>OGQD01001314.1_pt1 | contig 16444 bp, 14 predicted proteins | sample 1553091 | NCBI WGS metagenome assembly OGQD01 (sample SAMEA2580290, study PRJEB22360) | human gut metagenome | biome: human gut; feature: human-associated habitat; material: faeces | place: Denmark | collected 2008/2010
TAAAAATATTATTCACCAATATATGAAAATTCATTCATATCTTATTTCCATTGAAAAATTAATTAAAATATCCCACAATAGTTTGATTTATTAAAATTTTGATTATCTTTACATTAGTATCAAATTTTTAACTAAAACAATATGAAAAATTTAAAAAAACTAAGCAAAAGCCAATTAAAGGGAATTAAAGGAGCAGGAGGAATTAAGTCTTTTCCGGATGAACCGGATTTTTGTATGTACGTTTGCGGAGACGTCATTGTATGCGCTGCATGCAGCAAAGATTTCGAATGTCCTGTAACGGATATGTAGGCTGCAAAAAAATTATAAAGAAACCGTTCCTTTTGGAGCGGTTTTTATTTTTGTGAAACTGTTAATCAAACAACCTCAACTGCTGATCTTTTGCTCCCGTAAAACCTTTAATGGAAAGTTTCGGAAGTTCTTTTCCATCGAAAAACTTTTTTCGCCCTATTTTAAAGGTGTTATGAATCATTTCTGCAATATTTCCCTCCCCTTTCTGTCTGTCGAAGAACTTTTTCTCACCTAATTTTCCGCCCCGCATGGAACGGATCAGATTTAAAACTTTCTGAGCACGATCCGGAAATGCATTTTCAATCCAGTTCACAAAAACCGGCTCTACCGCATCATTTAATCTTACCAGAGTGTATCCGAAACTTTGCGCTCCTGCTTCAGAGATTGCTTTTAAAATGGTTAAAGGTTCATCGCTGTTTAACCCGGGAATAATCGGCGCGACCATCACATTGACAGGAATTTTGTGTTCAGACAGAATTTCTATGGCTTTCAATTTGTTTTTTGCAGCGCTCGTTCTCGGTTCCATCTTTCTTCGAAGTTCCTCATTGATGGTGGGAATGCTAAGAGAAACGGACACAAGATTTTGTTCGGCTAAAGGCTGCAGAATATCGATATCACGAAGAACCAAAGCGTTTTTTGTAAGAACAAGAACCGGATGCCTGTAATCCAGACAGACCTGCAGTATTTTTCTGGTAATCTCAAACTGCCTTTCTGCGGGTTGATAACAGTCTGTATTTCCTGAGAGTAAAATGGGAGCCGGTCGATATCCTCTTTTCTGAAAAAACTTTTCTAAAAGTTCCGGTGCGTTTTTCTTCACCATGATCTTCCTTTCAAAATCAATTCCGGCGCTGTATCCCCAATATTCATGAGTAGGTCTTGCAAAGCAATAGGAGCAGCCGTGTTCACAACCCTGATAAGGATTCATGGAGTACTCCATCGGAAGATCATCACTTTTTACCTGATTGACGATGCTTTTAGGGAAAACTTCGGTAAAAGAAGTTTTTGCCGTTTCGAAATCATCTTCTTCAGGCTCAAAGGTATATCGGTCGAAACGGTTGATAACATTTCGCTGTGCGCCCTGACCTTTTATGATATTTTCGTTCTGCATTGATGATGTAAAATTAGAGTGGAATGATGATAAAATGATCAATTTTAACATTAAAGTTTTCCACAAGAAAAATCCGAAGCTTTAAAAGCCCCGGATTTTAACATGATTTAGATATATTTTTTAACTACTTCAGTGCATAAAATTCTACTCCGTGATATTCATCATCGTAGCTTTTGTCTTCGAAATGTCTGTGATAATCCGAATAGGCATCACTGTATTTTTTATCTTTTCTGTGTAATATTTTTTTTATTCCTATGATACTTAATACCGCCAAAAGACCAACTCCTCCTGCCAGTAAAACTCCGACTTCTTTTTTCATATTCTGTCTGATTTATATATTCTCGTTATTGCAAAAAGTATACCCAAACATTTTCTGTCACGATAAATTTTGTTAACAGATATTGAAAAAATTTAAAAATATAATCTTTGCCAATACCACAACAAAGCGATCAATGGTTTAATTATTGTAGTTTAAAACAAAAATATTATTATGGAAAATACAGACAATATTGATAAAATGACAACCTTAAGTCAGGTAATGGCAAAATTGGCACAAAGAGGAGTACACCGTGAGTTCAGAATGAATGAAAAGTGCGAAATGAAGTTCGAAAATTCAGACAAGGTGTATAAGCCTTCAGAATTAACGGTTCTGAAAACGTACCGTTTTGAGGGAGACAGCAATCCTGATGATAATGCAGTGCTTTATCTGGTAAAAGATACGGCAGGAAATATGGGAATGATCATCGACTCTTACGGAGCAGACAGCAATTATCCCGGCGAAGAATTCGATCAGTTTTTAAGAGCCATCACCATTGATGAAAGCGACGATTACAATTTCTAAATTTAAATATGATAAAAATCCGGAACTTATTCAGTCCCGGATTTTTCATTTTTCTTAAATATGCCTTTCAAAAAACCTTTCTTCTCAGTTTCTTTTTTGGGCTGCTCTTCTTTATTCTGATCGGGCTTATTCTTTATCTCCTGACCTATTTCTTTTACCGACTGCTTTATGCCTTTCACATCTTCTTTTACATTTTTCACTGTCTTTTTGGCATTCTCAACCGTTTTTTTGGCGCCGTCTATATTAATTCCGATCAAAGTTTTCTTCAGCCCCTGTTCAATTCCTTTCCAGAAAAGGTTGAAGAATGATTTGGTAGGATCTCTTTCCACATCTTCCACCTGTACATCTTCAGGAAGTTTTCCAGAATCCGTCTTTACCAGAAGATTGGCAACGGCAGTTAAAAACCCTTTCTTTTCACGGTTATTCTTATCTAAAATTGCAATTTTAAGATCTTTATGCTTCAGATTAAAACTTCCGTTCAGCCCTTTCGGATTCCCTCTGAAATTGAACAGCATTTCCTGAATGGTTCCCGTTGCCGTTACATGAAGATAAGGACGGATAAACGGGTTGATTCCCTGCGCCGGAAGATTGGTGGTTCTTCCCGAAATAGCAAACACATCACGCTGATCGGCAACATCGAAATTCCAGTTTACAGAAAGCGGCGCAAGCTTCATAAAAGAACAGTCTATTTTAATGTCCACTCTTGTCGGTTTTCCTTTTATTTTGGCAGAGTTGAGGTTTTTAACATTCATATTAAAGTTGCTGAATGTCAGTTTTCCCGGTCCTGCACTTTCAGGCGTATCTTCTTCATACACGAGAACAGAATTTCTAAGATTCAGATTATTAACGACCATCGGGATTTTTATAGAGCGTAACAATCTGGAATATAAAGGTTTTTCTTTAGGATCGTCTTTCGGGATTTTACTTCTGAAAATATTGGCATCCGCAGACTCAATGGTTACATTAGAAGCGTTAATCGATTTATTGTCAGAAAACAGATCCCATGTTCCGTTTGCTGTAATCTGATTTACTTTAATATCGTATAAATCTCTTTCCACGGGAATCATTTTGATAAACTGCGCTCTCGAAACGAGAGACTTCATCGCAAACTGAGAAAGCCGGATGTTATTTTTATCCACCTTCAAAGCGCCGGAAGTCATATGATAAAACTCGGTTTTGTAAGCAAAATTGCCCGAAGTAAGCGCATAGTTTTTTACATCAACAGCGATTCCTGAGTTGTCCGGTTTTGAGGTAAGCTGAATATCATTAATGGTTGCATTGAGACGGGCAAAACTCAACGGCTGATTGTTTTTCTCATACGTAATATCAGAATTCTTCAGCACTACTTTTCTGATGATTATCGGAAACTGAATCCCACTGAGATTGGCTGTTTTTTTCGCTGTTTTTATTTCTCCCGCTTTGATGCTTCCTTTCACCTGATCTACCAGAACATCTTTTACATCAAGGTTCAGTTTTTTATCAACGGACTCCCATTTATTTATTGTAAAACCAATATAGTTCGCGACAAGATTCATGGAAGTTTTTCCTACTGCTGAACCATTCGGAGCCACGGAAATATTTCGGATTTCTCCTTTTTTCGGATTTAACGTGAAACTTTTTACATTAAAATCCTGATGATCGGAGTACAAAATATCCTGCGCTGAAAACTGAAAGTCTTTATATCCTACCGGAATCAGCTCTTCCCTTGTTTCCCTGTCAAATCTCAGTGTGTTGATGTTCAGATTTGCCTTTTGGGCGTAGAGAAGTTTTTCTCCGTTAGGTTTCATCACCTGAACAGTAGCATTGTTCAACTTAATATCTTCGAGATTGATATCAAAATTAAGCGGTTTTTTAGGCTTTACCGGAGCTGCATCGGTGGTGTAAACCTTAAAATCAGGATTATAAAAAACAGCATTTGCCAAAGACACTTTATTCTTTTTCAGAACAATATCTTTGAATTCCATTTTTTCGATATTAAACTGAAAAAGCTGCGTCTTTTTAGGATAATATTTTTTAAATTGCTCAAAAGTAACGAGTGGAGTCAGTTGAAACCGATCAATCGACATCTGTCCGTTTCTCGTTTCTATTTTATTGATTTCCAATGCATACACATTATCCGGACGGAAGAAAAAATTACTTCCTTTAATGGAGTACTGGTCGAAAACCACTGGCAATTTATCTTCTACAGATTCTTCCGTCATCTGAAGATTTTCCACATACAGATTAAGATCCTGCACCGAAAAGAATTTCTGCTTCGTAAATCTGAAAATGCTGATATTTCCTTCATTGATTCTGATGTTGTCAAACCGTACCGGGTTTCTCTTCTTTCCGGTTTTTGTATCAACCGGTTTCGCAAGAATAATATTCAGATTAGGTTTGGACAGCAGTAAATCTGATGAGCTGATCTGTTTGTTGAAAATGGCATCATAAATGCCGAAACGGCTTATTTTCAAAGTGTCAATCGTACCCTGAAGTCCGATAACATTGAAATTCTGAGGGTTTTTGCTGTTGACGGTAATTCCTGTCGAAAGAATATTCCCCGACAGAAGATCAACATCCAGACTTTTGTAGGAAACTTTGTAATCCGTGTTGTTTTTAATGTATTTCGGAAGCCTTGTTTTCAGCCAAATATTTAGCCCAAGATTTGCCAGCAAAACAATTACCAGCAGAATTCCGAGAGCAAGAAATAATTTTTTTACCCATCCTTTCATTTTTTGTGATTTGGTTTTAATTCAATATTCTATTAATTTTTAACAGTCAATTCAATTACATACCCTTCATTTCCTCTTACGTTAATAAATTCACCTCCGTCGAAACCTAAGTACTGCCCTTTAATTCCCGTTAATTTCCCTGTATATTCAGGTCTTTTATCAAGAGTAAAGGAAGTTACCTTTTCAGGTTTTTCAAACGGATAATCGAATCTCCACAGATTTTCGCCTTCACTGTAGAACTTCTGGAAATCTTCAGGAAAATATTCTTTTATCTTCTGCTGAAAATCGGCAAGATCTATATCATCTTCAAAATCGTCCTGAAGCATTTTCTTCCAGCTTGTTTTATCGGCAACATGCTGCTTCAAAGCAACCTCTATCATTCCTGCTTCATATCGGTTTTCCGTTCTCGCAATCGGCAGCGCAAATGTAGCGCCCTGATCGATCCATCTTGTAGGAATCTGTGTATTTCTCGTAACCCCTACTTTTACTTCTCCCGTGTACGCAAGATAAACGGTATGTGGCTGTAACTGAATTTCCTTTTCTATATCCAAATCCCGTTCCGCAATTCCCAGATGCGCTGTGGAAAGTTCGGGACGAATGATGGTATCGCTTGCATAAGGACTTTCAAAGAAGCAGTTTTTGCAGAAGCCCATTCTGTAAATCGGTTTATTTTCACCACAGTTTACGCATTGGTAACCTGTATGTTTGATGGTAAGTTCTTTTCCGAAAAGTTCGTTCATGTGGATAAGATCACCGGAAAGATTAAGGTAATATTGGATCGGCTCATCGTGGAAGCTCGTCATCTTTAAAATTTGCCCTTGAAACTGCATTGTATTAAGTTTAAGTAAATATAAAAATTTAAAATTTATTTGATTTTGTTTTCAGATTTCAACCTGCTGATTTCTTCTTTCAAAGCATCAATCTGATTCTGAAGTTTTTTTACGTCCGGATTATTCATATTTTCAGAATGTGGCGAATATTGCCAGATTAAATGAATATCTTTTACCAGATCATTATGTTCATCCAGCCTTTTTTTACTGAGGGAAACGCTGTCATTCAGTACCGTAATTTTCAGGAAATTGCTTTCTCCTTCTTTAAAAGGCTCATAATTGATGATGGCGAGTTCCGGATGATTTTCTCTGATCTTTCTGATGTAATTTTCAGACCGTTCTTTCAGTGTTTCTTTTTCCCATTTCTTTTTGGTGAGTAAAACACTCGGAAGCAGAATAATAACAGAAGCCAGACTTATAATTAATGAGTTCTTTCTGTTCGCCGCCTTTCCTTTTTCCATATAGTACTTCTGATAACCGAGTACGAGACTCAGAATCCATGTTCCTACCGCAATAAAGAAACAATTGATGAGGTAAAAATAAAATCCGCCCCAGAAATATTCCCAGTTTCCGTTGGCAATCCCGAATCCTGCTGTACAAAGCGGCGGAATACAGGCGGTAGAAACCGCAACTCCGGCAATTACTTTTATGGCTTCTTTTCTTACAATTCCCAGAAACCAGGCAAAACCGCCCAACAAAGCCAGAGAACAGTCGAAAATAGTCGCTGTTTTAAAACTTTCCAGTTGTGAAGTTTCCGAGTGAAAAGGAGAAACAAGGAAATACAGAGTGGAAGAACAAAGGGCAACGATAATCATCAGAAGCCAGTTGAAAATGCCCAGCTTTATAAGATGCCTGTTTCCGATAGAAAATCCGAATGCAATGCCTACAACAGGTCCCATTAAAGGAGAAATCAGCATCGCTCCGATTACTGCCGCCGAACTGTTGATATTTAAACCGATGCAGGCAATTCCCATAGAGATCACCAGAAGCCAGAGATTATGCCCGCGAAAGTAGATTCCCTCTTCAATTTCCTGAAAAGTAAATTCTTCCTCTTCTTCTTTTGGCAGGGTGAATAATTTTTGAAAATTAATCATTTATGATATTTATAGCAAAAGTATAAAAAGAGCATCCAAGTATTTTAATAAATTTGTGGAATTAAAAACCAACAAATGAATTATCTCATAACCGGAGGAAGCGGTTTCATAGGTTCCCATCTTGCTGAGCAATTATTGAAAAAAGGACATTCTGTCATAAACATTGACAATTTTGATGATTTCTACAGCTATCAGATAAAAATTCAAAATACTTTAGACGCTATTCAATATTTTTCGGATTTTGAGTACTCCGGAAAAGATGATGATATTAAAAAATTAATTTCTCTTTCACAATCAGAAAATTACAGGCTGTATTATCAGGACATCCGCGATAAAAATGGTTTGGAGGAAATATTTAAGAACCATAAAATAGACACCGTCATTCACCTTGCTGCACTTGCGGGAGTCCGTCCTTCTATAGAAAGACCTTTAGAATACGAAGAAGTCAACATCCGCGGAACCATGAATCTCTGGGAACTCTGTAAAGATTTCAATATTAATAAATTTGTCTGCGCTTCCTCATCAAGCGTTTACGGAAACAACGAAAAAATTCCTTTTTCTGAAACTGACAATGTAGACAATCCCATTTCTCCTTATGCGGCAACCAAAAAATGTGGTGAAATTTTAGGACACGTTTATCATGATTTATATAAAATAGATATGATCCAGCTCAGATTTTTCACAGTTTACGGACCCAGACAAAGACCTGATCTTGCCATCCACAAATTCACAAAACTCATTTCCGAAGATCAGGAAATCCCTTTCTACGGAGACGGAACCACCGCAAGAGATTATACTTATATTGATGATGTGGTAGACGGAATCTGGAAATCTGTTCAATATCTGGAAAACCATTCAGACGTTTACGAAATCATTAATCTCGGTGAGAGCGAAGTGATTAATTTAAACGAAATGCTTTCCACCATTGAAAAGACTTTGGGAAAATCTGCCATCCGCAAAAATCTGCCAATGCAACCCGGAGATGTCCTGAAAACCAATGCCGATATTGCCAAAGCAAAGACATTCATTGGCTACAAACCTGACACAAACTTCCAAAATGGCATAAAAAAATTTGTGGAATGGTTTTTGAGAAAATGACCTCAGTAAGCCGGAAAAAGTACTTTAAACACTTTCTGAAGGCGCACGATGAACAAAATTTAATAAAAAGAATTGAAAATCAAGTATAAAAAAGCATATAATATAAGCTAATTTTATACTTTTGCAAAAAATTAAAAAATTATGTACTGGACATTAGAATTAGCTTCATACTTAAGTGACGCACCTTGGCCAATGACTAAAGCAGAGCTTATCGACTATGCAATCAGAACTGGTGCACCAATGGAAGTAGTGGAAAATCTTCAGGCTATCGAAGATGAAGGAGAAATTTATGACGCCATCGACGAGATCTGGAGCGATTATCCTACGGACGAAGATTATCTTTGGAACGAAGACGAATATTAATGAAAAGCAATAAGCTTTAGGCTCTGCTTAGAGCTTTTTTGCCCTTTTTTATATATTATTTTTTACACAATAAGTGTTATTTAAAACGCTTAAAGGATATCCTTTTAAGCATAAAGCAAAAAATTTATGAGTTTTTTAAACAAAGTTCTAAAAGGGTTTTTGGGAGACAAAAAAGCGCAGGACCTAAAAGAAGTAAAAAAAGTTGTAACAAAAATCAAAGCTGTTGAACCCGCTATTCAGCAATTGTCTGATGATGGTTTAAGAGAGAAAACTGCTGAGTTTAAAGAAAATATTAAATCTGCAACCAGCAAAATCACAGCTCAGATAGAACAGATCCAGGAGCAGATTAAAAATTCGAAAAACGTGGACGAAAAAGAAGCGCTTTTCTCGAAAATTGAGTCTCTGAAGAAAGAATCATACGAAATTGAAGAAAAAGTGCTTAGCCAGATTCTTCCTGAAGTTTTCGCTTTGGTGAAAGAAACAGCAAGAAGATGGGCACAAAACGGAGAAATCCGTGTAACCGCTTCAGACTGGGACAGACAATTGGCTGCCGCAGGAAAAGATTTCGTGGAAATTCAGGGAGATCAGGCTGTATGGAAAAACTCATGGGACGCTGCAGGAACGCCTGTAAACTGGGACATGGTACATTACGATGTTCAGTTTATCGGGGGTATTATCCTACACAGCGGTAAAATTGCCGAAATGGCGACCGGAGAAGGTAAAACTTTGGTAGGGACGCTTCCAATTTTCTTAAATGCACTTCCGGGAAGAGGTGTTCACGTTGTAACGGTGAACGACTATCTTGCTAAAAGAGACTCGGCATGGATGGGACCATTGTACCAATTCCATGGAATGTCAATCGACTGTATCGATAATCACCAACCGAACTCAGACGGAAGAAGAAAAGCATACAATTCAGATATTACCTACGGAACGAATAATGAATTCGGTTTCGATTATCTGAGAGACAACATGGTAACTTCACCTTCAGAACTGGTACAAAGAGAATTGAACTTTGCCATCGTGGATGAGGTGGATTCCGTATTGGTAGATGATGCAAGAACACCGTTGATTATTTCAGGTCCGGTTCCACAGGGAGACAGACAGGAATTTGATGTTCTTAAACCTTCTATCGACAGAATTGTTGAAGTTCAGAAAAAAACAGTTTCTACGATTTTTAATGAAGCGAAAAAATTAATCGCTGCAGGAAATACAAAAGAAGGAGGGTTTAAATTGCTTCAGGCTTACAGAGGTCTTCCTAAGAGTAGACAATTAATTAAATTCTTATCGGAAAGCGGAAACCGTGCATTGCTTCAGAAAGTTGAAGCGCAGTATATGCAGGACAACAACCGCGATATGCCGATCGTAGATAAAGATCTTTACTTCGTTATTGAAGAAAAAAACAATCAGGTTGATCTGACAGACAAAGGTGTTGAATACATGTCTCAGGGAAATTCTGATCCTAACTTCTTCGTTCTTCCGGACATCGGAACAGAAATCGCAGAACTGGAAGCTAAGAATTTATCTAAAGAAGAAGAATTTGAAGCGAAAGAAAGACTTTTCTCTGATTTTGCAGAAAAATCTGAAAGAGTTCACACGATGAGCCAACTGTTGAAAGCGTATACATTATTTGAAAAAGATGATGAATATGTGGTCATTGACGGTGAGGTAAAAATCGTTGATGAACAGACAGGTCGTATTATGGAAGGAAGACGTTATTCAGACGGTCTTCACCAGGCGATTGAAGCGAAAGAAAATGTAAAAATCGAAGCTGCAACGCAGACGTTTGCAACCATTACCCTTCAGAATTATTTCCGTATGTACAACAAACTTGCGGGGATGACCGGTACTGCGGAAACAGAAGCAGGAGAGCTTTGGGAAATTTATAAATTAGACGTGGTGGTAATTCCTACCAACCGTCCGATTTTAAGACACGACAGACAGGATTTAGTTTTCAAAACTAACCGTGAAAAATACAATGCCGTAATTGAAGAAATTGAAAAATTAACTGCTGCAGGAAGACCTGTTCTGGTAGGTACAACATCTGTTGAAATTTCTCAGTTATTATCTAAGGCATTACAGCTAAGAAAAATTCCGCATCAGGTTCTGAATGCAAAACTTCACAAGAAGGAAGCAGAAATCGTTGCCGGAGCAGGACAGCCGGGTGTTGTAACCATTGCAACCAATATGGCGGGTCGTGGTACGGATATTAAGCTTACCAAAGAAGTAAAAGAAGCGGGAGGTCTGGCAATTATCGGAACAGAAAGACACGATTCAAGACGTGTTGACAGACAGTTGAGAGGTAGAGCGGGAAGACAGGGAGATCCGGGAAGTTCTCAGTTCTATGTTTCTCTGGAAGATAATTTAATGCGTTTATTCGGTTCTGAAAGAATCGCTAAAATGATGGACAGAATGGGTCATAAGGAAGGTGAAGTGATTCAGCATTCCATGATCTCAAAATCTATCGAAAGAGCACAGAAAAAAGTAGAGGAAAACAACTTCGGAACAAGAAAGAGACTTCTTGAGTACGATGATGTAATGAACAAACAGCGTGACGTAATCTACAAGAGAAGAAAGAACGCTTTGTTCGGAGATCACCTGAAGTACGACATCACCAATATGATCTTTGATGTGGCAAATTCTATCGCAGCAAAAGGAAAAGCGACAGGAAGCTATAAAGATTTCGAATACGAGATCATCAAAACATTTACGATGGAATCCCCGGTTTCCGAGAACGATTTCAAGAATAAAACGGTTCAGGATTTAACGAATATTTTATTCAAAGCGGCTCAGGAAGATTATCAGATGAAACTGAACTTACTGAAAGAAAAATCGTTCCCGATTATCGAGAATGTTTATCAGAATCAGGGTTCAATGTTCAGAATGATCCAGGTTCCTTTCACAGACGGTCATAAAACAATGACGATCGTAACCGATCTTAAAGAGGCTTATGAAACGCAGTGCGACAGCTTAATCAATGATTTTGAAAAGAACATCACTTTATCCATCATCGATGAAAACTGGAAGCTTCACCTTCGTGAAATGGACGATTTAAGAAGATCTTCACAGGGAGCTGTTTACGAACAGAAAGATCCGTTGGTAATTTATAAGCAGGAGTCTTTCCACTTATTCAGCGAAATGATCGAGAAGCTAAACAAAGAGATTATCTCATTCTTATACAAAGGTGAAATCCCTGCATAAGAATTATTAACAATAATTTAAAAACCGTTACAATTCAGTTTGTAGCGGTTTTTTGTTGCACTCTCCTTTTGCTTTTATGACAAAAATCAATTTTATTATTTATTTAGAATAATTAAAAACAATATATTTGCATAAAAATTTAGGGTTTCATGAAAAATGTATTGATCTGTGCTTCGCTGTTAGGTTCTATGCTAACGTTTGCTCAGGAAAAAGATTCAATTAAAGGAAATGATATTGAAGAGGTAATTGTAAGGGGGAAATATTATCAAAAATACAAATTAGATGAAGTTTCAGGATCTTTAAGACTGCAGACTCCAATTCTTGAACTTCCTCAAAATGTGCAAACCATTAGTGCCGGAATTTTAGCAGATCAAATTACACTGAATATGTCTGAAGGCATTGTAAGAAATGTAAGCGGGGCAAGAAAAGTAGAGCACTGGGATAATGTTTATTCAAATGTGTTTATGCGGGGAGCAAGTATTGCTACCTATATGAACGGAATGAACGTTACTTCAACATGGGGACCGATTAATCCGGATGTTTCAATTATAGACAGAATAGAATTTGTAAAGGGACCGGCAGGATTTATGGGTTCTATGGGAGATCCTGCAGGTTTTTATAATGTTGTAACGAAGAAACCGACGGGAAAATTCCAAAACTCAGTGAGATTTACAACAGGAAGTTATAATCTTTTCAGAGGGGAAGCAGATTTGGATGGTGTCATTATTAAAAACGGAGTTTTAGATTACCGTTTAAATTTAATGGGAAGCACCAACGGATCATGGGTAGAAAATGATAAGACAAAAAAGATCATCGTTGCTCCGTCTATTACTTTCAGACCGACTAAAACAACCACTTTAACGGCACAGTACAATTATCAGTTTTTAAAATTCTCTCAGCCGGGAGCGTATTTAATGTCGAATGACGGATATGCATCATTAAATGTACACACAAACTTCAACGACAAAAACTTTAAAGAAACCGAAGTAAAAGATCAGAGCTTATTTCTTACATTAGATCAAAAGCTATCCAAAGACTGGTTGTGGAGCACTCAGTATGCTTACATGGACCTGAACTACGACGGAGGTTCTTGGTGGGGAAGTTTCGACACTAAGAACAGCAGTATTTTTAACAGAACATTAAGCAACTGGCAGGCGGTCGGAAAAAACCATATTTTCCAGACATACGTAAGAGGAAGCCTGAAAACAGGAAATATCACCCACAAAATTATTGCCGGATTTGATTACGGAGAAAGAAAATATAACGCAGATTTTTCCGGGTATGCCAATGGTGTTTATCCTTTAAATATCTACAATCCTCAGTATGGTATAGATCCTTCAACATTACCTTCTGCCGATTTTTACACATTAAATCCTTCTGCTCCTTTTTACAATGATCAGGGTGTAAAGTACACCTCCTATTATGCTCAGGATCAAATAGAAATGTTTAACAATAAATTACGTTTAACATTAGGAGGAAGATATACAAACGGTACCACATACGCAGGATATCCTTTTTATTCTGAAAACAATATTGTTCCGAAAGATAAAGCTGATGAATTTACGCCGAGAGTTGGGTTAAGCTACTCTTTTAAAGATGATTTTTCCGTATATGGAGTTTTTGATAAAACTTTCGCTCCACAATCCGGAATAGGCAAAAACAACACCTCAATTACAGATCCGTTCAAAGGTCAGAACATTGAATTTGGTCTGAAAAAAGACTGGTTTAACGGAAAATGGAACACAACATTTGCATTCTACGAAATCAGAAGAAAAAATATTCTGGTTGCCGGAAACATTAATGAGAACAACGGGATCGCATTTCAGGTAGCCACCGGAGAACAAAGAGCAAGAGGTTTTGAAACAGATATTAAAGGGGAAATTTTTAAGGGATTAAATGTAGTAATCAACTATGCCTATACAGATGCCAAAACAGTAAAAGATACCGATCCTGCAAGAATTGGAGTACAATCTCCCGGAAATGCCAAGAATGTACAAAACACATGGCTAAGCTACAGATTTGAAAATGGTATGCTAAAAGGATTCGGTATTTCAGCAGGATATCAGTATCAGGGAGGAAGGCAGTCTTGGTTTGGAACAACCGCGAAATACGATCAACGTCTTGAAGATTATTTTGATACGAACTTTGGTATTTCTTATGCCGCTAAAAAATTCGATGTTAATTTGCTCTTAAATAATACTTTAAATAGAAAACTGTATAGCGGATACAGATCAGACGACGGTTCATATGCATGGATCTACAATGCTCCTAGAAACTGGAGACTTTCTGTCGGATATAAATTTTAATTATCAATCTTAAAGTTAGCCTTTCCGGAGGCTGACTTTTCTTTCATTAAAAGTTTAATAAAAATGAGGAAAAAGCATCATCACAAAAAAAAACCAAGTGCTTTTAAAAAATGGACGGGAAAACTGCATTTGTGGTTGGGTCTTGGGATTGGATTTCTGATCTTCATTATTTCGATAACGGGAGCATTGTACGTTTTCAAGGATGAAATTGAAAATGCGACAAGAAAAGACGTGATCTATCATAACGAGCAGAATATCGATCAGAAAAAGATTCTTCCGATAAGAACGCTGGAAAAAACAGTGGTGGCGCAGGTAAAAGAAAAATATCCGGTGCATTGGGTGAATATTCCGATTGATAAAAAGATGTCCTATCTTTTCTACTGGTACGAACACGATCCGAAAGGCTGGAATTATTTTGATGAATTTCCCATCTATAAAGTTGCTTATGTAAATCCCTATAACGGAAAAGTTTTAGGAACCTACGACGAGAAAAACGGATTTTTTCAGATCGTTAAAATGATCCACTGGAGTTTTCTTTTAAAACAATCATGGGGAACCTATGTTGTGGGAATTCCTGTGCTGATTTTTGTATTCATGCTGATTTCCGGAATCATTCTGTGGTGGCCTAAAAATAAAGCCGCAAGAAAACAGCGTTTTTCTTTCAAATGGAAAAATGTACAAAACTGGAAAAGAAAAAATTATGATCTACACAACGTTTTAGGTTTTTACGCTTCCGTTTTCGCGCTTATTTTCTCCATCACCGGATTGTTTTACGCCTTTTTATTCGTTCAGTCATCAATATATTTCATTTTTTCCGGAGGAAAAACGGCTTATCCCGACTTTTCATCCATCACAACAAAAGCGCCGATTGAGTTGAGAACCGAAGGAACTTTAGACAAAATAAGCAATACCGTAAAAGCAAAATATCCCGATTCGTATAACTTTTCTATCGATCTCGGACACGAACACATGGACGATCACGAGCATCCGAATTTTGAAGTCTACGTAAAACACCTCTCCTATTCTTACCACAAAAGCAGCAGTTTAATCTTTGATGAAAACTCGGGAGAACTGCTTCATACCCACGATATGAAAGACAAAAATTTCGGCGAAAAAACGGTGGGAGCCAACTACGATATCCATGTCGGATCCATTTTAGGACTTCCCACAAAGATCATTGCCTTCATTGTAAGTTTGATATGTGCCTCATTACCAGTTACCGGCTTCATGATCTGGTGGGGAAGAAGAAAAAAGAAAACCCCAAAAGCAACATAATATTTTTTTAAAATAAATCTTTGGTTAATCGTCTAATAATAAGATCTTTTTTATAATTTTAGCCTTTTAGAATTTTAGAACAGAATGTCATTAGTAGATTTGTCAAAAAACGTTGCGCTGGGAATTGATATTGGCGGAACGAACACAAAATTTGGAGTGGTAAACCACAGAGGCGAAGTTTTGGAAAAAGGAAACATCCGCACAGATGCCTATCCTACTGTAGAAGAATATATTGACGCTTTATACGAGGCGGTTCATCCCCTGATCGAAAGCCATGGAAAAGAGAAAAATTTTGATGGAATCGGGGTCGGTGCTCCCAATGCCAATTACTATACAGGAACGATAGAACAGGCTCCCAATCTTCCGTGGAAAGGAACCATCCCTTTTGCTGAACTGATGTCGGCAAAATTCGGGCTTCCGTGTACCATTACTAATGACGCGAATGCTGCAGCCATCGGAGAAATGCTTTTCGGAGCCGCAAGAGGAATGAAAGATTTCATCATGATTACTCTGGGAACAGGCGTTGGAAGCGGAATTGTTGCAGGTGGAAAACTCATCTACGGACACGACGGATTTGCCGGAGAACTGGGACATACCATCGTAAAACCGGGCGGAAGAAAACACTGGAGTACAGGTTCTGAAGGCTGTCTGGAAGCCTATGCATCGGCAACCGGAATTGCGATTACCGCAAAAAAAATGAGAGCCGAATTCCCTGAATCTTTACTGAATCAGTATCCTGAAGAATCAATCAATTCTAAAACCGTTCACGAATGTGCTTTACAGGGCGATCCGATTTCCATTGAGGTATTCAGATATACCGGACAGAAACTGGGGGAAGCTTTGGCAAATTTTGTAATGTTCTCTTCTCCGGAAGCCATTCTTTTATTTGGCGGCGTGATAAAAGCAGGCGATTTTATTTTAAAGCCTACGAAACTTCACATGGAAAGAAACCTGCTTCCTATTTTCAGAAACAAGGTAAAATTGGTTTTCAGTGAACTGGACGAAGCGGATGCGGCTATTTTAGGCGCAAGTGCTTTGGTTTGGGAAAAATAACCGGAACATTTTGATTATCTGCGTTGATTTCTATTAAATTTTTTAACGCAAAATCGCAATGATTCTCAAATAATACAGGCATCCTTCTTTAAGGGTGCTTTTTTGTTTTTATTTCATCTTTATAGATGCTTCGACAGGCTCAGCATGACATCGCTAGTAATAATTCTCTATGAGTAACAAATTTGCAGCACTGTCATCCTGAGCGCGAAGCAGTCGAAGGATCTCTACTCTACCTCAATACTATTATTAAAATTC
>OGQD01001316.1_pt1 | contig 16432 bp, 10 predicted proteins | sample 1553091 | NCBI WGS metagenome assembly OGQD01 (sample SAMEA2580290, study PRJEB22360) | human gut metagenome | biome: human gut; feature: human-associated habitat; material: faeces | place: Denmark | collected 2008/2010
GGAAACCAAAAGCATTAAACCCATTGCTAACAGTTTTTTCATAGTTCTTTCTTCCTTTCCATTATCAGCCAGTATTTTAATCTCAAATTAAAATTATGCCATTTTATTGTTTTCTTTTCTACAAAAAATTTGCTTTTATGCGGCGTTTTTAATTGCGGGCGGCTGAAAAATATGATATTTTGTCCGGGATTTTGATTAAGTATTTTCTGATGTATAATTATAAAATTTTAAGAACATGAAAAAAGTCAATGACGTTGCCGTTGAGGTTTTGTGCGGCGACATTACCAAAATTACCACGGCTGCGCTGGTGGTGCCTGAGTTTTGCAACAAAATTGCCGATACGGCGCTGACCAGAAGACTGGCGTACTGCGGTGCCGAAGACGGACTGAAGTCTTTTGAAGCGTATTCGAAAAAGACGCGGCTGAAGCCCGGATGCGTCGTTACGACACCGGGCGGCGGCAATGCAAAGTATCTATTTCATTCGGCAATGGAACCCGGTGACAAGGATACGTATTTGCTGCAGCTGAAGACGGCGGTTGCCAATATTTTGGTCAAGGCGCTGGAATTTAAGCTGACGACGCTGGCGGTTCCGGATTTTCGTCTGGGCGGGAATTGTCCTCTGTCGCAGGCCGAAATGGTGGAAGCAATGCTTTCGGTTCTGAACGGCTGTCCGCAGAAAGGCGTTGTCGAAGAGTTTACGATTGTCCTGAGCGAAGGCGGCAAGGAATATGAAGAGGCCGTCGATGTTCTCGAAAGCGAAAGTTATGTCTGTCCGGCGTCGGTATGATTTCGGTTTTTAGGGCTTTAAGCAGTTCCTCCGGGGTTCCGGCGGAGCTGCTTTTGGTTTTTAAAGCAAAAAAAATCTTATATCCACCGCGGGGCGAATCGGCGGAAACCGAATCTCATCAAGAATCTTAACCGATTCTTTAGATTCCGGGATTAGACTTTTGGCCATAATTTAACTTAGCGCTTGCAACTCTCGTTTTCGGGCGATAAGCTAATTTTATCAACTTTTGTATTAACTTTTTAAGGATAAGGATATGACAGCATGTAAGAAAATCGGCAGCGTTATGTTGATGACCCTGCTGGTTATGACGGCCCTGATTCAGGGTGCGGCTGCTTCCGAAATTGACCTGAACATTCCGATGCTGGATGTCAGCTACAATATCTGGGGTTATGCCACGACCGGTTCGCAGCTCCTGCTTTACGGCATGGGTATCTGTGTTCTGGGTATGCTTTTCGGATTTTATGAATTTGTCAAAATCAAGGGAATGCCGGCGCACAAGCTGATGCTGAACGTGTCGGAGACCATTTATGAAACCTGCAAGACCTATATGAAGCAGCAGGCCAAGCTTCTGGTGCTGCTGGAAGTTTTCATTGCCGCTTGCATTTTTTACTATTTCTTTTACAAAATCTATATCAAAAGTTTCATAACCGCCGTATCTTGCAAATACTATTGCATCCTTAGGAATATTTAGCTCTTCTCTGAAATTTCCTTCAATATTCGGAAGATCTACAATATGCGGTACAAAAGGTAATATTCCGTTGCTCATTTTATTAGAGAGCCATTCTGAAACGTAAGCATAGACATTTCCGTAGGGCTCATTATATTTAAAAACAGCATGTATAACGGTTTTTATTAAATTTGTTGGGATATCATTCTCTTTTTCACCAGACTTAATAGCATAAAAAATATCAGCATTGGATTCTCTGATGAATTTATCTCTGTCGGCTAGATCATTATACCCATAAACCGTAAAACGTTTTTCAAACCTCTGGATCGCTTCCGGAATATTATTAGGACTGTTTTTCGGATAAAGAATCACAGACTGATTATTTAGAATTTCTTCATTATAATGGGCATAATCAAAAATTGCATTTGATGTACCTCTGTAACAAAGCTGATTCTCATGGAAAATAATTTTCATATAATGTTTTATATTAAATCTTAATTATTTTAGTAAAAAAGATTACAAAGATATAATTCATAAATAAAAGGCTACAGCAATCTGTAACCTTTTATTCTTAATTCCTGTCATATTCATCCTCGAGTCTCACAATATCGTCCTCTCCGAAATACGTTCCGGTCTGTACTTCAATAAAAACGACCGGCTTATCCGAAAGATTCATTATTCTGTGTTTCGCACCAAGAGGTATAAAAATACTTTCACCGTAAGATAAACTGATCTCCTTATCATCCAGAACGATGGTCGCATTACCTTCAATAATCGTCCACTGTTCCTGTCTTTTATGATGATACTGGTAAGATAATTTCTGCCCCGGATTTACTTCTATTCTTTTCAGCTTATAATGTGGCTCATCCGCTAAAACATAATATTTTCCCCAAGGTCTTTCTCCGATTTCTAGCATATCTGTCTAATAATTTTTAGCGAATGTAGTTAAAATATTTTTTCAATACCAAAAGTGATATTAAATTTTCAACATTTTTATCATTAAACTGCGCTCTGTATTCTTTGGCTTTTCGTATTATTTCCAGAGCTTCATTTTCATGATCGATGTAATACTGAAGCTTTTCCTCAAGATTTTCATAATTCTCGTCAATCCCGATAAAATGTACATCTGGTTTTAAAGTTCCTTCCATATACCATGTTTCCATCTTTAAAGGCGGCGAAACGGCAATAGAATTAGAAGACATGATCCATTTTAAATTCGTGGCAACATCATTTCCTTCAAGGCTTAAAATAAATTTACTTTTTAAATGCTCCCCGATAGAAATCTTAGGTTTTATCCATTCCTGATTTCCGTTTTTATTAACCTGTCCGAGATCACAAAGCGGATTGTTAAAATACTTTTCATAAAATCTTTTTCGGTGTTCCTGATGAACTGCCGCTCTGCCAATCATGATATTTTTCTTTTCAGAAAAATTCAGACTGTCCTTTACAGAGACGAAATGTCTTGCTTTGTCCAGATTCAGTAAAATATTGTTTTCATTATTTCCGTGAATAGGACGGCTTTTCGCGATTTTGGGAAAATCCAGAATGGTATTGACATCACCAAATGCAAAATCTATTTTTAAATCTTTTGGAAAATATCTTGCATACTCATAAGTATCAAAATAGTAGGCTTTCGGAGTTTTAGGCTTCAAAAGATCTGCGATTGTAGTTCCGGAATGATTTACTTGGGTTTCCGATGAAATTTTGTTGTAGTAATCTACTCTTCTCTCAACTGTTGTAAGCTGTTCTTTGGAAACGGTTTTATAGAGATCATCAATCTTTTTTTCGAAAGATTTTACAGGAAATAATCCTCTTGCAAATCCCTGAATATAAAAAGACAACTTATTCTGTTTTTTAACTTGTGCCATGGTGAATTTAAAACTCCACAAAAATACAGCATTATATCTGTTATTTTTCGAAAAGGAAATTATTTTAATTGATTTTTACACTTAGAAAATTAAATCGTTCAAATAGATGATTAAAATTAGTTTATCGCAAATAAATGTACCTTTTTATATTAGTTTAAGTAAATTTGCAAAAATTTTTATTTAAAATGGACAAAGTAAGAGTACGTTTTGCTCCAAGTCCTACGGGACCTTTACATTTAGGAGGCGTAAGAACCGCATTATACGATTATCTTTTTGCTAAAAACCAGGGAGGTGAATTTGTATTGAGAATTGAAGATACAGATACCGCAAGATACGTTGAAGGAGCAGAAGAATACATTGAAGAAGCCCTTGAATGGTGCGGAATTATTGCCGATGAAAGCCCGAAAAAAGGAGGAAAATTCGCTCCGTACAGACAATCTGAAAGAAGACATATTTACGATAAATATACAGAGCAGATCTTAAAAACAGATTATGCTTATATCGCTTTTGATACTGCTGAAGAACTGGACGCGATCCGTGCAGAATATGAGGCAAGAGGAGACGTTTTTTCTTATGACAATAAATCAAGAAACCGTTTGAGAAACAGTATTGCTCTTTCTGAAGAGGAAGTTCAGAAATTGCTGGATGAAAAAACGCCGTATGTTGTGAGATTCAAAATGCCGATCGACAGGACATTAAATCTTGTGGACATCATCAGAGGAAATTCTTCCGTGAATACCAATACTTTAGATGATAAAGTTCTGGTAAAAAATGACGGAATGCCAACTTATCATTTCGCCAACATCATCGATGACCACGAAATGGAAATTTCTCATGTTATCCGTGGTGAAGAATGGCTTCCTTCTCTGGGACTGCATACTTTATTATATGAGGCAATGGGTTGGGAAGCGCCTCAGTTTGCCCATCTTTCTTTGATTTTAAAACCTGAAGGAAAAGGAAAACTAAGCAAAAGAGACGGCGATAAATTCGGGTTCCCTGTATTTCCTTTGAATTTTACAGATCCTGCAACAGGAAATGTTTCCAAAGGATACAGAGAAAGCGGATATCTGCCTGAAGCATTCATCAATATGGTTGCACTTTTGGGCTGGTCTCCTGCAGACGATAAAGAAATTTTGTCTCTGGATGAAATGGCAAAAGAATTTGATCTGAATAAAGTTCATAAAGCCGGAGCAAGATTCAGCAAGGAAAAAGCAGAATGGTTCAATCATCAGTACATCCAGAAAACTTCGGATGATGAATTATTGAATATTCTTAAAAATTCAGATTTAAATTTAACATTGTCAGACGACAAACTGTTAAAAGTGATTAAGCTGATGAAGGAAAGAGCTACTTTCCCGAAAGACATCTACGAAAACGGAAAATTTTTCTTCGAAGCACCCACTTCTTATGATGAAAAAGCATCTAAAAAAGCCTGGAATGATGAAACTTCGGCAATTTTAGGGGAATTGGCTTCAAATCTTGAAGGAGCTGATTTTAATGCTGAAAATCTTAAGCAGACGGTTCATGATTTCGCGGAAAATAAAGGTCTGGGAATGGGTAAAGTGATGATGCCTTTACGTTTATCGTTGGTTGGAGAACTGAAAGGACCAGACGTTCCGGACATTATGGAACTTCTTGGAAAAGAGGAAACTATCTCCAGAATAAACAATGCAGTAAATAATTTTAAATAGTTTTTGATAATTTTTCATAAATTTGAAAGATTTAATTTACTTCAAGAATGGAATATTTAAGTTTCGAACTTCCTATAAAAGAATTAATGGACCAATACCAAACCTGTTCTTTAGTAGGAGAAGAAAGTGGTGTTGATGTAAAATTAGCATGTAGCCAGATCGAGGATAAAATCATAGAAAAGAAAAAAGAAATCTATGGAAATCTTACCCCTTGGCAAAGAGTACAACTTTCCCGTCATCCGGATCGTCCTTATACACTGGACTACATCCACGGAATGGTGGATAAAGGCAGTTTCTTAGAACTTCACGGAGACAGAAATTTCGCAGATGATCCTGCCATGATCGGTGGTTTAGCAACCCTTGACGGTCAGAAAGTAATGATCATCGGAACTCAAAAAGGAAGAACTACAAAAGAAAGACAGCACAGAAGATTCGGAATGCCGAATCCTGAAGGATACAGAAAAGCTTTGAGACTGATGAAGATTGCAGAAAAGTTCAGAATTCCTGTAATTACTTTGGTAGATACACCGGGAGCTTATCCTGGTCTTGAAGCAGAAGAAAGAGGACAGGGAGAAGCAATTGCAAGAAACATTTTCGAAATGACGATGCTTAAAACTCCTATTTTCACCTACATTATTGGTGAAGGAGCGAGTGGCGGAGCTTTGGGAATTGGTGTAGGAAACAAGGTATATATGTTGGAAAACACATGGTATACGGTAATTGCACCGGAAAGCTGTTCATCTATCCTTTGGAGAAACTGGGATCATAAAGAAGATGCGGCAAACGCTCTGAACCTGACTCCGAAAGATGCTTTAAGAGAAAAATTCATCGACGGAATTGTGGAAGAACCTCTTGGAGGAGCGCATTACGATCCGGAAACAACGTATCTGAACCTTAAAAATTCAATATTGCAGAACATCAAAGCCTTTTCAAAATTCACTGGAAAAGAACTTGAAACCCAGAGACAGGAAAAATTCATTGCGATGGGGCAATTTAAAGGATAAAATAAAAAACCGGTTAAGAAAAATTTTCTTAACCGGTTTTTTTTAGCTTTTTTTCTATTCAATTATTCACTCAGATTCAATTCGATCTCAATATCTTTATTGATCTTTTTCAGGGACGAATATTTAGCATCACAAACCATTGTGGTTAAAATATATTCCCCTTTTTCTACCAATAAAAAGTTTTGTCCGTTTGCCGGAACATCCAGATTATAATATTTTTTTCCGTTGATTTTTACAATCAGATTACATTTAGACCTGTTTTTAATATTGATGTAAGCTTCCTTATCCATCGGATCATTATTAAAAAGATGCGTCAACATTGCTGCTGTCTTTTTGTTCTGCTCACTGGCTCCGGAAGATTTTTTATTCGATCCGGCAACACTCGCGTAGTTTACGGTTCTTTCCGCTTTAGAAGCATTGGCTGCAATGGTTTTAGAATTGTTCAGGCTGTTGTTATCCAAAACCATCTGCTTTATTTTATCTTCACTTAAGGCTTTAATAGTTGGCTTGGCTTCAGGAGAATTTCCTGCCGTGATGATGGCAATAAGTTTTCTTTTGAAATAATCTGTTTTGGCATGTCCGGGATTTTGTTTCAGGAATCCCGCAATCACTCTTGCTTCCGCAGTGGTTTCCGCATCATTTTCTGTATAAATGATGGCAGTTTCCTTTTCCACGATGCCTTTGGATTTCGTTTTTTTCTTTTTTTGCGAAAATCCGAGAGTGAAAATGCATAAAAATATGAGGAGAAATATTTTTTTCATTAAGTAAGCATTTAAAAATTTATTAAATATACAAATAACGCAAAAAGTCATTTTTTAGTTTATCATTAAAATCATTATCTTTGCATCGCTTTAAAATTAAGCTAAAAATTAATACTAATCTTAAATAAAAAAAATAATAGATATTATGTCTTATACACCAGCTGCTGCAGACGTAGCAAAATTGAGAAACCAAACAGGTGCAGGTATGATGGACTGCAAAAAAGCTTTAGTTGAAGCTGAAGGAGATTTCGAAAAAGCGGTAGATATCCTTAGAAAAAAAGGACAGAAAGTTGCTGCTAACAGAGCTGACAGAGAGTCTACTGAAGGTGCAGTAATCGCTAGAGTAAACGAAGATAACACGTTAGGTGCTATTATCTCTTTAAACTGTGAGACTGACTTCGTGGGTAAAAACGAAGCTTTCATCGAGCTAGCTTATGAATTGGCTGAAATGGCAATTTTTGCTGCTTCTAAAGAAGAATTATTGGCTACAGATTTCCACGGAATCACTGTTGCTGAAAAATTAATCGAGCAAACAGGTGTTATCGGTGAAAAAATTGAGATCGGTGCATTCGAAAGAATTACAGGTCCTTATTTAGGAGCTTACATCCACGCTGGAAACAAAATTGCTGCCATCACTTCTCTTTCTGCAAAAGTAGACGGAGCAGACGAAGTTGCAAAATCTGTTTCTATGCAGGCTGCTGCGATGAACCCAATCGCTCTAGACGAAACGTCTGTTTCTCAGGAAACCATCGATAAAGAATTGGAAATCGAAAGACACAAACTTGTAGAAGAAGGTAAACCTGCAAACATTATCGATAATATCCTTAAAGGTAAAATGCAGAGATTCTACAAAGACAATACTTTGGTACACCAGGATTTCATTAAAGACAGCAGCATGTCTGTTGCTGATTATGTGAAGTCTGTAAACGGAGATCTTAAAGTTACAGGATTTGTAAGAGTAAGCTTATAATCTTTTTCAGGATTAAAAATACAGTCCCGGTGATTTTTCATCGGGATTTTTTTATGTTTAAAAAACAGCAAACCGTCTAAATATTAACGCATTATTAAATATTTAAAATTTACATTAAATGGAGTTATTTGGATAAAAATCATCATAAAAAATTGATTATTAATGCTTAGATTTGCAGCCCTTATTATTAGACATGAAAAAATTTCTACTAATCTTTTGCTCTTTTTTTTATTTTATTCTTAATGCCCAACTGGATACAGAACACTGGTTTGCTCCAATGTCCGCAAGTTCTCTTCAGGGTACTCCGGAATGCTACCTGTATTTATCCACCAATGAAACAACTCCGTTTTCGGTTCAGATTTACAACAACAATACGGTGTTTTCTACTGTTCAGGTGAGTAAAAACAATCCGGTTCAGGTTACAATTCCGAACAATTATATGATTGCCTCTACTCCATCCAATCTTTTTACACAGAGATCAATGGGATTACAGGTAAAAGGTTCTAAAAAATTCTTCGCCAATTTCAGATTTGCAGTTCCCAATCAGGCAGAAATCATCACTTCCAAAGGTTTGGCAGGAATCGGGAAAAACTTTTTCGTAGGCGTTGCCCCGAATACAACCGCAAAGCCTTACGTTAATTCAACCATTGGATTTATTGCGACGGAAGACAATACAACCGTAACATTATCCGGCTACAATCCGAACGTTATTTTCTCCGACGGTACTTCATCGCCCACAAGAACGTTTACCATCAATAAAGGGAAATCATATATTATTGAAGCACAGAGTGATTTGTCCTCAAGCAATTTAACAGGATTAGTAGGCGCAAAAATTACTGCCAACAAACCTATTTCGGTAACCAACGGTAATTTCAACAGTATTTACACTACCCAGAATAACAGCAATGTGGATATTCTGATGGATCAGGCTGTTCCTGTGGAAAGATTAGGAAAAACATTTGCCTTGGTAAAAGGAAACGGACCTGCCAATTCCGGAATGGAAGCTGCTTTAGTAATCGCCACGGAAAACAACACCAAACTTACGGTAAACGGAAACCTTTTAGGAAATGTCACACTGAATGCAGGACAATATTACATTGTTCAGGGAACCAGCTATATCAATCAGGGGAACGGACATTACAACATGAGTATTTCTGCCAATAATAATGTCTATGTTTACCAGCTTCTTGCAGGAACTTCAGGAAGTACGGTATATGCAACAGGCGGAATGAATTTTATCCCTCCTTTAAGCTGTTTTTTACCAAAAGAAATTAACGAAATCGGCTTTATCAATAAAATAGGAAGCAATTCTTTTGATACCAAACTTAATATCATTACCCAGACCGGAGCCAATGTAACATTTAATGGAAGTGCCATCGGCGCGATCAGCGGACCTTATCCAGTAACGGGTAATCCGGGTTGGGTAACCTATTCTCTTCAGGGAGTTAACGGAAATATTACGGTAAATTCTACGCTTCCTGTTACAGCGGGAATTGCTGCCGGAAACGGTGCAGTAGGTTACGGTGGATATTTTGCAGGATTTTCATCCGTTCCCGCCATTACAAAAACCGGCGACTGCTACGCAGGAGTTTTTTTACAGGTTGATAATAATTACGATTCTTATCAATGGTTTTTAAACGGAAATCCGATTGCTGGAGCCACTTCTTTCTCAATCAATCCAGAATTATACGGAGCCGGAGATTATACCTGTTTAATTACAAAAAACAACTGCGAAACCAGATTAACAGGAGTTTACAGCTATACTTTATGTCCTCCGATTTCCACTACAACTTACAATATCGGGTCTTGTAACACAAAAGTGATTACTCCCGCGTTTACGAACTCTACACAGACAATCGTTCCATCGCTTACCAGTATCATTTCACCGCCAACATCGGGAACTGCTACGGTAAATCCAGCAACAGGACAAATTACTTATACCCCCAATCCTTCTGCAACGAACACTACCGATAATTTCATTTATTACGTTCAGGGGAATGGAAATCCTTTTGATTTTGAATATTTTAAAATCATTATTAATACAAATGTTTTACAGGTAAACAACGGTTCTCTGGCTTCCTGTGCAGGAACCAACGGAAACGGAACTTATAATTTAACAACAGCCAATGTTTCTTCTGATCCGGGAACTACGGTAACCTATTTTACCAATTCTAATTTAACCGGACAGATTACCAATCCTGCGACGTATTCCGGACCGGCAGGAACTGTTTATGCCAATGTGACTTCACAGTACGGTTGTTCAAAAACCGTCCAGATTACATTAACTTTAAATGCTTTACCGAATGTTAATAATGTTTCTCTGGCTTCATGTACAGGAACAGGCGGGAACGGAACGTTCAATTTAACTGCAGCCAACGTTTCTTCTGATCCGGGAATTATGGTAACGTATTTTACGAATTCAAATTTGACGGGGCAAATTACCAATCCTGCAACCTATTCAGGTCCTTCAGGAATTATTTATGCAAATGTGACTTCTGCAAACGGTTGTTCGAAAACCGCTCAGATCACTTTAACGGTAAATTCTTTACCCAATACGAATAATGCGACTTTAGCATCTTGCGCAGGAACCAATGGAAACGGAACGTTTAATTTAACTTCAGCCAGCGTTTCTTCTGATCCGGGAGTTACAGTAACCTATTTTACCAATTCAAATTTAACCGGACAGATTACAAACCCTGCGAACTATTCGGGAGCTTCCGGAATTATTTATGCCAATGTAACTTCTGCGACAGGTTGTTCAAAAGCAGCTCAGATTACTTTAACGGTAAATCCTTTGCCTAATGTTACGAACGTCACTTTATCTTCGTGCGCAGGAACCAACGGAAACGGAACTTATAATTTAACCACAGCCAATGTTTCTTCTGATCCGGGAGTTACGGTAACTTATTTTACCAATTCTAATTTAACCGGACAGATTGCAAACCCTGCGAATTATTCAGGACCGGCAGGAACTGTTTATGCAAATATTACCTCTGCGAATGGATGTTCCAGACAGGCACAGATTACTTTAACAACCACTCCTTCTCCAAATATCAATACGGCTAATTATAACGCCAGTCTTTGTGATGATAATTTTGACGGAATCGTTAACGTGAATTTTTCAACCGTAACCACTCAGATTGTTACCAACGCTGCGAATTTTACGGTAAGATATTATTTGAATCAGGCTGATGCAAATGCCGGAAATGGTAACACTCTACCTGTAAACTGGACGTATACAGCAAATACAACCGTTTATGTAAGAGTAGATACAGCGGGAGGAAGTTGTCCACCAGCTTTCGGACAGATTAATTTTAAAATCGGAAATAAAATTACGTTGCTTACCGACGTTGTGAATATGGATATTTGCGATAATGATCTTAACGGTTCTGAAAACGCAAACCTTAATGACTATAAAAATTTATTTACCATTAATCCTGCCATTACTTTAACTTTCCATACTTCTTTGGCGGATGCTCAGAATGGCACCAATACAATTCCTGCAAACCAGACGATTACTTCTCCAAAAACTTTCTATGTAAGATTTGTAAGCGGAACTGAATGTCCGAATACAGGAATAATTAATGTAACGCTTAAATCGCCTAAAAAATCCAGTCAGCTTACTGATAAAGTGGTTTGTTCCACAGAAAAAGTGGTATTGGATCCGGGTGCGGAATTCAGTTCATATACATGGAGTACGGGAGCAACTACCCAGACAATTCTTGCTGGTGCGGGAACGTATTATGTAGATTTAGGTTTTAACGGATGTATTTATCGTCAGTATGTAAATGTGACGACTTCGCAGGCTCCGACAATCACCAGCATCAACGTAACGGCTTCTAATGCAACAGTAAATGTTACAGGCGGAACTCCTCCTTATCAGTATTCGTTAAACGGAATTGATTATCAGACCTCCAACACATTTATCGGTCTTTCAAGAGGAATTCATACCGTTTATGTTTTAGGAAAAGACGGTTGTTTACCTGTGGTTAAAGAGTTTTTAATTGTAAATATTATCAATGCAATTACCCCGAACGGAGACGGCATTAATGATGTTCTTAATTATTCTGATCTGAAAATAAAACAAAACGTGTCGATTGAAATTTCAGACAGATATGGAGCTGCTGTTTATAAATCCACAGATAAAAGTTATACCTGGGACGGAAAATCAGGAGGAAGACCTCTTCCGACAGGGACTTACTGGTATATTTTAAAATGGATTGAACCCGATACAAAACTTCCTGTTTCCTATTCCGGATGGATTTTAATAAAAAACAGAGAATAACTTTTTACTTCACCAAAAAATATTGATCCTGATGATTTTAATTCATCAGGATTTTTTATTAACATTACAATATATTCTCAATTATTAAAAAAATATTAAATATTCAACAATATTCATAATTATAGAAATTACTAATTAAATTTTATGTAAAAAATTGACTTTTAATACTTACATTTGCATCCCTTATTGAGAAATATGAAAAAACTTTTACTAACCATTTGTACATTTCTTTGTTTATTATTCAATGCACAGCTTGATACCGATCATTGGTTTGCTCCAATGGCTTCAAAGTCTGGTACAGGGAATCTTCAGGGATATTTATATTTATCCACCAATGAAACCACTCCCTTCAGTGTGCAAATTTATAATAGCAATGCTCTTTATACCACAGTACAGGTGAGTAAAGGAAATCCCGCTCAGGTAAGTATTCCAAATAGTTTTTTAATCACTACTAATCCATCGGATTTATTTAGTCCCAATTCAATGGGAGTTTACCTGAAAGGAACAAAAAAATTCTTCGCCAATTATAGATTTTCTGTCCCAAGCCATGCTGAAATTATTACCTCTAAAGGTTTAGCAGGATTAGGAAAAACGTTCTACGTAGGAATGGCACCTATTACCGGTGCTGCAACTTATGTCAACTCTACTATAGGAGTTACTGCTACAGAAGACAATACTAATGTTGTGATATCAGGATATAATCCCAATGTTGTTTTTTCTGACGGATCTTCCAGCCCCACAAAAACATTTACCTTAAATAAAGGAGAATCCTATATCGTAGATGCTTTAAGTACAGATTCTGCAGTGAATCTTGACGGATTAATCGGGGCGAAAATACAATCTTCGAAACCGATTTCTGTTACCAACGGAAATTTTAACGGAATTTATACCAATTTAAATTTCACCAACAACGATATCCTTATGGATCAGGCAGCTCCTGTAGAAAGACTAGGAAAAGAGTTTGTTGTGGTGAAGGGAAACGGAACCATACTTTCCGAAATGGAAACCGCGCTGATTGTGGCAACACAAAACAACACCCAGATTACAATTAACGGGATTGCTACAGGAATCACTTTAAACGAAGGACAATATTACATGGTTCCAAGTAATAATTATATACAGCACGGAACCGGAGACAATTACAATATGAGCATTTCTGCCAATAACAACATCTATGTTTATCAGTTATTAGCAGGAGTTTCTTCTACAACCGGAGGCAATGAATACGCTACAGGAGGAATGAATTTTATCCCGCCTTTGAGTTGCTTTATGCCCAACAAAGTAGATGAAATAGGATTTATCAATCAAATCGGGAATCAGACATTTAATACCCGCCTCAATATTATCACCCAGACCGGAGCAACCGTAACTTTAAACGGAAATCCGATTGCTACCGCTAACGGACCTTATCCTGTCAACGGAAATCCTAACTGGGTTACCTATACTGTTCCTAATATCACAGGTACTGTTACCGTAAATTCTACCAAATCTGTTACCGCAGGAATTGCAGCAGGAAGCGGCGCAGTAGGTTATGGAGGCTATTTTGCAGGATTTTCTTCTGTACCCGTAATTTCAAAAACAGGAGATTGCTATCTCGGAATTTTGCTTCAGGTAGATAACACGTACGATAATTATCAATGGTATCTTAATGGAAATCCTATTCCGGGAGCCACTTCATATTCCATCAATCCTGAATTATACGGTGCAGGAAACTATACCTGTATGGTTTCTAAAAACAATTGTGGTTCTTTGCTTACTGATGCCTATTCCTATACATTGTGTCCTCCGATCACAACGACAACGTATAACATTGGTTCATGCAATACAAAAGTGATTACACCTGTATTCACAAATTCTACACAGGCTATTATTCCGGGTAATACAAGCATTATTTTAGCTCCTACTTCCGGAACAGCAACCGTTAATTCTGCAACGGGGCAAATTACCTATACTCCCAATGCAGGACTTACAGCAGATACAACAGATAGTTTCATTTACTATATAGAAGGAAACGGAAGTCCTGCAAGCTTTGAATATTTTAAAATTATCATCAATACAGATGTTTTGCAGACAACAAACGCATCATTAACTTCATGCGCAGATTCCAACGGAAATGGAACGTTTAACTTAACCTCAGCTAATGTAACACCAGATTCGGGAACTACGGTACAGTATTTTACTAATGCAGCATTAACAGGAACTCCCATTGCAGCACCCGGAAATTATTCAGGACCGGCTGGAACGATTTATGCAAACGTAACATCTTCTTATGGGTGTAAAAAAGTAGCACAGATTACTTTAACAACCACTCCTTCTCCAAACATCAACACAGGCAATTATAACGCAACGCTTTGCGATGATAATTTTGATGGCATCGTGAATGTAAATTTCCCAAGCATCACTCCTGTTATTGTCACCAATTCTGCAAATTTCAATGTAAGATATTATTTACTTCAGGCTGATGCCAATGCAGGTAATAACAATACGCTTCCTGCAAACTGGACCTATACAGCCAATACTATTGTTTATGTGAGGGTGGATGCACTTACCGGAAGCTGTCCTGCTGTTTTTGGTCAGATTAACTTTACCATAGGAAACAGAATTACCTTAATTACAGGAAATGCAGCAACAGATATCTGTGACAGTGATATCAGTGGCTCTGAAGCGGTAAATTTAAATGATTATAAAAATCTTTTTACGGCGAATGCAGGAGTAAGTCTTACGTTCTACTCTACATTGGCTAATGCACAGGCGGCAACCAATGTTATTTCACCGAACCAGACTATTTCTGCCATAACTACCTTCTATATCAGATTTACTTCCGCTACAGAATGTCCGAGTACAGGCGTTTTAACAATCAATTTAAAAACACCGAAAAAATCTACCAGACTTGCCGATAAAGTAGTATGCCTTAATGACACAACAACATTAGATGCAGGTGCAGGATTTACATCTTATTCCTGGAGTACCGGAGCCACTACACAATCTATTATTGCGGGAGCGGGAAATTATTATGTAGATCTTGGATTTAACGGATGCGTGTACAGACAGTATGTGAAGATCACAACTGCTGAATCTCCTGTTATTTCTAAAATTGAAGTTTCCGGATATAATGCTACTGTTACCGTTACCGGAGGAACTCCTCCATATCAATACTCACTAAACGGAATAGATTATCAGACTTCTAATATTTTTACAGGTCTTTCCAGAGGAATGCACACTGTTTATGTTTTAAGTAAAGACGGATGCTCTCCGGTTGTTAAAGAATTTTTAGTATTAAATCTTATCAATGCGATTACTCCGAACGGAGACGGACTTAACGACGTGTTGGATTATTCCGACCTAAGAATTAAACAAAATGTTTCAATTGAAGTGGTAGACCGCTACGGAGCTCCGGTATACAGATCATCTGATAAAAATTACACCTGGGACGGAAAAATTAACGGAAGACCCTTATCAACAGGTACATATTGGTATTTATTAAAATGGAATGAACCTGATACCAAATTACCGGTTTCATACTCCGGATGGCTATTGATTAAGAATCGTTAATATTTTTTAAACTTTCTTTTATTTTTCGTTAACATTTATTAAATATTATTTTAAATTTGTAGAAATCATAATTAATTGTATATGAGAAGATTTCTACTGTCTTTCGTATTGATATTTTGTACGATTAACACGCTTTTTGCCCAAAGAGACACCGATCACTGGATTGCTCCGTTTTATACATCGGTTACAGGATATAACAATGCTGTATATCTTTCTACGGACTCAACCACTCCGTTTGACGTAAGAATATACAATAACAATAACCTGATTCAGACAGTTTCCGTTGCAAAAGGAGCACCCGTTTCGTATGCTATTGCCGCCAATCTTATCAATGGAACCAGTGCCGCAGATGCCTTTACGGTTGGAACAAAAGGATTATACCTCAAAGGAGATAAACCGTTTTACTGTACCTTAAGATCCGCTCAGACAGCACATGGAGAAATTATCACGTCAAAAGGTAAAGCAGGAATCGGAAAAAAATTCTATGTAGCAGCAACTCCAAGTACAGCGAGCAGCTCCACTAACAATTTTACGGCAGGGATTTTGGCTACGGAAGACAATACATCAGTTACCGTATCCTGGAATACTGCAGGTTTAGTTTTTATCGGAGGTACGCCCGGAGGAAATTCACAGACATTTACTTTAAATAAAGGACAGTCTTATATCTTAGCAGGAAATCATTTAACATCAGCTAATTTAAACGGCTTCATCGGTGCCAAGGTCGTTTCAGACAAACCTGTAACCCTTACCAATGGAAATGCTAACGGAAACTTTGCGACAAATACTTCCGATGGTTCAGATTTAATTATGGACCAGTCGGTTCCGGTGGAAAGACTGGGGAACACAT
>OGQD01001321.1_pt1 | contig 16389 bp, 9 predicted proteins | sample 1553091 | NCBI WGS metagenome assembly OGQD01 (sample SAMEA2580290, study PRJEB22360) | human gut metagenome | biome: human gut; feature: human-associated habitat; material: faeces | place: Denmark | collected 2008/2010
CCACCCCATAATACAGTTTCAGTTTCTCTATCATATCACGTACGGATATATCATTAAAACAAAGCAAGCCCTCACGCCACAAAAAATAATCGGGCTCCTTGATGCGTCCTTTTACCAGTCTGTTGCCTTTCAAGCTGGCCATCGTGTTCGGTTCCAGCCTCATTCCACTGTTATTCGAACCGGGCACTAAAATTTCGACAGCACCTTCCAACAAAGAAGTTTCCCATACGCTATCCGCTGCATAAGCCATTACATTGAACTCTGTACCCAGCACCTTCACATTACATTTGTTCGTCTCTACAATAAAAGGCTGTTCCACATTCTTTGTCACCGCAAAGTAACCCTCACCATCCAATTTCACATTTCGGATATCCCCTTTGAAACTTCCCGGGAAAGTCAAGGTACTGCGTGAGTTCAACCAGACTTTCGTACCATCCGCCAACATCAATTCCGCCCGTTGGCCCGCCGGCACATAAATGGACTGCCATGTTTTGTCTTCCGGTACCTGATGTTTTCCTGTCCAATAATGTGTACCCAACAAGACGATCGCCAATACCGCTGCTATCTTGGCAGCTTCCATACATATTCCGCGTAACGAGAAATGTTTCCTTTCCCGGCTATTCTCCTCCGCCACAGGTTCCGTACGCCACAATGCCATGTCATGCAACTTCCGTTGTGCCATATATTCACGCATATTCTCAGGATTTTCCTGTATCCATCCGGTCACACGCTGCTTTTCGACTTCAGTAGCATTTCCGGCTATATATTTTTGCAATAATTCAGGATTCATATTCTATGCTGTTTTATTAGAAACGACTCAAGAAGAAATTACCCTAAAAGAAAATGAAGAAAAATATATAAAAATCATTTTTGTCCTCAAAAACATCCGTATCCCCATCCGGTCAGGCTTAATAATAAAAGAAGAAATAAAATAAAGGAAGATAATCTTTTAAAGTCACCCGCAGTACTTTCAATGCTTTTGATATATGATATTCCACCCCCTTTATAGAGATTTCCATCTCTTCGGCAATCTCTTTATTAGATTTATTTTCAAAACGGCTCAAAATAAACGCCCGTCGCGTCTGTTCCGACAAAGTGCTTAAAGTAGCACTGATGATTTTTTCCACTTCTTCCGAAAAAATCTCATCAGGATTGCACGCTTCCAAGGCAGACATACGGATAGACAATTCCTGTTGTTGCCAGTCGGCCATCACTTCAAAAGCACTGCGTTTTACCTCCTCGTGCTTTAGATAGTCCAAAGCCTTGTTCTTCAAAATTGCCAGTAACAACGGTAAGATATATTTCTCTTCAACAGGCTCGGCCTTCAACTTTTCCCACAACTTTATTAATGCCTCGGAGGCAATATCTTCTGCTGCCAAATCATTATGAACGTATGATTTGGCAAAGAAAAAAGACTTCTTATAATAAGAGGTATAGATATCATTAAAAGAATTTCCAGGCATTTTGCTCATTTGTATATCGGTTGTGCTTTTCATCCATATTACGATGGTAGAGCAAAGTTAGTAATAAACCTTCGATAAAAACAAAATTATCCTGTTAATTCTTTCTCTTATATGCTATGAGCTTGCCTTATATGCAATCGCCCTCCACCGTCAGACTAAGTGGCAAAGAGGGAAAGTTGCCATAAATATAAAGTTCACGGACAAACACCTCTATACTGTCCGACTGGAAGGAAACTTTCAACTGTAAAGTATCTCCCGGAGCAGCATGATACTTGGAGCATCTCGTTTCCAGACAATCACAAGAAGAAACAATGTAATAAATATGTAAACTGTCACTTCTCGTGTTTTTATAGATAAAAACGCCACCACTAAAAAAGTCGAACAAACAAATCGCTAAGCAATCTTTTTCATTTATTTCGCCTTATGCGATTCCCCCTGAAAAATCCTTCAAAAGCTTCATCCCTCCCGCAAACCCTTTGCCGGAGGGCGTTCCGGCTGAAAGATCACACCGGGAAAAAGCTTCAGGCCGCGGAAGAATCCTTCAGCTTCACCAGCCGGTACACATTGCCATACTCGGTATGAATGCGTTGTATTCCTAATGCAACCATCATCCTGCCCAACCGATTCGGAGTCACCCCGCGCATGGCTGCCGGATAATGCTTCTGCAAATAATTGAACAAATCCGTCGTGGTATAGGGCTTGGACAGCTCCCCTTCTTGCGGCATCCGGAAACAACGCAAAAACAGTTCCTGCTCGGCAGGCATTTTATAAAAATTCCGATTGCTATGCTGTATCTCCTTCTCTTCCTCTTCCGAGAACCAGTAACGCTCTCCTCCGACTAACTCCGCTTTCAACTGAGCGAACAATTGCGCATGATCGGGCGGTGTGCAGTCAATCTTATCATCCACCTCCGCACAAAGAAAACGGCGGCTTCCTGTGGGATCAGTCAGCAGGTCCGTCATATTGGACGTACCGATGAAAGAGGCGATACGAGGCAGATGACTGAATGCCGGACGATGTGCCCTGCGGAAAGTTAGTGTGGTCATCTGCATCAGATTCTTCAAAGCAGGCATCTGTCCGGCACGGTACTTATCGAACTCATCCATATTGATCAGTCCGAAAAGCGAAAGTTTCTGTTCACATCCACTCTCGCTCGTCAGGTCGAACTTGTCTATATAATAAGGTGTAAGTTCCTTAGGCATCAAAATCTTGCAAAAAGAAGACTTGCGCTTCCCCTGCTCACGGCTCACCAACATAGGCGCCACCGCATTGGCGCAATCCTGTGCCTGCCCCAGCCATTGGGCAGCAACACCCAGCATCCAACGGTGAAACCCTTTCACCCACATCGGTTTACGCGATATACGCACGGCCAGCGGAGTAACACGATCCACCCCGTCCCATTGAGGCAAGTGGTTCATATAATGCAGAAAAGGATGATAGTTTTCCACCTTTCTGGAATGGAGCAAACGGCTCACATCCTTATCCCAGCAATTGATGCCGCTGGTACGCGCCTCCAGGCAGAATGTATTCAAATCACGTTGAGCCACTATACCATACTCTTCATCCGGCATCTCTTTTCCACGATACTCCGTCTGTTCGGTGAGAAGGTTATAACGAAAATCATACCGTGCGGTTAAAAAGCACTGCAAGGCCTCCAGCATATTCTCCGGTTTCTTGCGCCCCGATTTGCCAGAAACCGCCTTTTCATCGATAGTTTCTGCCATACCAACTGCCTCGACAGCCGCTGGAAGAACAGTTTCGCCCACCGTTTCCATAGCCATTGAAGGCAACACTCTTTCCGGATTCGCACTTTTTCCCACGCATATCCTCATTTTCATACTCTTTTTGCACCAATTCAGTAATTTTTCCACTAATTTTTTCATCCTTTTTCATTATTTGGGGTTGTGTAATATCACAAAGATAACATACAAAATACTCTTTTACAAGCATTTACTACACACTACTGCAAAAAAGTGACTAAGCGAAAATAACTGGGAAATTATTCGTTTTTATCAAGACTATTTCATACTTTTGCACCGTCAAGTTAATCATTTCACTAGAATGATGAAGTTTCATCACTTGAGTGATACAACTTCATCACTTTAGTGATATAATTTCATCACCTAAGTGAAATGATTAACCTGAAAGGAAGTTGCAGCAAACTCTTCCGTACAAGAAAGCATAAACAACCGGATAAAAACAAATAAGCGAATGGCTATCAAATTTGAATTTTATGAATCACCCAATACGATAGGTACGCGCAAGAAGCGCTATCACGCCCGTGTAGTAAACTGGCAGCGCATCAACACCGACTATCTGGCACGGGAAATACAGTACGGCTCCTCGCTCACCGTGGCGGACATCAAGGCAACCATCATCTCGCTCAGCGAGAAACTGGCCTATTACTTGAAAGACGGCGCCCGGGTGCACATCGAAGGGATAGGGTATTTCCATATATCGCTTACCTGCCCCGAGACACGGACACCAAGCTCCACACGTGCCAACAAGGTGAAATTCAAATCGGTGACATTCCGTGCGGACAAATACCTGAAGCATCAGTTGAGCGACGTTAAGACCGAGCGTTCGAAATACAAGCCGCACTCCATGCCGGTGACAAAAGAGAGTATAGACGAGTCATTGACGGAATACTTCCTGACAAACAGCGTGCTGACACGCCGGAAGTTTGAATCGTTATGCGGACTGACACGTGCCACTGCAGGACGTTATATCGCCCAACTGGCGAAAGACAAAAAACTGCGCAATATCTCCATTCCACGTAACCCCATCTATGAACCGATGCCGGGATTCTACGGAAAAGAGAAACTGCCCGAACCGAAGAACGAAACGGAAAACGTATCGGCAACAAACGACACGGACCTGACAATAAAGTAAATATACAACGAAACAATATAATAGAAAACTTCTACAAACGAAGCTCAAACCATAAAGAGCTGAAACTTCTACACTAGGCTGAAGGAATTCCGGGAGGAAATCCTTCAGCCGCTTTTCTTTATTGACGAGCGTTTGCGAAGAGGCTGAAGGATTTGAAGGAAAAAACTGGGAAAACTTCGGGAGAGGTACTTTTCAGCCCACCAGCCATACCAGCATGGGCAAATAATCCTTTAAGGAAACACGAAGCAGCTTCAATGCCTGCTGGATGCGGTAAGCCACCGTCTGTGGTGACACATCCAGCACTTCGGCAATTTCTTTATAACTCAGTTCCTTAAAGCGATGCATCACAAAAGCCTCCCGATAACTGTCGGGCAGAGCAGCCATCGCCTCCTTTATTTTCCGGTCCAATTCCTCAAAACGAGCATAGTCCACTTCACACAATGCCGCCTGTGTCCTCTCATAAAAGGCAGCTTCAGCCTTGGTTTTCACCTGTTCCCGCGTCAAGTGGTTCAAGACCCTCCGATAAGTCATTTTGAACAAATACTGATTCAATGAAGACTCGATTATCAAATCCCCACGATTCTCCCATAGCCATAACATTACCTCCTGAACAATCTCTTCGGCATCTTCCAACGATACCAACCGGTGGGCATAGGCACACAGCATAGGATAGTATCTTCTGAATAAATGGTCAAAAGCATTACCATCCCCCTGTCGGAGAGCATTAAGCAAAGACAAGTCTTCGACGGTATGATTCATAGTATAATAACTGTTTTCCTTGCGCACAAAGATAGCGGTTTTTATCGGAAAAAACTTTTTTTTGAAAAAAAAGCATTTTTCGTTTAGATACCTTTCATTCTCGCTTGTCTTAATAATATAAAGGAAGAAATTAAAGCATAATTTATGGAAAAACATACCGATATAGAAACTTTGTTAACTAAATATTTCGAAGGGAAAACCACTCCTCCGGAAAATGAACAGATAGAAGCATGGCTGAATGCCGACGAGGAACATTTACATATAGCCAGGCAGCTGAATACGCTCTATCTGGCTGTAGACACACAGCATATCACAAAGAAAATAGATACGGAAAAAGCGTTAGATAAGGTAAAAAGCAAAACAAAAATTAGAAACCTGTCCTGGTGGGGATGGACACAACGCATTGCGGCCATCCTGTCCGTTCCCCTCCTGATAGGTGTATTGGCTCTGTATCCGGGCAGACGGCAGCCGGTAGTCACCGCTCAGATGGTGGAAATAAAAACCAATGCAGGCATGACTACCTCCGTCCTGTTACCGGACAGCACGGTAGTTCACCTCAATTCGGAATCCTCCCTCCGCTATCCCACCTTTTTCGCCGGCGATGTACGCCAAGTGGAGTTAAACGGTGAAGCTTATTTCGATGTGACCCATCATCCCCGGAAACGGTTCATCGTCTCCACCCCTCATCATTCTCAGGTGGAGGTGTACGGAACAAGTTTCAATGTGGAAGCATACGGTAATGAAACTCCCATTTCCACCACGCTTATCAAAGGAAGCGTAGGGTTTATTTATAAGAATAACAAAGGAAAATTTCAAAAGAGTATGCTCTCCCCCCAGACAGAAGTTAGTTTATTCCCCACAAACCGGGGATATCAAGTGCTACGTCACTTCGGGCGAATCGGAGATTTCATGGAAAGACGGCAAGCTCATCTTTAATGACACTCCGCTGGATGAAGTGCTGCACATGCTTGGCAAGCGGTTCAATGTGGAATTCGTATTATCCAACAAAGAACTAAAAGGCTGTTCGTTCACAGGAACATTCACCCATCAGCGCCTGGAGCGTATTATGGAATATTTCCGGATTTCTTCCCGTATACGATGGCGGTACATTGACAGTGCAGATATAAAGACGGAAAAGCTGAAAATAGAAGTGTACTAATATACGTTTAACCCTTAATTTAAATACTAGAAAAATGAACAGACAACAGGCTCCCTAAACAAAAAACATACGGGAGGATATTGGCGTATCACCCCGTATGAAAAATCATCTTTCTATGCTTGTTTGGCGACAAGCAAAGACAACATTTTATTAACTTTATCTCAATTACAAAATTATGAAAAATTATTTTAGCGTCCAATTATTATGGATGATAAAGTCGTGTAGGTTAATCTTAAATAAAACTCCATTACCTATGAAACTAAGTGTACTCTTTTTAATCTGTTCGTTAAGTATGACTTATGCGGCAGAGTCGTATGCGCAAAAGACCATGATCAGTCTTGAAGTACGTAATGAAACAGTTGGCACTGTGTTGGAAAAGCTGAAAAAAGAATCGGGGTTTGATTTCTTCTTCAACAATAAACACGTAGATCTGAAACGTATTGTATCAGTTTCGGCAAACAACAATAATATATTCAAGATACTAGACCAGATCTTCGCAGGGACGAATGTGAAGTATTCAGTGCTTGAAAAGAAAATTATTCTTTCTACTGAGATTGTGCAAGGAATACAGCAAGGACAAATTAAGGTGACAGGTATTGTAAAAGATGCGAATGGCGAACCGATAATCGGTGCCAATGTCATCGTAAAAGGCCAGTCAACAGGTACAATCACAGATATAGACGGGCGGTTCGTTCTGGATACTCCAAAAGATGCCATTTTACAGATTACTTATATCGGGTATGTTTCTCAAGAAGTGAAAGTTTCCGGAAAGAAAGAACTTAATATAATATTGAAAGAAGATACAGAAACTCTTGACGAAGTGGTGGTAGTAGGCTATGGTACGATGAAAAAAAGAGACATTACAGGATCTGTCAGCTCCGTCAATACTTCCGTCCTCACTGCTGGATCTACTCCATCCGCAGCCGATGCTTTACAGGGTAGAATAGCTGGTGTAAACATCCAGAAGAATGCCGGACGTCCGGGAGGGAGTTATAGTATTCAGATCAGAGGTGTCAGTTCCATTAAGAATAAAAATAGTGGTCCTTTATATGTCATTGATGGTATTCCTACTTCTGAAGGAATGAACGACTTAAACCCCAGTGATATTGAAACTATAGATGTATTGAAAGATGCTTCAGCTACGGCTATATATGGTTCCCGTGGCGCTAATGGTGTAGTAATTGTAACAACCAAGAGAGGAGAAAAAGGCAAAGTATCCATTCAGTATGAAGGAAATGTAGGTTTTAAAGAAGCCAGTCATTTACCTGAGATGATGGAAGGAGATGAATACGTAAAATTTCGTACCGATTTATACCATCAGTTAGGCCGGAGCACGGATCGTAGCAATGCTGAATTCTTTACTCCGGAAGAATGGAACAGAATAGATCATGGTATTTATACAGACTGGGTTGATTTAGTATTACGTAAAGGCTTCCAAACCAGCAATACCATTACAGCTTCAGGCGGCGATGATAAAGGAACTTTCTCTATCGGTTTGGGACAATTAAAAGAAAACGGAACAATTGAAGGGCAGGATTATGATCGATATAATATGCATCTGAATATCAACCGGAAATTTACAGATAAATGGGAAGCAGGAGGAAGTTTGTATTTCACTTACAGCATTCAAAATGAAGGGAGTTATGAAACATTGCGTTCCGCCTTCCGGTTACCTTCCGTAGCGGCTCCATACGATGACGAAGGAAACATGTTATTTCGCGTATTCCGTAATGATGCCGTAACTAATCCCCTTTATGAAAGTACAGAAGATGGTGAATGGCGTGAAAAAAAACGATTCCGCGCTTTCGGTAATATCTACCTGAAATTCGAACCCATCAAAGGATTGAACTTCCGCACTCAATTCTCGCCACAAATGTTGAACAAACGCAATGGAGAATATTATGGTATGTGGTGCAAGAATGGAGGAGCTGGAAAAACCGACAATACAAGTGCCGTATATGAAACCAACAACCATTGGGGATATGTATGGGACAATCAAGCGACTTATGACAAACGTTTCGGAAAACATAGTCTGAATGTAAACCTTGTCCAAAGCATTCAATACCAACAATGGGAATCCTCTTATCAAAAAGCAAGAAACTTACCTTATAATAGTAAGTGGTATAACTTGGACGCAGTTGCATCAACCGATATTCAAGCATCACAAACAGACTATCAGCAGACTAGTCTTGCCTCATTTTTAGGTCGTATTCAATATTCATTTATGGATAAATATCTTTTCACTGTTTCGGGACGTTATGACGGCTCATCCAGATTGGCCGATGGTAATAAATGGGCATTTTTCCCCTCAGCCGCATTTGCATGGATGTTGGGTGAAGAGGAATTTATAAAGAAAGTGGATTTCATCAGTAGTTTAAAGTTGCGTCTTAGCTATGGTGTTACGGGCAACGATGCTGTTAGTATTTATGGGACACAGTCTAATGTGTCAAATAGGAATTACGATTTTGGAGGTGATGTTTCAACTTCTTATTATAAAAACGGTCTTGCTAATAGTAAATTAACTTGGGAACGGACACAGGAATTCAACATCGGTTTAGATTTTGGTTTCTTCAGAAACCGTATTAATGGTTCATTGGACGTATATCAACGCACCTCTAAAGATCTGATTATGGAACGCCAGTTACCTAGCACCACAGGATGGACTTCTGTTTGGGACAATATTGGAAAGGTGAGAAATACAGGGCTTGAGTTATCTATAAATACAATAAATGTCCAAACAAGTGATTTTTCCTGGCAGACAAATATAATTTTTGATACCAATAAAAATGAAATCCTTGAATTGTACGGAGGGAAAAAAGATGATATCGGTAACAAATGGTTTATTGGAGAGGCTATCAATGTAAATTATGACTATGAATTTGATGGAATATGGCAGACATCCGAAGCCGATAAAGCAGCCATATATGGCCAGACACCGGGACAAGTAAAGGTGAAAGATCAAAATCATGATAATGTCATTGATGCAAAAGATAAAGTGATTCTAGGGCAACAGCTACCCAAATGGACAGGAAGTATCACCAATACATTTACTTATAAAAACTGGGATTTGGCTTTCAATGTATATACCCGTCAAGGTGCCCAGTTAAACAGTACATTTGTTTCTTCGTTTATGGCATATGATGGTAATTACAACCAAGCTAAAGTTGATTATTGGACTGAAACCAATCCGACAAATAAATACCCTCAACCAGGAAATAAAGGAAAATATTTTTCTTCCATGTGCTATCAAGATGTATCTTTCGTAAGAGTAGGATATATCACACTAGGATATACTTTCCCCATGTCGCTGCTGAAACCTATAGGAATTAAAAGGCTGAAATTATATGCTACAGCCAACAATCCATTCCTTTTCACTTCTTTCAAAGGATTTGATCCAGAATGGGCAACTCAAAATACGTGGGGAGAAGCTACAAGTACAAGAACTTTTTTATTTGGTGTAAAACTTGCATTCTAAAAAAACAACAATATGAAAACAAAAATAAAATTATCTGCTCTACTATTCATCGCTTCTATAACTGTATCTTGTGACAACTTTCTAGAAGAAAAGAACCAGAGCAATATAACTGCAGAAAATTATTTCGTAACAGCTGACGGATACCGTTCTTTAGTAAACGCTGCTTATTCTACTTTAAGAACAGTTTGGGGAGACGAGCCTTGGTTGTATTGTCTAGGTACAGATATATTTACTCGCGGTGAAAGTGAATTAATTGGAGGTAGTTACGGAGGACGAGACACCCAAAGCCGCCAACTGAACGAATATGCAGAATTGGATGCCGAAAACCCTTGTGTAAAAGACCATTATGCAGACTTATATTATTCCATACAAGCATGTAATACAGCTCTAGCCCGAGCAAACGCAGTAAACGGAATTTCAGAAACAGAAATAGTTCAATCAAATGCCGAAGTAAGATTCCTTCGTGCTTATTATTATTTTCTTTTAGTTGAACAGTTCGGTGACGTACCTTTGGTTGAGGATGAAATTACATCAGCCATTACACACTTTGACCGCATTCCCGAGGCTGATATATATAAATACATCATCAATGAGCTAAGTGTAGTAGTCAGTAAGCTTCCGATTAAAGCTGCTGAGTTTGGCCGTGCCACTCAAGGAGCATGCAAAAACTTATTAAGCCTGGTTTATTTAACTCGAGGTTATAAAAGCTATGCTGATTCCGATGATTTCACTAAAGCTGCATCACTAGCGGACGAAGTAATCAATAGTGGAGAATATCGTCTTCTCCCTTCCTTCCAGGAAGTATTCAAAGAAGGTAATGAAATAAATGACGAAATTATCTTTTCAGTTCAATATGATGCCAAATCTTTAGGTGGAGATATTAATAATGGAAGCGGTCAGAATGCGATGTTCGGATGGGAACTATGGAGCAAAATTCCTAGTGGTTTCGAAATATACAATACAACCTATAACTGGCATAAACCGCAATTTACGCCCACACAATTTCTCTATTCACTCTACAATACAGACTCTGACTCACGCTATGATGTTACTTTTTTAAGTGAATATTATGCAACAAAAGATGATGGAAAAGTAAAAGCTGGCGATTTAAGAGTCTATTTTCCACATTATGACAAAGAATTTACAGTGAACGATTCTTTAGCCATCATGGCTGAACATCCCAATGCTATCATCATAACCAAAGAACTTTGGAAACAGGATATTGAAAATATAGGTGGTAGCGGAATTTTCCCCATGATATGGAAGTTTTTTGATTCAACAGCTCCTTGGCCATCCAACAATCAATCCTATTCAGGCACACGGGACATCTTCCTATTCCGGCTAGCAGAAACGTATTTGATTGCTTCAGAAGCCTATTTGCAGGCAGGTGATAAATCAAAAGCTGCCGAACGCCTTAACGCTGTACGCAAAAGAGCTGCCATCCCCGGTCACGAAAAAGATATGATCATAAATGAAGTAGATATTGATATAAATACGATTCTGGATGAACGTGCACGTGAACTAGCTGGTGAATACAAGCGTTGGCCTGATTTAAAACGTACCAATACACTTATTGAACGTACATTAAAACATAATAATCTAGCAAAGAAAACAAACAAAATGGATAACCATATTTTATTAAGACCAATTCCACAAACTGTTATTGATCAAGATTCGGAAGGAATAGAGCAAAATGCAGGCTATTGATAGGATTATTAATAAATAAATTTATACACAAAAGGCATATCAAAACATATTGATAAAATTTCAGAGCATACAATATTTTTGATATGCCCTTTTTAAGTATCAGAAAAAGACCAATCAAGGAAAGTTGTTGTTGGAAAATTAATAATTTAAAACAGAATATGCGACATACAATCATACATCTATTATTATTAATGATAGTAGTAAAGGCCAACGGTTTTGAACTGAAAAGTGGGCACACAATTCATATAGCTTGTGATACAACAGAAATGGAACCGGTAGTAAAATCAGCACTTAAAATGCTAGTAAATGATTTCCAAGCAGTATTGTCATCGGATGTCTGTATAGGAAAAGAAGGTAATATTATTATTAATAAAGACACCACCCTGTTAGATAAACGTAAAGAAGCTTTCCAACTTAAAGTTTCGGATGACCAACTTTATGTAACGGGAAGTGATGCACATGGCGTCGCATATGGAATACTGGAAATTTCCCGGCTGATAGGCGTGTCACCTTGGGAATGGTGGGCTGATGTTATGCCTCTAAAACGATCATCCTTTTCGCTTGCAAACGGCTACGTAAATCTGCAAGCTCCTTCCGTAGAATTTCGCGGTATCTTTATCAATGATGAAGATTGGGGATTAATGCCATGGTCAAGCCTACACTACGAACCTTGGCACAAACCCGGTCGTATTGGTCCCAAGACCAATGCGCGCATTTTCGAATTAATGTTACGCTTACGTGCAAATACCTATTGGCCTGCCATGCATGAATGTACGCAACCTTTTTTCTTAACACAAGGAAATCGTGAAGTAGCTGAACAATACGGTATCTACATTGGAGGTTCACACTGCGAACCAATGGCTTCAAGCACAGCCGGTGAATGGAGAAAACGAGGAAAAGGAGAATACGATTATGTGAACAACAGCAAAAATGTTTATGATTTTTGGGAACAAAGAGTAAAGGAAGTGGCAAACCAACCCATACTTTATACTATAGGTATGCGTGGAGTACACGACGGAGCTATGAATGGTGCAAAAACGATAAAGGAACAGAAAGCCGTGTTGCAACATGTATTTGCTGACCAACGTCATTTACTACAACAATATGTTAACCAAGACGTAACAAAAGTTCCACAAGTCTTTATTCCTTATAAAGAAGTTATGGATATATATGACGCAGGACTTGAAGTTCCTGAAGATGTATGCTTGATGTGGTGCGATGACAACTATGGATATATTCATCATTTTCCTACGGATGAAGAACGTCAGCGGAAAGGAGGAAACGGTGTGTATTACCACATATCTTATTGGGGACGCCCACATGATTATCTATGGTTGGGTACTTTCTCACCCGCACTACTCTATCAACAAATGACGACCGCCTATGATAGTGGCATACAAAAATTATGGGTATTGAATGTAGGTGACATCAAGCCTGCTGAATATCAGATAGAATTATTCATGGATATGGCTTGGGACATTCACTCCGTCAGAAAACAGGGTATCACAAAGCATCTCAGCCATTTCCTACAAAGAGAATTCGGTAACCAGTTGGGCAAACGTCTTTTACCTCTGATGAAAGAACATTATCGATTAGCATATATCCGCAAGCCGGAATTCATGGGAAATACTCGTGAAGAAGAGTATCACACCAACGATTATCGTATTATAAAAGATATGCCATGGAGCGAAAAATATATTGACACACGTTTAGCGGCCTATCAAAAATTGGAAGATGAGGTAGAAACTTGCTTTAATAAAGTTATTCCGGAACGTCAAGACGCCTATTTCCAATTAGTCAAATACCCTTTGCAGGCATCAGCGGAAATGAATAAAAAAATACTTTATGCTCAAAAAGCTCGCCACGGGCTGGAATCATGGTCAAAAAGTGATGCAGCATTTGATAGTATTGCTTCACTAACACGTATCTATAATATAGGTTTCCATAATAATAGTAAATGGCATAGAATGATGGATTTTCAACCTAGGCGTTTACCAGTATTTGAACCTGTAGATCATAAAGCTGCGACTTCTCCTATAATAAAAGAACGCAAGTACATTGCCAAATGGAATGGAGCAGACTGCACAAATGGGGATTACTCCCCCTGTGAAGGCCTCGGTTATGAAGAAAAAGCCATAACCATCCCGAAAAATAAGAGTGTAAACTATACATTTGACGCAATAAATACTGATTCTGTAGAGATTGAAGTACATTTACTTCCTTGTCATCCTATTGAAGGAAAGTCAATTCGCATTGCGCTTTCACTTGACGGGCAGCAGATTCCTGCAAGTAATTACGAAACATATGGGCGAAGTGAAATATGGAAAGAAAATGTATTAAGAAACAAAGCAATCTTACATTTCACCCTCCCACTTTCCCAAAATGAGAAACATTGTCTTCAAGTAAAAGCAATAGATAAAGGAGTCATTCTTGACCAACTATTTGTTTTTCCAAAAACACAATGATCCTCAAAAAAATTATGAATATCTCTTTTTCTATTTATCACTTATAAACAAACAGATTGAAGATATGGTTTTTTGTACAAAAACACAGGAATTGAAATCAAAATCCATTTGTTCTCTATTTTGATATTACGATCTTTGCATAATAATAAAAATAGATAGCGTAAAGATTCCAACCTATAATTTTTATATTAATGTTCAAGATAGAACATTAGTGCATTATTGAATAAATAAAATATGAATATACAATAAGAACATGATGAAATATTTACTATTCTTGTTGTTCCTCTTATTGAAAGCAGGAGCAGCTACAGCTCAAAACAATTTAGTAGTCAACGGTATTCCATGGTTTGATGACAAGGGAAATATTGTCAATGCACATGGCGCTTGTATTGTGGAAGAAAATGGAAGATATTATCTTTTCGGAGAATGGAAATCGGACAAAAGTAACGCTTTCCCCGGCTTCTCATGTTATTCTTCGGATGATCTTGTAAACTGGAAATTCGAGAACATTGTCCTTAGAGTCCAACCCGAAGGCATCCTCGGTCCCAATCGCGTAGGTGAGCGTGTAAAAGTGATGAAATGCCCTAAGACGGGCGAGTATATCATGCTGATGCATGCCGATGATATGGGATACAAGGACCCTTATATCGGTTTAGCCACCTGCAAAACGATTGCAGGTGACTATCAGTTGCAGGGACCGTTGCTCTATAAGGGACAACCTGTAAAACGCTGGGATATGGGAACCTTTCAGGACACCGATGGAAAAGGATATTTACTGATTCATCATGGCCCTATTTATCGGTTAAGCGATGATTACCGTTCGATAGAGGCTGAAGTGGCCCACATTAAAGGCATGGGCGAATCACCGGCCATGTTCAAAAAGAATGGTGTCTATTTTATGCTTACCTCAAACCTGACCAGTTGGGAGAAAAATGACAACTTCTATTTTACGGCTCCCCAGATAGAAGGTCCTTGGACGAAACAAGGACTGTTCTGCCCGGAAGGCAAGCTGACCTACAATTCGCAAAGTACATTTGTATTCCCGTTGAAATGCGGTAACGATACCATACCTATGTTTATGGGGGATCGTTGGTCTTATCCGCATCAGGCCTCAGCCGCCACATATGTATGGATGCCTTTACAAGTGGATGGAACAAAAATATCCATCCCTGAATATTGGCAGGCATGGGACATCAGGAAGCTAAAACCGGCAGACGCTCTGAACAAAGGGAAAAAGTTGTACGGGGCATGGAAGTCCAATCAAAAAGGAGACGCGTTGGAGATAGCGTTCAAAGGAACTCATGCCGCTATTGTTGGAGAAACAAACCCTCATGGCGGATATGCCAAAGTAAGTGTATTAAATGCCGAGAAAGATACTGTATATTCTTCATTGGTAGATTTCTACAGCAAGTATCCGGAAAAAGCAATTCGAATTATAACACCGAAAATGTCGAAGGCAAATTATACCTTACAGGTTGAAGTAACAGGAATACGACCGGTATGGACAGACAAGACTAAAACAATCTATGGAAGTGACGACACTTTCGTAACGATAGACAATGTCTATCACTTTTGAGCTATTCCATATCTTATGCAAAAGGGCTGAGATACAGAATTAACCATGCAAAAGACAGAAGAAATGTAACACTGGAAAATTTGAAGTATAATAATTGCTAATATATTAAATAACGATGAGAAATATTATAATAACGCGCAGTTTCATATTTCTAAACAGAAAAATAAAAAGATTACTTTTACTGTTAGTTACTATTTTTTTGTGTGCAAGAATGATGGGAGAAACGATTATTCCGGATTCCATTTCCAATCCTATTCGCACGGGATTCCATCCAGATCCTTCCATCTGCCGGGTAGGAGAAGATTATTATTTAGTCACTTCATCATTCACATGGTTTCCCGGACTTCCTATTTATCACAGCCGTGACCTGACTAACTGGTCGCTTATCGGTCATGCATTAACCAATCCCAAGGCTATCGACTTTAACGGTATGACGGATAATGACGGCATCTGGGCCCCCACTTTGCGTTATCATAATGGAACATTCTATCTTATCACCACAGCTCATGGCTGTGGTGGCAATTTCTACATGACAGCCAAGAATCCGGCCGGTCCCTGGTCGGATCCGGTGTGGCTGAAAGATGCTCCCGGCATTGACCCTTCTCTTTTTTTTGATGAGGACGGACGCTGTTATTATACAGGCAATCGCTGGGATTTTAAGAGCGCATGGCCTGCCCAGTGTGCCGTATGGATGCAGGAGCTGGACCTCCAAAAAAGATGTCTGGTCGGAGAACGAAAAACATTGGCCTATGGTCATGCGGCTAATGCAAAATACGCCGAAGGGCCTCATTTATACAAAATAAAGGACCACTATCTATTGTTGATGGCTGAAGGAGGATCGGATTATAACCATGCTGTTACCGCCCTCACTGCTAAATCCCTCTGGGGACCGT
>OGQD01001323.1_pt1 | contig 16375 bp, 14 predicted proteins | sample 1553091 | NCBI WGS metagenome assembly OGQD01 (sample SAMEA2580290, study PRJEB22360) | human gut metagenome | biome: human gut; feature: human-associated habitat; material: faeces | place: Denmark | collected 2008/2010
CCGGCGGCTCGCCGATGGCCAGGGCGATCTCGCGCTGGGCCTGGGCGTAACGGGTCAGGGAATCCATCAGCAACAGGACGTTCTTGCCCTTGTCGCGGAAGTACTCGGCGATACGGGTGCAATACTGCGCGGCGCGCAGGCGCATCAGCGGCGCATCGTCCGCCGGCGAGGCGACGACCACGGAACGCTTGAGGCCTTCCTCGCCGAGGATGTGCTCGATGAACTCCTTCACCTCGCGGCCCCGTTCACCGATCAGCCCGACCACGATGATGTCGGCCTTGGTGAACTTGGTCATCATGCCCAGCAGCACGGATTTACCGACGCCGGTACCGGCGAACAGGCCCAGGCGCTGGCCGCGGCCGACGGTAAGCAGCGAGTTGATCGAACGGATGCCGACGTCCATCGGTTCATGGATCGGGTCGCGCGCCAGCGGGTTGATGATCGGGCCATCCATCGGCACCCAGTCCTCGGCGCGCATGCCGCCCTTGCCGTCCAGCGCACGGCCGACGCCGTCGAGCACGCGGCCGAGCATCGACATGCCCATGGGCAGGCGGCCGGAATCCGGCAGCGGCACCACGCGGGCGCCGGGGGCGATGCCGACGAGGCTGCCCACCGGCATCAGGTAGATCTTGCTGCCGGCAAAGACCATGACTTCGGCCTCCACCTGCACGGGGTGATAGCCGCCGTCGTTGATCACCTGGCAGCGGCTGCCAACGGCGGCCTGCAGGCCTTCGGCCTCCAGCGTCAGGCCGACCATGCGCAGCAGGCGGCCCTCCACCACCGGCTGGGTCGGCAGGCTCACGGCATCGCTGTAGCCTTGCAGGCGGCGGGCGAAGCTGACGCGATCAAGGCGCATCGAGGTCGCCCTGGCCAGCGTCGAGGTCCACATGCAGGTCAGGCTCCAGCGCATGGGTCGCCTGGTCGCGCTGCTGCTCGAAGAGTTGCTTAACGGCCTGGGCCAGGCGCGTCTCGACAGAGGCGTCGATGCGCGAATGTTCGGTCTCGATACGACAACCGCCGGGCAGCAGGCCGTCGTCCTCGATGATCTTCCAGCTTTCCTCGTGGCGATCGCGCAGCGCCTTCACCAGTTCGAAGTCCTGCGGGTTGACCTGGATACGGATGTTGCTGGCGCCCATGGGCAGCAGCTTGAGTGCCTCGCGCAGCACCAGGCGGATCTGGCTGGAATCGGTGGCCAGTTCGCGCTGCACCACCTGGCGCACCACGTGGGTCACCAGGTTGAGCATGCCTTGTTCGAGCATCTGGTCCTGCTCGGCGATGGGCTCGAGCAGCTGCGACATCAGGGTTTCGAGATTCTGCAGGCGCGGTTGCAGAGCCGCGTCGGCTTCCTGGCGCGCCTTCAGCTGGCCGGCGTGGAAGCCGTCCTTCTCGCCGGTGGAAAAGCCCTCGTTGTACGCCTCCTGGCGAATCGCCTCGAGCTCGTCCAGCGTCAGTGGCTTGACCTCTTCCTCCGGCACCTCTTCGATCTGCGGTTGTTCGTCGAGCACCGGCTCGGGTTCGGGCTCGGGTTCCGGGGCCGGCCGGGCCGGGTCGAAACTGGGCAGCGACCAACGATCGAATCCCACGGTATCGCGGGCCCGGATCAGCTCGCTGAGCTTGTCCTCGTCCTTGACCAACTTAGATCATCTCCTCGCCGCCCTTGCCACCGAGCACGATCTCGCCGGACTCGGCCATACGCCGGGCAATGGTGAGGATTTCCTTCTGCGCGCCTTCCACTTCGCTGACGCGCACCGGGCCCTTGGCCTCCAGGTCGTCGCGCAGCAGCTCGGCGGCACGCTTGGACATGTTGCGGAAGATCTTCTCGCGGATCGCCTCGTCCGAGCCCTTGAGGGCCAGCACCAGCACGTCCGAGGAGACCTCGCGCAGCAGCGCCTGGATGCCGCGGTCGTCGACGTCGGCGAGGTTGTCGAAGACGAACATCAGGTCTTCGATCTGGCCCGACAGGTCCTCGTCGACTTCGCGGATGGCGTCCATCAGCGCGCCTTCGACCGAGCTGTCGAGGTAGTTCATGATGTCTGCCGCGCGCTTCACGCCGCCCATGGTGGTGCGGGTGGAGTTGGCGTTGCCGGCGAACTGTTTCTCCAGGATCAGGTTCAGTTCCTTGAGCGCGGACGGCTGCACGGTGTTGAGCGAGGACACGCGCAGGATGATGTCCAGGCGCACCTTGTGGTCGAAGTGGCTGAGCACTTCGCCGGCCTGGTCCGGGTCGAGGTAGGCGACCACGATGGCCTGGATCTGCGGGTGCTCATAGCGGATCACGTCGGCCACGGCGCGCGGCTCCATCCACTTCAGGCTGTCCAGGCCGCTGGTATTGCCGCCCAGCAGGATGCGGTCGATGAGGTTGTTCGCCTTGTCCTCGCCCAGGGCCTGGGTGAGCATCTTGCGGATGTAGCTGTCGGCGCCCACGCCCAGGCTGGTCTGGTCGCCGACGATCTCGACGAACTCGCCCATCACCTGCTCGACCTGCTCGCGGTGCACATTGCGCATCTGCGCCATGGCCACGCCGACCTTCTGCACTTCCTTCGGGCCCATGTGGCGCAGCACCTGCGCGGCATCGGTCTCACCCAGGGAGAGCAGGAGGATGGCAGCCTTGTCGACCTTGTTCAGTTTGGCGCTCATGCGGGCTTCACTCATCGGAATTGATCCAGTCCTTCACTACCTGGGCTACGCGCCCCGGGTCCTGGGCGACCAGACTCTTGATCGCATTCAATTGTGCATCGTACCCCTCGGAGGGGCTCGGCAGCAGGATGCTGGCCGGGCCGCCGAGGCTCACGCGGTCTTCGGACAACTCGCCCTCCAGACCACCCAGCTCGCCCAGGCCGCCTTCGCCTGCGCCGCCGGCCACCAGAGCCTTGCTCTTGTTGCCCGACAGGTTGTTCAACACCGGGCGCAGCACGCCCAGCACCAGCACCAGGATGAAGACGATGCCCAGCACCTGCTTGACCACATCCCAGAACCAGGGCTGCGAGTAGAACGGCGGCGAGGCAATTTCATCACCCAGTTCCGGGGCGAACGGCGCGTTGATCACGCTGACGCTGTCGCCACGGCTGGCGTCGTAGCCTACCGCGTCCTGCACCAGACGGGTGAAGCGCCCCAGTTCGTCGGCGGTCCAGGGCTGGTGGCTGACTTCGCCGGTCTTCGGATCGGCGATCACGCGGTCATCCAGCACCACCGCGACGGAAAGCCGGCGCAGGCGACCCTGCTGCTGCTTGGTGTAGCTCACCGAGCGGTCCAGCTCGTAGTTGCGGGTGTTCTGCTGGCGCTTGTCGGTCGGGTACGGAGCCAGTTCCGGCTTGCCGGTCTTCGGATCGATGATCGTCTGGCCGTTGGCGTCCTTGAGCGGTTGACCCGGAGCGACGAAATCCGCGCCGGCGTTCTGACCGGTGGTCTGCGGCGCGCTGGCCGGGTTCGGCGGCTGGTTCGACAGCGCACCCGGCACGCCCTGCGGGCCGTTGCTGTTCTGCCGTTCCTCGTTGTTCACCTGTTCGCTGCGCAGGGCCGGCTGGTCCGGGTTGAACGACTCGGAGGTGGATTCCACCGCGCTGAAGTCGACGTCGGCGGACACCTCGGCCTTGTAGCGGCCATTGCCCAGGACCGGCGCGAGGATGCTGTGCACGCGCTGGGTGAAGTTGCTTTCCATACGGCGGGTGAAGTCGAACTGCTTGCCGGCCATGGTCAGCTCGGAGAGCTCCTGCTGGTCGGAAAGCAGATTGCCCTTCTGGTCGACCACGGTGACCTGGGACTTGTCCAGTTCCGGCACGCTGGTGGCGACCAGGTTGACGATGGCCAGCACCTGGCTTGGCTCCAGGCTGCGGCCCGGATACAGCTCGACCAGCACCGAGGCGCTGGGCTTGCGGTCGTCACGGACGAACACCGAGCTCTTCGGGATCGCCAGGTGCACGCGGGCACCCTTGACGTTGTTCAGGCTGGCGACGGTGCGCGCCAGCTCACCTTCCAGGCCGCGACGGTAGTTGGTCGCTTCCATGAACTGGCTGGTGCCCAGCGCCTGCTCCTTGTCGAGGATCTCGAAGCCGACGTTGCTGTCGGTCGGCGCCAGGCCCGCGCCGGCCACTTTCATGCGCGCACGGCCGAGGTCATCGGCTTTCACCAGCAGCGCGCCGGAGTTGGGCTCGATCTTGTAGCCGATATCGGCGGCGGACAGCGCTTCGACCACCTTGTTGGCGTCGACGCCATTGAGGCTGCCGTAGAGCGGCTTGTAGTCCGGCTGCTGCGACCACAGGACCATGCCGAAGCCGACGGCGATGCTCGCGGCGAGGCCGACCAGCAGACCGACCTGGCGCAACACCGGCATGTCCGCGAGGTTCTCGAGGAAGGCCAGGCCCAGCAGCGGCTTTTTCGGCGCGTCGGCGCCGACCTTGGCCGGAATCTGGCTATCAACAACGGAGGCTTGGGACATTACCTACGATCCTCGCCGATCAAACCGGCATCTGCATGATGTCCTGGTACGCCTGCACGAGCTTGTTGCGTACCTGGGTCATCGCCTGGAAAGAAACACTGGCCTTCTGCGAGGCGATCATCACGTCGGTGAGATCGACCCCTTTCTGCCCCATCTCGAAGGCGGAGGCCATGTCGGAGGCGGCCTGCTGGGTACCGTTCACCTTGTCCACGGCCTGGCCGAGCATCTGCGAGAAGCTCGGCGCCCCCGCTTCGACCGGCGCCGCCTGCGTCGTCTTCGCCTTGGCCATGGCCTCCATTTGCATGGAGCGCATTTCCAGCAGCAGACGATTGAACTCGATACCCTGACTCATCACTTACCCCTCCGACCGGCCGCGGTTTTTTGACACTGCGCGGCGCTTTGCAGAGGTGATTGCAACTTGGGTGCCAGGTTTTCGGGGCGTAGGAAAAATGCGAGAGATGGCTCTGGAATGGGGACTGCAAGCTGAGTGACCAGGTGTTGCGGGCAGAGGTACTGGCGTACGGTCAAGGCCCCCTCACCCCGGCCCTCTCCCAGAGGGAGAGGGGGCAGGTCGGCGTGGCCGGTTGGGCAGGCATTCAGCGGGACATTGCGCTACAGCAGAACGGACGCCAATTTTCCAACCGGCAGAGGACATCCCCCTCTCCCTCTGGGAGAGGGTTGGGGGTGAGGGTAATCATCCCGCACCGGATTCGACCGCCAATCGAAGCGCTTCCAGCACAGCATCAGTCCCCACCAAGACATCGTGATTCCCATAGCGCAAAACGCGAATCCCCTGCCCTGCCAGCCAGACGTCACGCTCTCGATCATGCGCAGACTCCAGATGCTGCCCACCATCCAGTTCCACCGCCAGCCGCAGCGCATGGCAATAGAAATCCAGCACATAGCGCCCGCACGGCACCTGCCGGCGAAACTTCAGGCCAAAAAAACGCCTATCTCTTAACGCTGCCCACAAGCTCCGCTCAGCGTCGGTTTGCCGTCGCCGTAGCTGCCGCGCAAATGCCACCTCGTCCATGGTTCGCTCCCAGGTCGATCAACCTGGGAGAAAGGTCCGACATTCCCATGCAGGAGGCAGCCAGACGAGAACACCAGCGCTCCACAGAAACCACCGAGCCCAACCAAGAAAAGGCCCGCACGAATGCGGGCCAAGAGGGGTTGTCCATTCGCCATTCAACTGGCGTAGAGATAAGCCTCCACATCCATGCCGGCGTCGCGCATCTGCGCGAGCTTGTAGCGCAGGGTGCGCGGGCTGATGCCCAGGCGCTCGGCGGCTTCCTTGCGGCGGCCGCGCTCGCTGCGCAGGGTGTCGATGATCATCTGGAACTCGCGGCGCTTGAGGTCTTCGCCCAGCTGCCCTGCCTCGGTGGAGGCGACTGACGGAATGTCGACGCTGGCAGAAACCGGAGGCGGCGCCGATGCCGGCACTGCCGACAACACCGGGCGCGGCGCCAGGCCGATGGGCGAGGTCAGGCACAGATCAGCGGCCAGCACCTGGCCGCCCTGCTGCAGGATCAGCGAGCGCTGGATGGCGTTGTCCAGTTCGCGCACGTTGCCCGGCCAGGGGTGCGTCAGCAAGGCGGCGCGGGCGCAATCGGCCAGGGTGACGGGTGCGTGGTTCATCTTGCGCGCGTACTTGGCCAGCAAGCGTTCGGCCAGCGGCAGGATATCGGCGGGACGCTCGCGCAGCGGGCGCCACGCCAACGGGAATACCGACAGGCGATAGTAGAGGTCCTCGCGGAATCGGCCGGCAGCCACCTCGCCGAGCAGGTCGCGGTTGGTGGTGGCGAGCACGCGGATATCCAGGCTGATCGGCTTGCGCGCGCCGACACGCTCCACCTCGCGCTCCTGCAGCACGCGCAGCAGCTTGGCTTGCAAGGCCAACGGCATCTCGGAAATTTCGTCGAGCAGGATGGTGCCCCCGTCAGCCAGTTCGAACTTGCCCGGCTGGGCAGCGATGGCCCCGGTGAAGGCCCCCTTCTCGTGGCCGAACAGGGTGGCCTCGAGCATGTTGTCCGGAATCGCCGCGCAGTTGATTGCAACGAACGGCTTGCCGACGCGGGGCGACTGCTGGTGGATGTACTGCGCCAGCACCTCCTTGCCGGTACCGGACTCGCCGGAGATCAGCACGGTGGAATCGCTCCGTGCAACACGGGCAGCCAGCTCCAGCAATTGCTGGCTGGCGGGCTCCAGGGCTACCGGGCCTTCGCCGGCACTGGCCGATACGGCCCCGAGCGCGTGGCGGGCCACCAGCTCCAGCAACGCACGCGGCTCGAACGGTTTGACCAGGTAGTCGGCAGCGCCCTGGCGCATGGCATCCACGGCGCGGTCGACGGCGCCATAGGCGGTCATCAGCAGCACCGGCAATTGCGGGTAGCGCTTGCGGATCAGGCCGAGCAACTGGTGCCCGTCCATGCCCGGCATGTTGACGTCGCTGATCACCAGGCTGAAGGCATCCTTCTCCAGCGCTGGCAGCGCCGCTTCGGCGCAATCGACGGCAATGAAGTCGTGCCCGCCGAGCGACAGGGTGTCGCAGAGGGCTTCACGAAGGGCGCGGTCGTCTTCGACCAGCAGGACTTTGGCGGCCATGGAAATCACTCCTCGTGGACGGCGGATTGAGCCAGGATCAGCGGCAGGACCAGGGTGGCGCAGGTACCGAGACCCGGCCGCGAGCGCAGAAGCAGTTCACCCTGGTGAGCCTTGGCGACAGCTTTCACCACCGCGAGGCCGAGGCCGGTGCCGGTGGTCTTGGTGGTGAAGAAGGGTTCGCCGAGACGCGCCAGGGTTTCGGCGCTCATGCCCGGACCGTTGTCGCTGACGCTCAGGCGCAGGCTGTTGCCGCGCTGGTAGAGGTGCACCTTCAGGCGCACTTCGCGGCCAGCGGCCTGGATGGCGTTCTCCACCAGGTTGAGTACGGTGCCGACCAGCGTGTCGCGGTTGCACAACAACTCGCCCACGCGAGCATCGCACTGCCAACGCAGATTGAGTCCAACGACGTGGGATTCGGCCGCCGCGCGAAGGCTGCTGAACAGTTGGTTGGGGGCGAGGCGGTCCGGCAATGGCAGCTCGCCGCGGGCGAATACCAGCATGTCGCGCACCTGGCTTTCCAGCTCGTGCAGGCGCTCCTTGATGCGGCCGGCAAAGCGTTGCTGCTGCTCGACCGGCAGCTCGCCTTCGCTCAGGTGGCCGGCGTAAAGCATGGCGGCGGACAGCGGGGTACGGATCTGGTGAGCCAGGGAAGCGACCATGCGGCCGAGGGCGGACAGGCGCTCGTGACGGGCAAGCTGGTCCTGCAGACGACGGGTTTCCGTCAGGTCGTTGAGCAGGATGAGCTGGCCGGGTTCGCCGTTCAGCGGGCGGATGGCGATGGACACACGGCGACCATCGCGCAGGGAAACTTCGTGGCCGTCGTCGGCACGCGGGGCGAAGCTACGGGAGATGACCTCGCGCCAGAGCATGCCCACCAGCGGCTTGCCGAGCAGGGCGACCGCCACCGGATTGGCGTCGCGTACCACGCCCTGGCCGTCGATCATGATGACGCCGCCGGGCAATACGTCGAGCAGGCTCTGCAGGCGGTTGGCCTGGCGTTCCTTCTCCGCCAGCTCCTGCATGCGCTGCGCGCTGACCAGGGCCAGTTCGCCCTTGAGCTCGGTGACGCGGGCTTCCAGCAGGCTGTAGGACTGGTTGAGCTGGCTGGACATCTGGCTGAACAGCTCGAAGGTCTGCTCCAGATGGGCGCGGCTCTGCTGCTCCACCGGCACCTGCTCGGAGGGCCGGGAAGCGAGTTCAGTCTGGCGATGGGTGGCGGGCATCATGCGGTTTTTCCTCATCCGTCCGACGGCGTGAATCTGTCGGTCGGATGAGTCTTAGCAAACCGCGTGCCTAAAAATTACTCGTTATATTTCAATAACTTGAAAAAACGAGTGTGACGGAGGCGTCAATCCTCCGCCATTTCCTCTTCGCGGCGGCTCATGCCGTACTTGCGCATTTTCTCCACCAGGGTGGTCCGGCGGATGCGCAGGCGTTCGGCGGCTCGGGCGACGACACCACTGGCGTCGTCCAGCGCCTGCTGGATCAACCCCTGCTCCAGGTTGGCCAGGTAGTCCTTCAGGTCGATGCCCTCGGCCGGCAGCATGGCCGGCGAGTCCAGGCCCGGCAGGCCGGCGGTGATCGCCGCGCGCTCTTCCAGTTCCTCGCGCAGGCTGGTCGCCAGTTGCTCGTCCTCGTCGTCGACGTGACGGAATTTCTTCGGCAGCTCGCCCACTCCGATCACGCCGTAGGGATGCATGATCGCCAGACGCTCGACGAGGTTGGCCAGCTCGCGCACGTTGCCCGGCCAGTCGTGACGGCAGAGCGACATGATGGCGGCCGAGTTGAAGCGGATCGAACCGCGCTTCTCGTGCTCCATGCGCGAGATGAGTTCGTTCATCAGCAGCGGGATGTCCTCGACGCGCTCGCGCAGCGGGGCCATCTCGATGGGGAAGACGTTGAGGCGGTAGTACAGGTCCTCGCGGAAACTACCGTCCTCGATCATCTTCTCGAGGTTCTTGTGGGTCGCGGCGATGATGCGCACGTCGACGTTCTGCGTCTTGTTGCTGCCCACGCGCTCGAAGGTGCGCTCCTGCAGCACGCGCAGCAGCTTGACCTGCATCGGCAGCGGCATGTCGCCGATCTCGTCGAGGAACAGCGTGCCGCCGTTGGCCAGCTCGAAGCGGCCCGCACGCGTGGTGATGGCACCGGTGAACGCGCCCTTCTCGTGGCCGAACAGTTCGCTTTCCAGCAACTCCGCCGGAATCGCGCCGCAGTTGACCGGCACGAATGGCGCATCGCGACGCTTGGAGTGGTAGTGCAGGTTGCGCGCCACCACCTCCTTGCCGGTGCCGGACTCGCCGAGGATCAGCACGCTGGCGTCGGTGTCGGCGACCTGCTGCATCATCTGCCGCACCTGCTGGATGGCACGGCTGGTGCCCACCAGGCTGCGGAACAGGTTGGGTTCGCGCTGGCGGCCACGCTCGCGGGCCTGGTCGTACATCTCACGGTAGACCTGGGCGCGGTGCAGGGAGTCGAGCAGCTTGTTGTAGCTGGGCGGCATCTCCAGGCTGGCCAGCACGCGGCGGCGCAGTTCCTCGGGCCATTCGTTGGGCACCGGCTCGCCCATCAGCAGCACGGGCAGGTATTCGTCCCAGGCAGCGAGCTGCTTGAGCAGCTCAAGCGCCCCGCCCTTGCTTTCCACAGCGCCGACCAGCACGCAGAGCACGTCGCGGCTGCCATTGGGCAGCGGGTCAACGATCTGCCGCCAGTCGCGGCTGTTGCAGGAGAGCTGGTCTTCACCCAGGAAGCTGATGATCACCGAGAGGTCCCGGCAACGGTCCTGGTTGTCATCGATCACGAGGATTTTGGTTTCGCGCCACATCTTAGCTTGTCATCCCGGGCTTGAAGGCCGTACTACGGCGGCTGACACGATCTGGCCACAGCACAAATTCCTCATGCTAGCCAGCATTTGGCCACTAGTTAAGTCAAAATTGTGGCTAGAGTCAAATTTATGGCGTGTTTTTTTTGATGAAGCCCGACGAAGGGTGTTGATCCTTGTCATGGCAATCGAACTGGAGGGTAGTTCGAAGCGCAGAAGGCGGCCAACGGTACCTGACCGATCACCGCCCGAAGAGAGCCGATCCGAATGGATCAGCCGAACATCTGGTAAACCTTGGCGCCCTGGTGGGAGCGATTGACGCGGACGATTTCGCCTGCCACCTCTTCGCGCTGCCGAGTGACAGCCTGGACCAATTCGCGGTAGAGCACCAGCAATCCTTCCAGGCTGCGCTTGAGTTCGCTGTCATCGTCCATCGGCTCGACCATCGCGGCATCGACGTGCTCGCGACACTGAAGGTCGAGCTGGGCGACCGCTTCCCAGTCTTCCTGGGCCAGTGCGGCCCCGAGAGCGAGGCGGGTCTGTTCGATCTGCTGGACGGCGAGAGTCATGTTCGGTATCTCCTGGCAGGCCGCAATCACGGAGCGATGGCGTCCCAGCCTTCCTTGATGGTGCGCAGCAGACCCGAGACTTCGTCGAGCACCTGCACTTCGTTGCTGCGGTTGGCGTCGCCCAGGCGACGGCTCATGTAGTCGTAAAGGTTGGCATAGTTTTCCGCCACCTCGCCACCCGCCTCGAAGTTCAGCGCTTCGCGCAGACCGGCGATGATCGCGGTGGCCTTGGCGATCAGCATGCCCTTCTGAGCGAACTGCTCGCGCTCCATCGAGCCGCGCGCCTGGGCGATGCGGCTCAGGCCACCTTCCATCAGCATCTGGATCAGACGATGGGGAGAGGCGTCGTGCACCTGCGACTGGTTGTTCACATTCTGGTACTGGCGCAGCGCTGCCGAAGCGTTCATCTGATTTCCCCTTGATTCGCTGAACGATCAAATCGTCGATATTCAAAGTATCGGCGCAGGCGGGAAAACCTTTAGGCAAAAATCAGCACGGCCGTACGGCTGCGCAATGGCGTCGCAGAACGGCGCGCGGCTCAGCAATCAGCTGTCGGAACTGCTGGTCTTGTTCAGCGCGTTGAGGGTGGTCAGTACGCTGGAGCGGGTAGCCTTGAGCTGAGCGACCAGGGTATCCATGGCGGTGTACTTGGCCATGAGCGTTTCGGTGAGCTTAGTCATCCGGTTGTCCAGCTTGATCTGCTGGTCAGCCAGATCGCTCAGGGTGCCGTTGAGTGCGGACGTGCGCTGATCCAGCAGACCGTTGGTCTGGGTATAAATATCCAGGCTTTTGCTCATGCGAGAGAGCAGCCCGCCATCACCGGAGAAAAAGCCCTGGACCGAGGCGAAGTTCTTTTCCAGCGCCTTGTCCAACTTGTCACTGTCGACCTGCAGAGTGCCGTCGTTCTTGGTGGAAATTCCAAGCTGCGACAGCAACTTGATGCTGCCGCCATTGCTGGAGCCCCCCACAAGTTGGCTATGCAGCCCGCTGAGCAGGTTGCGGGTCATCGAATCACTGGCCAGGGCAGCCGCAGTGGTGGTCGGATTGCCGCTGGAGTCGGTGGTATTGGTGACCTTGGTCAGCGAGTTGATGCTGGTGATCAACGCGTTATAGGCATCGACGAACGATTGCACTGAGGTCTTCAGGCCATCCGTGTTGGTATCGACGGTCAGCGTCGACTTACCCTCTGCTACCAGACTCAGTTCGACGCCACCGATGGCGCTGGAGATCTTGTTCACCGAGCTGCTCATTTCCAGCCCGTCGATGGTGTAGCTGGCGTTCATCGCGGGTTTGTCGATGTAGCCACCTGCAGTGGCGCTGGCCTTGGTATTGGCCCCGTCGATGGCCAGTACCCCCAGGCTGCTGTCGCCGGAAGTGGTGACACTGATATCGCTGCCAGCTCCGGTCACGCTCGAGCCCAAGACCAGGCGCGGCCCCGTGGAGTCGGTAATGATGTTTGCAGTGAAACCGCTGTCTTTGAGTTGGCTGTTAATGCTGTCGCGGATCTCCGCCAGGCTAGCACCAGCCTTCACGCTGACGTTGTAGGTGCTGCTGCCCTGCTTGATGGTCAGGCTGCCGGCACCGAAAGAGGCGGATTTATCAACGTACTGCGTGGCGACCTTGGAGCTGGTAGCCAGGTTCTTGACTTCGACGCTGTAGGTGCCGGCCGAAGCGCCGGTACCCAGCGAGGCAGTAAGCGCATCGGCATTGGAACTCTTAACGGCGAGGCCAGCGAAAGCATTGGAATCGGAGGCGTTGAGCTTGCTCAAAGCGGTCTGGAAGGTGGACAAGGCGCTCTTGAGTGAGCCGATACCCGAGAGCGTGGTATTGGTCGCGGTCTTCTGTGTGCTGATCTGGTTGGATTTCGGCGCCTTCTGCGCGTTCACCAGAGCAGTCACGATGGAGTCGATGTCGTATCCCGACCCAACACCGTTGATTGAAGTCCCGGCCATTTGCCTACCCTCCTGTCCAAATTTCTGGCGGCTCTCAGTTCGCCGCCTGCGTTTGGTAACCCTTCATACAAGAATCACGCCAAGAACCAAAATAGATCAGGCGCGTTCGCTGAATAGCAGATTACCCGCTTCCTTCAGGCTTTCTGCCAACTTGAGCGCAACTTCCGAAGGAATCTGGCGTATGACCTCGCCAGTATCGGAGGCCACGACCTTTACGACGGTTTCGCCGCTGGCGTCGTCCACCGAGAACTCCAGGTTGCGTTGAACCGACTGGGCCTGTTCACGCAGTCGGCTAACGGCTTCGTTCAGGCTGCGAGCCTTGCTGGCCGGCGATTCCTTGGCGCTCTGCGGCAAGCTGTTGCCGCTGACCGGCTTGCTGCCTGCGGCGGCGCTGTCGACCGGACGCGAGTTGTTGATTCCGAGGCTGGTATCCATCAGGTGTTACCCTCCGAATGCAAAACAAGGAAGGGCGCCGGGCGCCCTTCCTTTCCGTTTTTTGCCTTGCGGCAACCCCTTACTGGAGCAGCTTCAGGACAGCGGAAGGCAGCTGGTTGGCCTGGGCCAGAACCGCGGTGGCGGCCTGTTGCAGGGTCTGCTGCTTGGTCATCTCCGCGGTTTCTGCGGCGAAGTCCACGTCCTGGATGGTGCTGCGTGCAGCGGTGGCGTTCTCGGACACGTTCTGCAGGTTCGAGATGGTGCTGTCCAGACGGTTCTGGATGGCACCCAGCGAGGAACGCTGGCTGTCGATCTGCTTCAGGGCGGCGTCGATCACCTGGGTGGCCGATTGGGCACCTTTGGCAGTGCTGATGTCCAGAGCCTGGACGGTGGAGTTGGTGGTGGTAGTGGTCGCGGTGGTCGCGGCAGCAGTACCGATGGCAGTGGTGAAGTTGCTGCCCGAGGTCAGGGTGATGCTGGTGGTGCCACCCGAGCCGGCGGCATCGGCGACAGCGGCCACACCGGAAATGTTGGTGTTGATCGCGGAGACGATGTCGTTGGCAGTAGCGCCCTTGGCGAAGCTGACCTGGGTGCCGTTGATGCTCAGGGTACCCGCGGTCGCAGCGACGCCGCCGGTGCCGGACAGCACGGTGCTCAGGTCCAGGCTGGTGGAGGCCAGTTGCGAGGAGCCCTTCAGCGCGGTGGCGCTCATGTCGCTCAGGGTGAAGCTGACGGTTTCGTTGGCGTTGGCGCCGACCTGGAAGGTCAGGGTGCCGTTGCTGCCGGCGGTGCCGTCGAGCAGCTTGATACCGGAGGTGCCACCACCGAAGGTGGTGGTCTTGGAAATACGGGTCAGTTCAGCGGTCAGCGACTTGAACTCCTGGTTCAGCGAGGTCTGGTCTTCGCTGCTGTTGGAGCCGTTGGCGGACTGCAGGGACAGTTCACGCATACGCTGCAGGATGTTGGTGGACTCTTGCAGAGCGCCTTCAGCAGCCTGGGCGATGGAGTTGGCGTCCTGGGCGTTCTTCACGGCTACGTTCAGGCCGTTGACCTGGCTGGTCAGACGGTTGGAGATCTGCGAGCCGGCGGCGTCGTCCTTGGCGCTGTTGATACGCAGGCCAGTGGACAGACGGGTCATGGAAGTATTCAGGTTGTTGGCGGCCTTGGTCAGGTTCTTTTGAACCGACAGCGAGGCGATGTTGGTGTTGACGGTAAGAGCCATGACGAATTCCTCGTGTTAGGGCTAAGTGGCCTCCCTGCCCGATTGATTCGAAATGGCGTGGAGAACCTTCGTTAGGGTTATCGTCCCAAGTCGGATGGGCTTTAACTTTTTTTTCGATTTTTCTTCAGGCCGCTCCGCAGGCCCCGGCTGGCCTCGTTCTTGCAATTACTCCTCGAACGCGCCAAAGCTCCGTCACCAGCAGGGTCCACATGTCAAACCAATCGCTTCAATCCGACATCCAGCGCATCAGTGAAGCGCTGCAGATCGCCGAAAGCCGCCAGGATCGCGGCGAGCAGATTCGCTTATATGAAGCGTTGGCGAAGCTCTCGCCGGAAACCGCGATGATCCACGCGAAGATTGCCCGGCTGCATCTGGAGCTGCTCGACCCATCTTCCGCCCAACCCTGGGCCGAACGCGCGCTGGATCTCTCGACCGCGGCCAACGTCGATGAAGAGCTGCTCGACATGATGCGTTCGCATCGCCTGTTCACTCAGGATCTCGAGCGCGCCGAGCGCTGGTACCGAGCCTCACCCAGCCTGCCGCGCCTGGGGCTGTACGGCGCCGCGCTGACCCTCAAGAGCCGCTTCGACGAAGCCGAAGCGCTCTATACCCAGACACTGGAAAAGCCCCTGAAGGACTGGCAGCAGAGCGTCGTGCTCGGTCTGCTGGGCACGCTGTACTTCGATTGCGGCCGCTACCACGACAGCATCGCCTGCCACCAGTTGGTCACGGAGTTGACGCCCGACTACCCCTTCGGCCCCTTCAACCTGGCGCTATCCCTGGAACAGGTCGGTCGCTACCGGGAGGCGCATCGCCTCTATATGAAAGTGCTGGAAAAGCTGCCGCAACACGCAGGCACCCATAACAACCTGTCCCTACTGCAACTGCGCCTGCTGCAGTTCGAGCTGGCCTGGCCGAACTACGAGTGGCGCTGGAAGACCTCGCTCAAGGAACACCAGCAGGAGTTCAACACACCGCGCTGGCGGGGCGAGCCGCTGGAGGGCAAGACTTTGCTGGTCTGGGCTGAGCAGGGCATCGGCGACCACATCATGTTCGCCAGCCTGCTGCCGGACCTGCTCAAGCTCGGCGGACAGCTGCATTTCGAAACCTATGATCGCCTCTACCCGTTGCTGTACCGAAGCATGCCTGGGTTGAGCGTGATCCAGCGCGAGAGCAGCGGCCAGGTACACAACGGCCAGCGCATGATGCACCGGCAGAACTGGCCGCGCAGCGACTACCAGATTCCCATGGGCAGCCTGGGCGAGTTCCTGCGCCCTACCCTCGCCTCTTTCGTCAATCAGCCGCGCGCCTTCCTCAAGGCCAGCCCGCAACAGAGCCAGGCCAAGCGAGCCGAGTACCAGCAGCTGTTTCCCGGCAAGCGCCTGGTGGGTCTGTCGTGGCGCGGCGGCATCGACTCCGCCAACGACATGCAGAGCCGCCGCATCGCCATGGAAGAGCTGGCGGAGCTGGGCAAGCTCGAACACGTGCAGTTCATCAACCTGCAGTACGGCAAGACCGTCGAGGAACGCGAAGAGGTCGAGCGCCTGGGGCTGTACATCCACGATGACGAGAGCATCGACCCGCTCAAGGACATGGACGCCCAGGCCGCCCAGATCTGCGCCCTGGACGCCGTGCTGAGCATCGACAACACCACAGTTCACCTGGCCGGTGCCCTCGGCGTGCCGACCTTCGTCCTGCTCCAGCTCAACCCGAACTGGCGCTGGGGTATCGAGGACGCGACCAGCTACTGGTATCCGTCCGTGCACCTGATCCGCAACCGCGAGCTGGGCCGTTGGGGCAATGCCCTGGACCAGGCGGTGCAAAGCATGCGGGTCAGCGGCGTGATCTGAGCGCCGTCAGCCCGACGAACTATCCACCGGCCCGCCCAAGCGGCGGATGCCAACCCTGATTGCCAGCGACTCCGCTTGGAGGAGAAACCCAGTGTCCCAAACTCTTGAAGCCCGCATTGCCCAGGCCCAGCAACTGCAACGCAGCGGTCAGCGGGAAGCTGCCGTCGCGGCTTTCCGCGGGCTGCACGACGACTACCCAGCCGACCTGCCGGTGCGCCTGAGCCTGGCTATCGCCCTGGGTGAGCTTGACCAGAACAACGAGGAGGCATTCGAGCATCTGCTGCACGTCCAGCAGAACGTACCGGACAACGCCGCGGTGAACAGCCTGCTCGGCCGCCTGCTGGTTCGCCTGCATCGCTACGACGAAGCCCACCCCTATCTGCACCTGGCCGTGCAGCTGGACGCGGAAGACTTCGAAGCGCGCAACACCCTGGCCACCCTGGCGTTATTCCAGGGTCACCTGGAAGAGGCCTACCACTGGCTGGCC
>OGQD01001328.1_pt1 | contig 16357 bp, 15 predicted proteins | sample 1553091 | NCBI WGS metagenome assembly OGQD01 (sample SAMEA2580290, study PRJEB22360) | human gut metagenome | biome: human gut; feature: human-associated habitat; material: faeces | place: Denmark | collected 2008/2010
GCCGTTAGCCGGTCTCGGAAACCGTAAGCACGAGACCGTTTTCGCGCAGGACGCTCATGCCGACCACAACGTCACCCTCTGCAAGACGGATAGCGCGCACGCCGCGGGCCTGACGGCCCATTTCGCGCACGTCGGCCTCGTGGAAACGAATGACCTTGCCGAAGCGCGTTGCAACGAGCAGATCGTCGCTGCCGCTCGTCAGGCGCACCCAGCTGAGCTCGTCGTCCTCAGCGAGATCCAGTGCGATAAGACCGTTTTTGCGCACATTGCGGAACGCAGAGAGCGCAACGCGCTTGATGACGGCGTTCTTTGTGACCATGGTGAGGAAGTGGTCTTCCTCCTCGGACTTTGTGACGCGCAGCATAGAGGTGATGCGCTCCTCGGGCTCAAGCGGCAACAGATTCGTGATGTTCATGCCGCGGCTTGTGCGGGAGCCCTCCGGAATCTCGTAGCACTTTAAGCGGTACACGCGCCCTCTGTCGGAGAAGAACAGTACAAAGTCATGCGAATTTGCAATGAACAGCTCGCTCGCAACGTCTTCTTCGCGGCGGCTCATGCCGGAGATGCCGCGTCCGCCGCGGCGCTGTGTGCGGTACGTGTCGAGCGTCTGGCGCTTTACGTAGCCGAAGTTCGTCAGTGTCAAGACGCAGTCTTCCTCCGGGATGAGGTCTTCCACGTCCATTTCGCCGGAAATGGCGGCAATCTCCGTGCGGCGCTCGTCGCTGAAGCGCTTTTTCATCTCCATGGCTTCATCCTTGATGATGCCGTAGCGGCGCGCTTCGCTTGCGATGATGTCGAGGAAATCGGCGATTTTGAGGCGCAGTGCGGCAAGCTCTTCCTCGAGCTTTGTTCTCTCAAGGCCGGTCAGCTGGCCGAGGCGCATCTGCACGATGGCCTGTGCCTGCACATCGTCAAGGCCGAAGCGCTCCATGAGGGCGACTTTGCCTTCCGGGATAGACTTGGAATTTCTCAAGATGGCGATGACTTCATCAATGAAGTCGAGCGCGATCATGAGGCCTTCCAGAATGTGGGCGCGCTCCTGCGCCTTTTTAAGGTCGAACTGCGTGCGGCGCAGCACAACTTCACTCTGGAACTTGATGTATTCCCGCAGAATATCGCGCAGGGTGAGCAGCTTCGGCTGGCCGTCTACAATGGCCAACATGATGACACCGAACGTGACCTGCATCTGCGTAAGCGAATACAGGTGGTTCAAAACGAGCTGCGGGGAAGCCTCACGCTTGATGTCGATGGCGATGTGCATACCGTTGCGGTCGGAGTGATCGTCGATATTGGAGATGCCGTCGATGCGCTTATCCTTGACAAGCTCTGCGATGTTTTCGATGAGTCTTGCTTTGTTGACCTGATACGGCAGCTCGGTGACGACGATCTGGTAGCGGCCATTCGGCTTTTCCACAATCTCTGCGCGGGCACGCACGTAAATTCTGCCGCGGCCGGTGCCGTATGCGGCGCGAATGCCGCTGCGGCCCATGATGATGCCGCCGGTCGGGAAATCCGGTCCCTTAATGTACTGCATGAGGCCGTCAAGGTCAATATCGGGGTTATCCACCATAGCGCACACGCCATCAAGCACTTCGCCCATGTTGTGCGGCGGAATGTTCGTCGCCATACCGACGGCGATACCTGTGGAGCCGTTTACGAGGATATTTGGGAAATGAGAGGGCAGCACATTCGGCTCTTTCAGACGGTCGTCGTAGTTCGGGGAGAAATCGACCGTGTCCTTCTCAATATCCTTCAGCATTTCTACAGAAAGCTTACTCATGCGAGCTTCCGTGTAACGGTATGCAGCAGGCGGGTCGCCGTCTACGGAACCGAAGTTGCCGTGGCCGTCAATGAGCATATAGCGCATGGAAAAATCCTGCGCAAGACGCACCAATGCGTCATAAACCGAAGCATCGCCGTGCGGATGGTAGCGGCCCAGTACGGAACCGACGGTATCCGCGCACTTTCTGTAAGCCTTTTCCGGCCACAGAGCGTTTTCATACATGGTGTAGAGAATACGACGGTGGACCGGCTTTAAGCCGTCGCGCACGTCCGGCAGCGCACGCTGCACGATAACGGACATGGAGTAATCGAGGAACGACGTCTCCATGATCTCTCTGAGGTCCACCTGTATGAGGTTTTCCTTCTTTTCTTCCATATTATCCATTGCTTGCTGATCCTTTCGCGCTTAAATGTCCAGATTCTTTACGTACTTTGCGTTGCGCTCAATGAACTCGCGGCGCGGCTCTACCTTATCACCCATCAAAATGGTGAAGATTTCGTCCGCCTGTGCGGCATCGCTCGGCGTGACCTGCAGCATGACGCGGGTCTCCGGGTTCATGGTCGTCTCCCAAAGCTGCTCGGAGTCCATTTCACCAAGGCCTTTGTAGCGCTGAATATCGTAGCCGCTCTGCAGCTGCGTCATGATCTCGTCGCGCTCGTTATCGGAATACGCGTAATAGTGGCGCTTATTCTTCGTGATGCGGAACAGCGGCGGCTGTGCGATGTACACGTGTCCCTCTTCGACAAGCGGACGCATATAGCGGTAGAAGAACGTCAAAAGCAAAGTGCGGATGTGCGAACCATCGACATCGGCATCGGCCATGATGATGACGCGGCCGTAACGGAGTTTATTCAAATCGAACTCTTCGCCGATGCCCGTACCGAGTGCCGTAATGACCGGCATGAGCTTATCGTTGCCGTAAACGCGGTCTAAGCGTGCCTTCTCAACGTTCAGCATTTTACCCCACAGGGGGAGGATCGCCTGAAATTTGCGGTCTCTGCCGCCCTTTGCGGAGCCGCCTGCGGAATCGCCCTCGACGATGTAAATTTCGGTCTCTTCCGGGTTGCGGGACTGGCAGTCTGCGAGCTTGCCGGGCAGTGTTGCGTTTTCGAGCGCAGATTTGCGGCGCACAAGGTCTCTTGCCTTTCTCGCCGCTTCTCTTGCGCGGGAGGCCGCCATGGCTTTGTCGAAAATGGCGCGTGCCACGGCGGGGTTTTCTTCAAGGAACGTCATCAGCTTGTCGCTCATCAGATTGCTGACAAGGCCGCTGATTTCCGTATTGCCGAGTTTTCCCTTCGTCTGGCCCTCGAACTGCGCCTCCTTCACCTTTACGCTGATGACGCACGTAAGACCCTCGCGCACATCCTCGCCGGAAAGGTTTTTGTCGGCTTCCTTTAAGATATTGTACTTTCTTGCGTAATCGTTCATCACACGCGTTAAGGCGCGCTTGAAGCCGTCTTCGTGCGTACCGCCGTCCACCGTGTGAATGTTGTTTGCAAAGGACAAAATCAGCTCGTTAAAGCTGTCCGTATACTGCATGGCGATTTCGCAGGTGGAGTTGTTGTCCGGCGCGGTCGCGGAGAAATAAATGACATCCGGGTGGATGACCTCCACGGCTTTTTTGCGGTTCAAGTACTCCACAAAGCTTGCTACGCCGCCCTCGTAGTGGAAACGGTCGCTTTTGATGTTCTCCGGGTCACGCTCATCGGTGAGGATGATGTTGACGCCGGCGTTCAAAAATGCCTGCTCGCGCAGACGCGTTTCGAGCGTGGCAAAATCATAAACGGTGGTTTCTTTGAATATCTCGGGGTCAGCCTTAAACGTAACCATGGTACCTGTCTGCTCCGGGTTTTCGATGGGGCCGAGATCCTGCAAGCCATATTCCGCGTTGCCGCGTGAGAAGCGCTGGCGGTACAGGTGACCGCCCTGGCGCACCTCGACCTCCAACCACGAGGAAAGCGCGTTGACGACGGAAGCGCCAACGCCGTGCAGACCGCCGGAAACTTTATAGCTGCCGCCGCCGAATTTGCCGCCGGCATGCAAAATGGTGTACACAACCGTCACAGCCGGCAGCCCCGTCTGGTGCTGCACGCCGACCGGCACGCCGCGGCCGTTATCCTGTACGCAGATGATGTCGCCGGGCAGGATGCGCACATCGATGCGGTCGCAATAGCCTGCAAGCGCTTCATCGATGGCGTTATCTACGATTTCGTAAACAAGGTGGTGCAGGCCGCGCGGACCGGTGGAGCCGATGTACATGCCCGGGCGCTTGCGGACGGCTTCCAGACCTTCAAGGACCTGTATTTGATCCGAATCGTAATTCGTATCCACATGCGTCATTTCGTTAATATCCATATTAACTCTCATTTTCCTTTCTTCGGCACGAAAACGCCGAATGTGTTTTTGTGCCTTTGAAATAAAAGACATTCATTCGCTATCTATTCAAAGAGAAACGCCGCCTGTTTCATTTGTACAGTTCCGCAGGCGGTTATCTTTATATAATAGTATAGTACAAAACGGTAAAATTTACAAGGTCATTTTTGAAAAATGTCGGCTGAAAGCTTAGATTTTCTGCGGCTTTTTGTGCATAAACATACAAAAGCATGTATATTTGAAAATGCACACCGCTTTCCCCTCTTTTCTGCGGTTTTTCGGTCGGTAAGAACGCAAAAAGAGCCGCCCGTAAATTACAATTCGGCAGCTCTTTTCCGTGTGGATTTTCTGTTTTTCAGGGCTTTGCCCCGAGACCCTATAAGCTTTCTGAAGAAAGTTTAATCAAAGACCTTTACATTTTACTTGCCGTCAGAATTCAGACGCGTCGGTTCACTCTGCGCTCCGGCTCGTTATTTTCTCTGTATCTGCCCGTATTCATCTCCGTAAACGTATCGTCACGGCTCGGAGCACGTCTTTCCGGTTCCGCATTGCGCTGCGGAGCCTGTCGCGGGGCTTCGCGTTGTACTCTGCGGATGACAGGGCGCTTTAAATACACCGTGAAAAGGCTTAAAAAGAAGAAAATCGCAAACGGGATGAAAATTTGCAGGCAAGTGAACAGCTTGATGTCATCCAAAACGAATTTATGGAAGAAATAGATGCACACGCCGGCGCAGATAGCCAGCACGGCAAACACATACACGAGCGGAGAAAGATAGATATTGGAAATACCGCCGCAGCGCGGGCATTTATACTCGCCCTCACGCTTCAATCTCCACGTGCGAACAAGGTTGACATGCTTTTTGCAATACGGACAGGTAGGAATGCCGAAATACTGCATAAATGAAGATCCTTTCTGTTACAGTCCCTTGGCGTGCGGTCTCAGCGCAATGCCGCCGATCTCCGCGCGGGAGCGTTTTAAAAGCGTGGCCGGAGCAATCTGCGTGATATACACGCGCTCGCCGCCGATATAGTCTCTGCAAACCACAATGGAACGCGGCAGGTCATAGCACACGTCTTCCACAAGGTTCTCTTTTTGGGCGCGCTTCAAAAAATCGCGCGTTGCGCCGGAGACCGTGGTGTTTTCCATATCGAAAATGCCCACGACGTCTTCTTCGCGCACTACAACGCCCATACCAAGGTGAATATACATACCATGCTCCTTATCATACCACAGGTTTACTCGCTTTCGCAAGTCGGCGTTTCGTTTTCCGCGTGCACTTCCCCTGCTTTTTCGTCCGTATCCTGCCGCACCGTGCCTTTTTCCACATAGAACCCGCGTCCCGTTTCCATCAGGCGCACAGTTTCCGGGTCGCAACACGTGATGAACACCTGCCGCCCGTCAAGGTGATTCAAAAGATAATCGCGGCGGCTCATATCAAGCTCACTCATCACGTCATCGAGCAAGATAACCGGGCGCTCGCCGGTTTTTCGGTACAGAATATCGGCTTCCGCAAGCTTTAACGCCAGCACGATGCTGCGCTGCTGCCCCTGCGAACCGAACGTTCTGGCGGAAAGTCCGTCTATGGTGAGCATCAAATCATCTCTGTGCGGGCCGACGGACGTAAACCCCGCGCGAGCATCGGCATTTCTGGCGTTTTTCAGCGCTTCGGAAAACCGCTCGGCAATCTCCGTTTTTGTCTCCGCACCGCCAAACGGCGCGTAAGAAAGCGTGATTTCCTCCCTGTTTTTCGCGATACCCCGGTAAATTTCCGCCGCACGCGGCTCCAGATCTTTGCAGAACGCAGCGCGCTCCTGTACGACCTCCGTGCCGAACAGAATAAGGCGCTCGTCCCAAACATCAAGCGTATCGATAAGCTCCGGGTGACGCGGAATATCCTTTAAAAGCGCATTGCGCTGCATGAGAGCTTTATTATAATGCGCCAAAACGCGCGTAAATGCCGGGCGGGACTGGCACAACGCACCGTCTAAAAACGCGCGGCGGCGCGAAGGGCCTTCTTTGACGAGCAAAAGATGCTCCGGCGAAAAAATGACGGCGCAGAACTTGCCCACAAGCGCCGAGCCGGTCTTTTTCTCCACGCCGTTGATGACACTGGAGCGCCGACCGTCGCGCAGTTCGAGCCTTAGCTCCTGCTCGCGTCCTTCTGTAAACAGCGTCATGGAAAGTGAGGCCGCAGGCGCATTTTTGCCGTCTTTTAAAACCGGCAACTCACTATCCTTTGTGCCGCGAAACGAATGTCCGCCCGTAAAAAGCCAGATGGCCTCAAGCAAATTCGTTTTGCCCTGGGCATTGCTGCCGTGAATGACATTGATGGTTTCGCCCGGAAAAATTTCGCCCGGGCACAAATTTCGGAAATTTTCAAAGCCGAGGCGCAGTACGTTCACCGGCTCATTCCTCCACTTTTACCGTATAGCGGCCGCCGTTATATTCGGCATAGTCGCCGTCGCGCATTTTCTTTCCACGCATGGTGCAGACTTCGCCATTTACTTCGACTTCGCCGTTTTGAATGACGAATTTGGCCTGTCCGCCGGTATCCAACGCGCCGCCAAGCTTTAAAAGTGCATCCAGACGGATGAACTCCGTTGTGATCGTGATGATCTCATTTTTCATAATATATTCGATCCTTTATAAAATAAAGATAAATTTAATGTACGAATCTTCGCGTTTGTTCGCACATTAAAGTTGTACGGAATTTATACTTTAGATTTTGGTGTCAAAGCTTCACAAGTTAATGTTTCACGAAAGTCGTAACACTTGTCCGTGAATGGCGGACAGCGCGTGAAACATCGATCACATTTCGCTGCGCAGGCGTACCGGCAGGACGAGGAACGAAAACGCGTCGCCCTCCTTCGGCAGAACGAGCATCGGGCTGATCGGGCCGCCGAGCTGCAGTCGAACTTCGTCGGTCTCCGCCGCGCGGAGTGCATCGAGTAAATATTTGTTATTGAAACCGATTTCAAGCTGGTCTCCGGAAATTTCCGCTGAAATCTGGTCGGTGGCACGGCCCATGGTGGTGGTGCAGAAAAGCTTGACGGTGTCTTCGCCAATCACGCAGCGCACCGGGCTTTTCAGGCGGTCGGTGATGAGAAGCGAAACGCGCTCGACACTTTCGATCATCGTACGAGTGGAAACCGTAACTTCGGTTTTTTTATCCTTCGGCAGTGCCGATTTATAATCGAGGAATTCGCCCTCGAGCAAAGCAGAAATAACCGTATAATTATCGATGCGGAACAAAATGTGGCGGCGGCTCGGACAAATCTCCACTTCGCCCTCGCTGTCCTTTAAGAGCTTGAGTACTTCGGAAAGTGTCTTTCCAGGAACGACAAATTTGGTGTTGTTCGCGTAGTTAATCGCCTCGCGGCGCAGGGCCAACCGGTAGCCGTCAACCGACACAACATCTAAATTTCCGTTTTCAATTTTGAACAAACTGCCCTGATGGATCGGCTTTGCGGTGCTGTCCGCGACGGCAAAAAGCGTCTGGCGAATCATACTTTTTAAGAGTTCCTGCGGCATTTTGATTGTATCGGCGTCGGTGATTTTCGGCAGCTCCGGGAATTCTGCCGAATCCATACCGATGATGGTGAAGCAGCTCACGCCGGAGGTGATGGTGGCGGTGTTGCGGTCGTCCACGTCAATGGTGATGTCCTCGTCCGGCGAACGGCGGACGATCTCGGCGAACAGCTTTGCGGTGAGGATGATCGCGCCCGGCGCGGAAATGATGGCGGGTAGCTCGGTTTGCATGCCGATTTCAAGATCGTAAGCGGTTAAAATGAGGCGGTTTTCTTCGCTGCGGATGAGGATGCCTTCGAGCGCCGGAATAGAAGTTTTGGAGGAAACCGCTCTTTGCAGATTGGTTACGGCTTCGTTCAACAATCTTTTTTCTACGGTGAATTTCATGTGGATAAGTTCTTCCTTTCTGCGCGGTTTTGTGGTTTTGGCCTTTTGTTTAGCATTTTGGACCGCGGAAGTTTTACCGCGCATTTTGGTTTTTTACATTTCTATGTGTTTTTGGGTGTGGAGATGTGGAAGGAGTAAGCTTGCGGTCCTTTTTTATATTTATTTTAAGTATAAGTTATAGCAGTAGTCGTAGAGGGTGTGAAAAAGTTGGAAACTTCAAAAAGTGGCTTTGGACAGGTGAAAATCGCGCGAAAGTTTTGCGAAAATGGATGTGGAGGGATTGTGGAGAGTGTGGAAAATTTGATTTCGTCCACAGAGCAGTTGAAAACTCTGTGTGAAATGTTGAAAACTCGTTGATTTTATTTTGACTTTCGTGTGTAAGGACACTGGAGATCATACCCTATATCTTGTGGTTGTGCTTCAAAGATAGCCACAAGAAAGTCTACGACAATTATACAGAACGTTATAGGAAATGCTCTGTATTTGATATTTTTAAAAGTACAGCGAATTTGCCTGTATTCCAGTATATAGGAAAGAATAAGGGAAATGGAGCACTTTAGGGGTGAAAGAAGATCAGCGGTCGCGAATATTTTTGATGATGTCGCTGACGGTGGCCTTCGTCACGGGATCGCGCGCAGATTTTTCTTCGATTTGCTGGATGGCGTAAACGACGGTGGAGTGGTCTCTGCCGCCGAATTCCTTGCCGATCTCGACCATAGGCATCTGTGTAATCTCGCGCACGACATACATGGAGATCTGGCGCGCAAAGGAAACATTTGCGTTGCGCTTGGAGGACTTGATATCTTCCGGGGAAACGCCGTAGGTGCGGCCGACTTCTTCAATGATTTTGCTGACGGTGACAGGCGCAGGCTGCTCGTTGTTTACGATGTCGCTGATGGCGCGCTGTGCCGTGCTGATAGTGGGGGTGGCGCCTTCCACAAGATGGATGGCGTTGAGCTTTTTGACCGTGCCTTCCAGCTGGCGGATGTTGCTCTTGAGCTTCTGTGCGATAAATTCACAGACGTTGTCCGGCACACTGAGACCGACAAGCTCGGCTTTGCGCTTGATGATTGCCATGCGGGTCTCAAAGTCCGGCGGCTGCACATCGGCGGTAAGGCCCCATTCAAAGCGGGTCTTCAGACGATCTTCCAAGGTAGCGATGTCGCGCGGGGGACGGTCGCTTGTTAAAACGATCTGCTTTTTGGATTCGTATAATGTATTGAATGTGTGGAAGAACTCTTCCTGCGTGGATTCCTTGCCGGCGATGAACTGAATATCGTCGATGAGGAGTGCGTCGGCCTTGCGGTACTTTTCGCGGAAACTCACGGTGGTACCGGCGCGGATGGCCTCGATCAGCTCGTTTGCAAACTGGTCGCCCTTGACGTAAATGATATCCTTATCCGGGAAATTCTTTTTGAGCTCGTGACCGATGGCGTTGAGCAGGTGCGTTTTGCCGAGGCCGGAGTTGCCGTAGATAAAGAGGGGATTGTAGTTTTTGGCCGGCTCTTTTGCAACATAGCGGCAGGCTGCGCAGGCAAATTTATTGGAGCTGCCCTCGATGAACGTTTCAAACGTGTACTCGTATTCGTCATCGTCCGGCACGCGCTCTTTTTCTTTTTTCTCCATCGGGGTGATGAGCTTATAGGTGAAAGCTTCGCCGAAAACGCTCTGTACGGCGTCGTTCAAGCACTTGTGAAAGCCGCGCTCGATGGTGGATTTGTTAAATTCGTTCGGCGCTTGAATGATTGCAACGCCTGCTCCGAAATCGAGCGAGATGGGGACGAGCTTGCTGAACCAGGTTTCATAGCTCACGTCGGTGACCTGCTTTTTGCAGTAGTCGCAAATGAGGTCCCATGCTTCTAAGAATGATTCCATTTCCTTATTCCCTTTCTTTTAGGTTTTGGTATCGGTATGCGCCCATAGCCGCGCCGCGGCGGTCATGATGACCGAAGAAGCGGCATTGAAAGTGCATTTTGACGCTAAAATACTAATATATAGTGTAGCACAAAACCGCAAAGTTGTCCACAGAAAACCTGTGGAATGTTGAAAAATCTGACGGACTTCACAGGCAAAAAGCGGGAAAGAAACGTGTTTTCGGCAATTTATACGCAGAAAGGGTGGAAAAAGGGAGCGCGAAGGCGGATTTTTAACGCAGGAATGGGAAATTTTGCCCCGAGCCTCCACAATCTTTCTTGAAAAAAGATCGATTAAAGGCTTTTAGCATCACTCACTTTGATTTGTGTTTTTTCAGGCTGAAAAAAACATGTAGGCCTTCTATTTTCGTCTGCTTTTGCCTTTGCGGCGCTTCATTCCAAGTTTTTTCCGTAAAAACCCGAAAAAAGGTTGACAGCTTCTACGGTTTTAAGGTATAATGCTTATCTGTAACGGACTGTTATTTGCAGACCGCATTTTGATAAGTAACCTCGTGAAAGGAGGGTTTTTGATATGCTGAGAACCTATCAGCCGAAGAAGCTCCACAGAAAGAAGGAGCACGGCTTCAGAAAGAGAATGTCTACACGCAACGGACGTAAAGTTCTGGCGCGTCGCAGAGCAAAGGGCAGAGCACGTTTAACCTACTAATGTATGCTTTGAGGGTCACCGCTGCGTGACCTTTCTTTGTTTTGCCTGATTTTTTCGGCGGCAAGGCTCTGCTATACTCAGCTTTGGCCTTACCGAACGGCTTTGGAGGCTTACCCATGGACATCCTTGTGCCGCTGACCGAAAACCACGAGTATAAGCGCGTTTACGCCCGCGGAAAAAGCGCGGTGCGCCCGGCGCTTGTGCTGTATTGCCTGCGCAATAAAAAGGTGAAGCAGGCGCGCGTGGGCATTACGGCCAGCAAAAAGATCGGCAACGCGGTTAAGCGGAACCGTGCGCGGCGCCTTCTGCGTGAAAGCATCCGTGCGCTGTACCCGCAGCTGAAGCCGGGGTATGACCTTGTCCTCGTCAGCCGCGGCAGAACGCCGTTCGCAAACTATCAAATCGTATCTTCGCAGTTAAAAAGCGCGCTTGAGGAACTCGGCGTGCTTGTTGCCCTACCCAAAGATAGAAATAACTCCGCAAAAACGGCGGAAAATGACTCCGGAAAGACTTCGGAGTCGGGCGAAGAAACCGCAAGTGTAACGAAAGAAGAATTTTCATAACGACAGAGCAGAAAAGCAGTATGAGAAAACAGAAAGAGCCTGTGTCCGCTGCGATACAATATAAGGGCGGACGCTTTTCGGCGAAAAAGGGTGTGCGGTATTGGCCGCGCCGCGCCGTCATCGGGCTCATCCATCTGTATCGGAAGCTGAGACCGCGCACGACGCGCGGCTGCTGCAAGTATATCCCCACCTGCTCGCAGTACGGGGAAGAAGCCGTGGAGCGATACGGCGCCTTACTCGGCGGCGTGCTTGCGCTTTGGCGCGTTCTGCGGTGCAATCCGTTTTCCCGCGGTGGCTATGACCCCGTGCCGGAAAAGCGGAAAAAAGAATAAGTTTTGATCCGGGAAGGATTTGGTCAACTACTATGATGTCTATTTTTAATTTCTTCGGCAGCGTACTCGGTTATCTGCTGTGGTTCCTGTACACCGTTTTCAAAAACTACGGTATCGCGATCATCCTGTTCACGATCATCGTAAAGGCGCTGATGTTCCCGTTCTCGATTAAATCGCAGAAGAGCATGGCGGCGCAGTCCAGATTGGCAAGCAAGCAGCAGGCGCTGCAGAAGAAGTAAGCCAAGGACCAGATGAAGTATAACGAAGAGCTGCAGAAGCTCTACGAAAAAGAGGGTGTGAATCCCGGCGGCGGCTGTCTGACGACGCTGCTTCCGTACCCGATCATGCTCGGCATTTATTACTCCGTTATTTATCCGCTCTCGAACACCCTGCATATTGCAAAGGACACTATTTCGCAGGCTACGGAATTCGTTTCTAAGATTCCGGGCATTGCGAGCACGAACCAGTATGTAGAGCTTGAGATCGTTAAGAATTTCGACGCACTGAAGGACCACCTGACGATGTTCTCCGCGGACGATGTGCAGAAGATTGAGTTTTTCGGCAAGGGCTTCAAATGCTTCGGTCTTGACCTGCTCGCGTCCCCGAACACGAGCTCGTTCGCTTCTATGCTGTGGATCATCCCGGTGCTGGCACTTGTGACCTACTGGGGCCAGTCCTTTGTCATGCAGAAGCTGCAGCCCACACAGCAGCAGGGCGCAGGTCAGGGCTGCATGAAGGTCATGATGTACGGCATGCCGCTTCTGTCTGCATACTGGGCATACATCATGCCGGCAGCTGTCGGTTTCTATTGGATTATTTCCGCGCTGGTCGGTTTTGCACAGACGCTCATCACGCACAAGTATTTTTCGCCGGAGCAGGTCTCCGCAAAGTCGGAAGCGAGCCGCTATGTGACGCTTTTACAGGCAGATCGGAAGGTGAAGCCGCTGCCCGCAAATCTGCAAAAGCAGATTGCCGATAAGATTGAGGCGAAGAACCAGGCGCAGGCAGAGCGCCAGGCCGCGCAGAAGGAAAAGAAAGCGGCCGGTAAAAAAGGCGGAAATGCGCAGAAAAACAAAGGCAATTCTACCGATTATCTCGGAAGCAAGAAATAAATAAAGGCTGTTATCCCCACCTCCTTTCACTCCGAAACGGGATAAAGATAGAGTATTGAAAAGAAGAAAGGAAGAAGAAAGCCATGGTAAAAGAAGCAATCGCAACAGGCGCAACCACAGAAGAAGCGTATGAAAAAGCATGCGCAATGCTGGGCGTAGATCCCGCAGACGCAGAGTTTGAAGTTCTCGAAACGGAAGAGAAAAAGCGCTTCGGCCTTTTCGGCGGCAGACCGGCAAAGGTGCGCGCGTTCATCCGTTCCACACCGGCAGACGCCGCAGCAGAGTATCTGCGCAACGTTCTTTCCGGCATGGGCCTCGGCGACGTAAATATTGAGATCCGCGAAGAAGAGGCAGGCGCAGAGCTTGTGCTCACCGGCGAAAATATCGGCTTCATCATCGGCCACCGCGGCGAAACGCTGGATTCCCTCCAGTATCTTGCGTCTCTCGTTGCAAACCATGTGGACGAGTCTTATTATCGCATTACGCTGGACGTGGGCAATTACCGCGAAAAGCGCAAGGAAACGCTTGAAAACCTCGGCAGAAAGATGGCTGCCCGCGCCGTAAAGACCGGTCGCAATGCCTCCTTGGAGCCGATGAATCCGTATGAGCGCCGCATCATCCACACCGCCGTGCAGGAGGTTGAGGGTGCGAAATCTTGGAGCGAGGGTGAAGACCTTGCCCGTCACGTTGTGATCGGCCCTGAGGGCGGCGAGCGCTACGTAAGACGCGATAACCGTCGCGGCGGCAATAACCGCGGCAGAAACGGCGGCTACAACCGCGATAATCGCGGAGGCCGCGCTCCGCGCAGAGATAACCGCGACAGCCGTCCGATGCAGAACCGCACCGCTCCCGCAGCACCGCGCGTTCTGGACGACGTTTCTACGCCTTACGGTAAGATCTCCAAAAACTAAAACTTTAAAACAGAGAACCTCCGTATACTTTGCGTATGCGGAGGTTTTTACGCTTTCTCTGTGATTTTCCTGCGTTTTCCGACATTCTGCGTGACAATCTTTTCGCCGCGTGATATAATACAAAATGAGAAAGTGTTGCATGTGCAGCGAGCGAGAAGAAGGGATAAACTATGAAGACCATTGCAGCAATCTCTACGGCGGCGGCGCCGGGCGGCATCGGAGTCATTCGCATTTCGGGCGATGAGGCCCGCGCGGTCGGCGACCGTGTTTTTAAGTCGTTTTCCGGCGCGAAGCTCTGTGATATGGCGGGTTACACGTGCCGCTTCGGACACGTGTATGCGCCGGACGGCGAGCGCCTCGATGAGTGCGTTGCGACCGTTTTTGCCGCACCGCACAGCTTTACGGGTGAAGACGTGGTGGAGCTTTCCTGCCACGGAGGATTGTTCGTTTTAAAAGCGGTTTTGCAGGCGGTTTTTGCTGCCGGTGCGGTCTCTGCGGCGCCGGGCGAATTTACGCGCCGCGCGTTTTTAAACGGCAAAATGGACCTTGCGCAGGCGGAAGCCGTCATGCAGATCATCTCCGCGCAGGGGCGCGAAGCGATGAAAGCGGCGCAGGCGGGACACGACGGCGCACTTTCCCGCCGCATTGAAAAGCTGCGTTCGGATCTGACGGACATTGGTGCGCACCTTGCCGCGTGGGCGGATTACCCGGACGACGACATTCCACAGGTGGATGAGACGATGCTGAAAACGCGCCTTGCCGCCGGAAAAACGGCGCTGAAAGACTTGCTCGCCGGCTTTGACGGCGGGCGCATTCTGCGCGAGGGTGTGGTGACGGTCATTGCAGGCCGCCCGAACGCCGGCAAATCCACGCTGATGAACCTGCTTGCGGGTTGCGAGCGTTCTATTGTGACCGATCTTGCGGGCACGACGCGTGACGTGGTGGAGGAGACTGTGCTGCTCGGTGAAATTCCGCTGCGTCTTGCTGACACCGCCGGCATTCGCGATACGGAAGACCGCGTGGAGCAGATCGGCGTGCGCATGGCTTTGGATCGCGTCAAAACGGCACAGTTTGTGCTGGCGGTGTTTGATGCGAGCGAAGAGTTGAACGACGACGACCGCGCGTTGATGGACGCCATAGGCGATACACCGGCCGTGGCGGTCATCAATAAATCCGACCTCGCGCCGAAAATCGACCGTGCGGAGATCGATAAGCATTTCAAAGAGGTCGTGACGGTCTCGGCGCTTTCCGGCGAGGGACTGCCTGCGCTGCAAAACGCGGCCGCGCGTGCACTGAAAACCGCTGAGCTGAACCCGAACGACGGCATTCTCTATACGGAGCGCCAACGCGCGGACGTACAAAAGGCGCTCACGGCGTTGGAGGAAGCGGAAAACGCTTTGCTTATGGGCATGACGTGGGACGCGGTGACGGTCTCGCTGGAAGGTGCCATTGCAGCTTTGAATGAACTAACCGGCGAGCGTGTTTCGGATGCGGTGGTCGATCAGGTATTTGAAAAGTTCTGCGTGGGAAAATAAGATATCAGAATTGTTATATTTTATCTTTAAAATAAGCTGTATTTCAGAATAAATCGGAAAAGAAGTTAAATTATGAGCTATGATGCAGGAAAATACGATGTTGCCGTGATCGGCGCGGGACACGCGGGAATTGAGGCGGCTTTGGCCTCGGCGCGTCTCGGCTGCCGCACGGTGATCTTCACAATAAATATGGACGCTGTGGGCAACTGCCCGTGCAACCCGAGCATCGGCGGCACAGCAAAGGGCCACCTTGTGCGCGAAGTGGACGCGCTCGGCGGCGAAATGGGCAAAACGGCGGACGAATGTACGCTGCAAAGCCGCATGCTGAACCTTGGTAAAGGCCCTGCGGTGCACTCGTTGCGCGCGCAGATCGACCGCAATAAGTACGCGCGCGTGATGAAGCATAAGCTTGAGCAGTGCGAAAATCTCGTGATGCGCCAGGCGGAGGTCATCGACATTGAGCGAGACGGCGAAAACTGGCTGCTGACGACACGCCTCGGCGCGGTTTACACGTGCCGCGCGGTTGTGCTGGCGACCGGCACATTTCTCGGCGGGCGCATCTTTGTGGGTGAGGTTTCGTATGCGGGCGGCCCGGATGGCATGTTCCCGGCGACGGAACTTGCGGGTTCTTTAAAAGAGCTTGGCATTTCGTTGCGCCGCTTTAAAACCGGCACCCCGGCGCGTGTGCTGCGCTCATCCATCGATTTTACCGACCTCGAGGTTCAAAAGGGCGATGAACCTGTCACGCCGTTCTCATTTGATGCGGAAATGCCGCCGAAAAACTCGGCTGTGTGCTACGTGAGCTGGACAAACGACCGCACGAAGCAGGTTATTCTCGATAATATCCACCGTTCGCCGCTGTATACGGGCATGATCGAAGGCGTTGGCCCGCGCTACTGCCCGAGCATTGAAGATAAGATCATGCGCTTTTCCGAAAAGCCGCGCCATCAGCTTTTTATTGAACCGTGCGGCGCGGAAACCGAGGAGATGTACTTGCAGGGTATGAGCTCTTCACTGCCGGAAGAAGTGCAGATTGCGTTTTACCGCACGATCAAGGGGCTTGAGCACGTAGAAATCATGCGAAACGCGTATGCGATCGAATATGATTGCTGCGACCCGCTGCAGCTGAACGCCACGCTGGAGTTTCGCGATTATCCGGGACTTTACGGCGCGGGGCAGTTCAACGGCAGTTCCGGCTATGAAGAAGCCGCCGCGCAGGGTTTTGTGGCAGGTGCAAATGCTGCGCTGAAAG
>OGQD01001336.1_pt1 | contig 16294 bp, 15 predicted proteins | sample 1553091 | NCBI WGS metagenome assembly OGQD01 (sample SAMEA2580290, study PRJEB22360) | human gut metagenome | biome: human gut; feature: human-associated habitat; material: faeces | place: Denmark | collected 2008/2010
TCGTCGCCCTGAGGGGTGGGCCCGCCGCGCCGGCCCCAGCCGCTGTCGCGCGACAAGCTGATGACCCTGGCGCGCGGCCGCGAGCAGGGGCCGTTCGACCGCGCCATCGACGTGCAGATGTCGCGCCTGCGCAAGCTCGTTGAAACCGATCCGGCGCAGCCGCGCTACCTGCAAACCGTGTGGGGCTTCGGCTACGTCTTCATGCCGGACGGCGCGCCCCGGGAAAATTGATGCCGCGTTCGCTTCTGGCGCGCACTTTTCTGCTGCTGGCGGTACTGGTACTCACCAGTACCGCCGGCTGGCTCCTGCTGTTCAGCCACATCGACGTCGAGCCACGGGCGCGGGAGGCCGCCACCACGGCGACTTCGGCCGTCAATCTGATCCGCGCCTCGATTTTTGCCGCCTCGCCCAAGAAACGCCCGCAACTGCTGGCCGAGTTTTCATCCACCGAAGGCATCCGCCTGCTGCCCGCCGAAGAAAACGACGTGCTGCTGCCCATGCCGCAATCGCGTTTCCACACGCTGCTGCGCGAACACATCGTTTCCCGTCTGGGCGAAGCGACACGTATTGCCGCCGAAGTCAATGGCGAGCCGGGGTTCTGGGTGAGCTTCCGCCTCAATCCGGGCGACGAGGACGAATACTGGCTGGTGCTGCCGCGCGAAAAAGCCAGCCGCAATTTTGCCGCCCGCTGGCTGAGTTGGATCATGCTTGCAGTCAGTCTGGCGCTGATCGTCGCCTGGCTGATCGCCTCCCGTATCAGCCGCCCGCTCAAGGCCTTCGCCCGCTCGGCGCAGGCGCTCGGACGCGGGCAGACGCCGACGCCGCTGCCGGAAGAAGGCGCAGAAGAAATCCGCTCCCTGGCCACCGCCTTCAACACCATGGCGCAAGACCTCGCCCGCCACGAGAAAGACCGCTCGGAGGTGCTGGCCGGAATTTCGCACGACCTGCGCACGCCGCTCACCCGCCTGCGCCTGGAAATCGAACTGAGCGTGAGCGACCCGTGCGCGCAGAACGGCATGAGCGCCGACATCGAGCAGATGGAAGCCGTCATTTCGCAGTTCATGGATTACGCCCGTGCCGAATCCGGCGAAACCCCGACCCATACCGATCTGGCGGCGCTGCTGGGCACGCTGGCCGGACGTCAGAATGCAATTGGCCGTCCGCTGGCCCTGGCGCTCGCCAACGGCCTCGATGCCGTCGCCTTACGCCCCAAGGCGATCAACCGGGCCGTCGTCAATCTGCTCGACAACGCCTGGAAATACGGCGGCGGCGCCGTCAGCCTGAGCGCCCGGCGTGCCGGCAGTGAAATCCACATCGACGTCGCCGACCGTGGCCCCGGCATCCCGGAAGGCGAACAGGAACGCCTGAAACGCCCCTTCACCCGCCTCAACAGCGCCCGCACCGACGTCACCGGCACCGGCCTGGGACTGGCCATCGTCGAGCGCATCGCCCGCCTGCACGACGGCCGCCTGGAACTGCGCCCCAATCCCGAAGGCGGCCTGATCGCGCGCTTGGTTTTGCGCTGGGAAGGCGCTTAGGTCGCGGCCAGCGTCCCTATATCGATCACGAAACGATATTTCACATCGCTCTTCAACATGCGCTCGTAGGCAGCGTTGATTTCATCCATGCGGATCATTTCGATGTCGGAAACGATGTCGTGCCGGGCGCAGAAATCGAGCATGTCCTGGGTTTCGCGGATGCCGCCGATGAGCGAACCGGCCAGTTGCCGCCGTCCGGTAATCAGGGCGCCGATCGACCAGGCCGGATGCGGCTCGGCCGGAATACCGACCAGGGTCATGGTGCCATCGCGCTTCAGCAGGCGCAGATAGGCATCAAGTTTATGCGGCGCAGCCACCGTGTTGAGGATGAAATCGAGGCTGCCGGCATGCGCTTTCATCTGTTCGCGGTCGGTGGACAGACAGATTTCGTGCGCCCCCAGACGCAGGCCATCGGCCGCCTTGCCCGGCGAGGTGGTGAATAAAGTCACCGTCGCGCCCATGGCGCGGGCGATCTTCACCCCCATGTGCCCCAGCCCGCCCAGGCCGACGACGCCGACCTTGCTGCCCGGCCCGACGCGCCAGTGGTGCAGCGGCGAATAGGTAGTGATGCCGGCGCACAACAGGGGCGCGACGGCGGCAAGCTGGTTTTCCGGGTGGCGGATGCGCAGAACGAAGCTTTCCTTGACCACGATGTCCTGGGCGTAGCCGCCATAGGTGTTGCCACCCGCATTGCCCTCCTCACGACGCGCCGGGCCGTTATAGGTGCCGGTAAAGGTTTCGGCGCAATACTGTTCTTCGCCTTCCGCACAGGCAGCACAGTGACCGCAGCTATCCACCATGCAGCCCACGCCGACCAGATCGCCCGCCTTGAAATCCTGCACTGCAGCGCCCACCGAGCGCACCCGGCCGACGATTTCATGGCCGGGGACGCAGGGGTAGAGCGTGTTGCGCCACTCGTTGCGCGCCGTGTGCAGGTCGGAATGGCAGACGCCGCAATAGAGGATGTCGATATGCACGTCATCGGCCGCCAGCGGGCGGCGCGTCAGCGTGAACGGGGCAAGCGGGCTGTCGGCATCGAGGGCGGCGTAGGCTCGGGTGGGTGGATTTTTCTGGCTCACGGTGTTTCCTTTTTTCAGATTATTCAGCGTAACCACAGGGCCAGCACGGCAGCCCCCAGGACGAGGTTGCACAGCGCCAGGAGGAGCAGCCGACGCCGGGATTTTTCGACCCGCGCGATGAGTTGCGCATTCTGCTCGGCGAGCGACTGTATCACCTCGCCCGCCGTGCGCATTTCTGCCTGCAGGCTGGTCACGCGCTGCTGCAGGGCGTGCAGAACGGCGTTTTCATCGGCATCCACCGGCAGATCGGCTGCTTCGGTCGACGCCGGGGCGCGGGTTTTGTTCCAGAATTTGCGCGCCGTCTCGGCCACGGCCGGCGCATTCTTCAGCACCTCGCCCCACGGCACCTTGGCCAGCAGTGAAACCCAGGCCATTATGGCTTCCTCGTCCGCGGAGCGGTTTTTCCAGTGCCACGGGTTTTTGCAGGGACGCTGGTTTTCGCTGCAGCACTGGCTTTGGGCTTCCGGGCGGCGGTTTTCTTTGCGGCGGCTTTAGCCGTGGCCTTGGCCGACGTTGCGGGTTTTCCTGCCGCCGGTTTGCTTGGCTTGGCTGCCGGTTTCTTGCCTGCCGGCTTGGCGGTTTTCTCCGTCGCTGCCGGTGCGGACAGCGGCGCGGCGGCCGCCTTCCGGCTGCGCGCATCGGTACTGGAAGCACGCGGCGGCGTTCTTGCGCCATCGCGCACTAGCACGAAATCGATCTTGTTGCTTTCCAGATCGGCCCTCACCAGCTTCACCCGCACCCGGTCGCCCAGGCGGAAGCGTTCGCCGGTGCGCTCGCCGAGCATCTGGTGGCGGATGTTGTCGAACTGGAAATAATCCTGCCCCAGTTCCGACACGTGCACCAGACCTTCGACATAGACCGCGTCCAGCGCCACGAAGATGCCAAATGGCGTGACCGAGGAAATGGTGCCGTCGAAAATCTCGCCAATGCGCGCCTGCATGTAATAGGTTTTCAACCAGTTCTCGACATCGCGCGTGGCTTCGTCAGCGCGCCGCTCGGTGGCCGAGCATTGCAGGCCGATGTCGTCCCAGGCCTGTTCCGGGGTGTATTTTTCCCCGGCCAGCACGGCCTTGATCGCCCGATGCACGAGCAGATCGGGATAGCGGCGAATCGGTGAAGTGAAATGCGTGTAATGCTCGTAAGCCAGCCCGAAATGCCCGACGTTGTCCGGGCTGTACATGGCTTGGCGCAGGGAGCGCAGCATCACCGTTTGCAGCAGCTGGAAATCCGGGCGCGGCTTGATTTTTTCCAGCAGGTCGGCGTAATCCTTGGCCTTCGGGTCATCGCCGCCATTCAGGCCGAGGCCGAATTCGCCGAGGAAGCTGCGCAGATTGCGCAGTTTTTCTTCGGTCGGGCCTTCGTGCACGCGATAGAGGCAGGTCTGTTCGTGCGCCGCCAGAAAATCGGAAGCGCAGACGTTGGCCGCCAGCATGCATTCCTCGATGATACGGTGCGCGTCGTTACGCACCACCGGCACGATGTTCTCGATCTTGCCCTGATCGTTGAACAGCATCATCGTTTCCGTCGTCTCGAAATCGATCGCCCCGCGCTGCCCGCGCGCCTTGTGCAGCACCTGATACAGCTTGTAAAGCTGGGCAACGTGCGGCTGCAAAGCCCGTTCCGCCGGCGTCGCCGCGGGCTGCTCGCCGGAGATCCAGCCCCATACCTGGGTGTAGGTCAGGCGGGCGTGCGAGCGGAACACCGCCGGGTAAAAACGGTATTTGCCGATCTTGCCGCTGGCGCTGACGCTCATGTCGCACACCATGGCCAGGCGCTCGACCTCCGGGTTGAGCGAGCAAATGCCGTTGGAAAGTTTTTCCGGCAGCATCGGAATCACGCGGCGCGGGAAATACACGGAATTGCCGCGCAGCGCCGCTTCGCGGTCGAGCGCCATGCCCGGCTTCACGTAGTGCGACACGTCAGCGATCGCCACCACCAGACGCCAGCCCCGGCCCTGTTTTTCGCAGAACACGGCATCGTCGAAATCTTTCGCCGTTTCGCCGTCGATGGTGACCAGCGGCAATTGCCGCAGATCCTCGCGGCCCGCCAGATCGGCCTTGCGCACCTTGTCCGGCATCTTCCTGTTTTCCTCGCGCGCGCCGGGAGAAAACTCGAACGGCAGATCGTGCTTGCGCAGGGCGATTTCGATTTCCATGCCCGGATCGGCATAGTTGCCCAGCACCTCGACGATGCGCCCGATCGGCTGCGAATACTTGCTCGGCTGCTCGATGATTTCGACCATCACCACCTGCCCGGCCTGCGGCTTCAGCTTGCTCTTCTTGTCCGCCGGCACCAGGATGTCCTGAGCGAGACGGCGGTTCTCCGGCACCACGAACACCACGCCATGCTCGACGAACACCCGGCCGATCACCCGCGTGTTGGCGCGCTCGGTGACTTCGACGATATTGCCCTCCGGACGCCCCTTGCGATCGACGCCGACGATGCGCGCCAGCACGCGGTCGCCGTGCAGCACCTTGCCCATCTGCCGCTGGTCGAGGAACAGATCGGCGCTGCCGTCGTCCGGCAGCAGGAAACCATAGCCATCCGGATGCCCCTGCACCTTGCCGGCGATCAGGCTGGCCTTTTCGGGCAGGATGTAATCGCCCTTGCGGTTGCGCAGAATCTGGCCTTCGCGCTCCATCGCGCCCAGGCGGCGCAAAAACATCTCGCGCTCGGCCTTGCCGATGTCGAGCGCGCTGACGAGCTGCTCGAAGCCCAGCGGACGCCCCTCCTCGCCGAGCAACTGAATGACGTACTCGCGCGAAGGCAGGGGAAATTCATAGCGCGTTTGCTCGCGCTCGAAGAAAGGATCGGCGCGGCGGATTTTCGACAGTTTTTTTCTTGACATGGAAACGGCTTTCTCTATAATGGCGGCTCTTCGCACCTGTGCCCAGGTGGCGGAATTGGTAGACGCACTAGTTTCAGGTACTAGCGCTGCAAGGCGTGGAAGTTCGAGTCTTCTCCTGGGCACCAACGATTCTGATGAAAGGTCTTGCTTCGGCAAGACCTTTTTTCATTGTCTGTTGTTTCATGGCAGCGACGCTTCCAAGGATGATGATTGCTTCTGGCACGCCGACCATTGTCGCACGTTGCCGCCGTCCCGATGTTTACACATTCATTAACATCTGCTTGCGACACGGAAATCGCAGAATGACTATCCTGTGCCTCGGTTCCTTCACACAACACCTTCCTGCGAGGCATATCATGAAACCCTTCGTCTCCATCTGTGCCGCCGCCCTGCTCGGCCTGGGGCTGGTCACACAAGCCGCTGCCGGGCCGGGACGCGATCGCGGCCCGGGTTTTGACCGGGGCCACGGCAAGCATTTCCGGGCACCCGCCTACCAGCATCCGCGCTACGCCCCACCGCCGCCCCGCTACCATTACGATCGCCGCCACAATCGCCACGATTGGGTCGGCCCGGCAGCCGTGCTGACCATCGGCGGTCTGGCCTTGGGCAGCGCGCTTTATTACAACGCGCCGCCGCAACCCGTCGTGGTTTACCAGAACAGCGCGCCGCCCCCCGGCAACTGGTTCTACTGTCGCTCCTCCGGCCAGTATTACCCCTACACGCAAGCCTGCCCGGAAGGCTGGGTGACGGTGCCGCCGCGCTGATTCAGGTCAGCACGAAATCGCAGGCCACCGGCCCCTGCCCCAACGGCTGCAAACCGGCCAGCTCGCAGGTGGCGCACTCGATGTTGTGGCACAGCGCATCGAGCGCCAGATCGTTGGCCTCGGTGCCGAAAGGTTCTTCCAGTTGCTCGCCGACCGTTTCCAGGGCGAGGAAGGTATAGGCGACGAAGGTGGCGATCAGCGGCGTCAGCCAGCCCAGGGTCGAGGTCAGGCCAATCGGCAGCAGCAGGCAGTACACCACCACCGTGCGGTTCATCAGGACGCGGTAGGTATAGGGCATCGGCGTGTTGGCGATGCGCTCGCTGGCCCCGGCGACTTCACCGAGCTGGTCGACGTTCTTCACCAGAGCCAGCCACTCGATGTCGGCCAGATGCCCCGCCCGCCGCGCTTCCGCCAGACGGCCACCGAGCGCGAGCAGGATCGCCTGTGCCGGAAAGCATTTGCCGGAAGCCACCGCCAGCGTTGCCGGATCGAGCCGCGCCGTCAGGTCAGCCGTGGAATCAGTGGCGCGTAACTGGTGTTTCAGGGCGTAGGCAAAAGCGGCAAGGTCGCGCGCCACCCGCTCGCGCAATGCCGTCGCCGCATCGCCGGGCAGCACCGCCACCAACTTGCCGGTCAGGTTGCGGGCGGCGATCAGCAGCATTCCCCACTGCTTGCGCGCTTCCCAGAAACGCTCGTAACTGACCGAATTGCGGAAACCGAGAAAGATCGCCAGCGCGATCCCCATCAGGGTAAACGGCGGAATGCTCAGGGCCGAATCGGGATAATGCCGCATCCACCACCCACGGCACAGCACGCTGATTACCGAGACGATGCCGATCAGCGCCAGCCGCCCGACGATTTCCGGCAGCACCGAACCACGCCAGACGAACAACAGGCGGAACCAGTGGTAATTCGGGCGGACAATCATGGGTGTGAAATTTGCGATCCGGCGAAAGCCCCCAGGACTTTCGCCGGCATCATCCGCCGCTCAATCCTTGAAGGGATGCTGGCGCAAGATGGTTTCGTCGCGCTCCGGGCCGGTGGAGACGATGGCGATCGGCACCTCGCACAGTTGCTCCAGGCGGTTCAGATAGGCTTGCGCATTGGCCGGCAGGTCTTCCCAGCGCTTGGCGCGGAAAGTAGTGCCTTCCCAGCCGGGCAGGGTTTCGTAGATGGGTTCGCAGGCGGCCACGTCGTCGGCACCGATGGGCAGCAGATCGACGATCTGGCCGTGCAGGCGGTAGCCGGTGCAAATCTGCAACTCCTTCAGACCATCGAGCACGTCCAGCTTGGTGATGCACAGGCCGGTGAGGCCGTTGATGCGGGCGGAGCGGCGCAGCAGCGGCGCGTCGAACCAGCCGCAGCGGCGCTTGCGGCCGGTGACGGTGCCGAATTCCTGGCCAACGGTGAACATCTGGTGCCCCGGCGTGCCTTCGGTGTCGATATCGAGTTCGCTTGGGAAAGGGCCGCCGCCGACGCGCGTGCAATAGGCTTTGGTAATGCCGAGAACGTAGTGCAGCATGCCGGGGCCGATGCCCGCGCCCGCCGCCGCCTGACCGGAAACGCAGTTGGAGGACGTGACGAAGGGATAGGTGCCGTGGTCGATGTCGAGCAGCGTGCCTTGCGCGCCCTCGAACAGCAACTTGCCGCCCGCCTTGTTGACTTCGTAGAGCGCGGCGGACACATCCACCACCATGGGGCGGATGATTTCGGCGTCGGCCATCGCCTGATCGTACACGGCCTGGAAATCGACCGGCTCTGCCTTGAAATACTGCGTCAGGGCGAAGTTGTGGTAGTCCAGCACTTCGCGCAGTTTCTCGGCGAAGCGCTCGGGATGGAACAGGTCGTACACGCGCAGGCCGCGGCGGGCCACCTTGTCTTCGTAGGCCGGGCCGATGCCCTTGCCGGTGGTGCCGATCTTCTTGTCACTGGCCTTGGCGGCTTCCCGCGCCTTGTCGATGGCCGAGTGGTAAGGCAGGATCAGCGGGCAGCCCGGGCTGATCTTGAGGCGCGAGCGCACGGCGATGCCACCTTTTTCGAGTTCGGCGATCTCGGCAATCAAATGGTGAATGTCGAGCACCACGCCATTGCCGATGTAGCAGTCGATGCCTTCGCGCACGATGCCGGAGGGCACCAGATTGAGCTTATAGACGTTGTCGCCCACCACCAGCGTATGGCCGGCATTGTGGCCGCCCTGGAAGCGCACCACGCCCTGGGCGTGATCGGTCAGCCAGTCGACGATCTTGCCCTTCCCTTCGTCGCCCCACTGCGTGCCCACAACGATGACATTCTTTGCCATTTTCTTCAGTCCTCAAGAATTACTTCGATCAGCCATTGACCCCCAACGGCTACCAGTTTCCGATCACATGCCGGCGCTATGCTGCTTGTTTCGCTGCGCATTTCACCGGGCAACAACTCCACCACGATCTCACCTGCCGCGCGCAGGCGGACGATTTCAGCGGCCAGGACGGCATCGCCCGCCGCATGCGGGGCCAGAATCGCCCTTTTACCCGCCAAACGCGGTGCCAGGCGTGCCACTTCGCGCAAATCCATGGAAAAACCTGTGGCCGGACGCGCCCGGCCAAATACTTCGCCCGCCCCATCGTAGCGCCCGCCCAGGGCAATCGCCGCCGGGTAATTCGGGCAGTAGGCCGCAAAAACGATGCCGTTGTGATAGTGATAGCCGCGCAGATCGGCCAGATCGATGGAGAAAGGCAATTCGGGAGCCTGCTCCAGCAGATAACGCAAGCGCGACAGGGCTTCTTCAATGGCGGGCAGCGGCGGCAGCACGGCAGCGGCGCGCTCGATGATTTCCGCCCCGCCGTAGAGGCGCGGCAAGGCAGCCAAGGCTTCGCGCCAGGGCGAGGCGACATGCTGCAGCACATCAGCCAGCGCTGGCTCGTCCTTGTCGCGCAGGAAATCGAGCAATTGATTTTCCGTGCTTTCCGGTAACCCCGCAGCCGCAACCAGGGCTTCGAAAATACCGGCGTGCGCCAGATCGATGCGCGCCAGCGGCAGGCCGACACGGGCGAAGGCGGTCGCCATCAGGCGCACCATTTCGAGATCGGCAGCCACGCCGGCATAGCCATACAGTTCGGCACCGATCTGCAACGGCTCGCGGCTCACCGAGACGTTGGCGGGCAAGGTATGCAGGATGCTGCCGCAGTAGCACAGGCGGGTGACGCCCGGACGGTTGAGCAGGTGGGCGTCGATGCGCGCCGCCTGCGGCGTCATGTCGGCGCGCACGCCCATGCTGCGCCCGGACAGCTGATCGACCAGCTTGAAGGTGCGCAGATCGAGATCGTGCCCGGTGCCGGTGAGGAGCGACTCCAGGTATTCCATCAAGGGCGGCATGACGTGTTCGAAGCCGTGCACGCGGAAATGATCGAGCAGCGTGCGGCGCAGGCGCTCGATCTGGGCGGCTTCGGCGGGCAGCGCGTCGGCCAGGTATTCGGGGAGCAACCAGTTCATGAAAAAACCATCATCAAAATGAGGCCAATCAGCATCGAACTCAGGCCAATGAAACGAATCTGGCCATCGGACATCTGCGTCAGGCGGCGAAAGGTTTCCCGCCAGGCAGCCGGTGCAATGAACGGCATCGCTCCTTCGAGGATCAACATCAGTGCAAAGGCCAGCAGCAGGGAAGAGGTCATTTACCCAAGTTCTTCATGTATTTGAAGAAATCGGAATTCGGCTCCACCACCAGCACGTCGTTCTTGCTGGCAAAACTGCTGCGATAGGCTTCCAGGCTGCGGTAGAAGGCGTAAAACTCGGGACTCTTGCTGAAGGCGTCGGCATACAGGGCCGCAGCCTTCGCGTCGCCCTCGCCCTTCACCTTCTGCGCGTCGCGGTAGGCTTCGGCGACGATGATTTCGCGCTGGCGGTCGGCATCGGCGCGAATCTTTTCCGCTTCCGCCGCGCCCTCCGAACGCAACTCATTGGCCACGCGCTTACGCTCGGCTTCCATCCGGCTATACACCGCGCCGCTGACTTCATCGGGCAGTTCGACCCGCTTCAGGCGCACGTCGACGATCTTCACGCCGATGCGCCGGGCATCGACGTCCGCCTTTTCGCGCATGCGATCCATGATCTTGTCGCGCTCGCCGGAAATCACGTCATGCACCAGACGTTTGCCGAACTCCTCGCGCAGACCGGCGTTCACCGTCTGGCTCAGGCGGGTGCGGGCGCGCGTTTCGTCGCCGCCGACCGAGACGTAATAGAGCTTGGGATCGACGATGCGCCATTTGATGAAGGAATCGACCAGCACGTTCTTTTTCTCGGAGGTGATGAAACGCTCCGGATCGGCGCTATCGAGCGTCAGGATGCGGTTGTCGAAGAAACGCACGTTCTGCACCAGCGGCAGCTTGAAATTCAGGCCCGGCTCGGTGACCACGCGCTTGACTTCACCCAGCTGGAAAACCAGCGCGTACTGGCGCTGATCGACCGTAAAGACGGACATCGACACGGCACCGAGAATCAGCGCAACCAGGCCAAAGATCATGTTCAGACGCGGGCTCATCAGCGGGCCTCCCGTTCACGCGAAGAGAGCGTACCGCGCCCTTCCCTGCTGGAAAAATTGGGGCTGCCTTCCATCTGCGGCGGCACTTCGCCAGCAAAGGCCGGGCGGCTGCCCGCAGCCGTCGGAGCCGCCACTTCTGCACTGCGCGGCGCGACCGTGCCAGCGGTGGCCTGCATCAGCTTGTCCAGCGGCAGATAAAGCAGATTGCCCTGGCCCTTGGCGTCCACCATGATCTTGGTGGTGCTGGCGTAGATCTGCTGCATGGTTTCGAGATACATGCGCTGGCGCGTCACTTCCGGCGCCTTGGCGTATTCGGCCTGAATCTGGCGGAAGCGCGCCGCATCGCCTTCGGCATTGGCAATCACCCGCTGTTTGTAACCCAGAGATTCTTCCGTCAGGCGCGCTGCCGTACCCCGGGCGCGCGGCACCACGTCGTTGGCGTAGGCCTGCCCCTCGTTCTTCTGCCGCTCGCGGTCCTGCCCGGCCTTGACGGCGTCGTCGAAAGCGGCCTGCACCTGCTCCGGCGGCTGGGCGTTCTGCATGGTGACCTTGGAAATCAGGATGCCTGCCTGATAACGGTCGAGAATGGCTTGCATCAACTGCGCCGCTTCGGTGGCGATCTGCTCGCGCCCTTCGTAGAGCACGAAGTCCATCTTGCTCTTGCCGACGATTTCGCGCACGGCGGTTTCCGCCGCGCCGACCACGGCCTCATCCGGATAGCGGTTGTTGAAGAGGTATTCGACCGGATCTTTCAGGATGTACTGCACGGCGAACTGGATATTCACGATATTTTCATCGTCGGTGAGCATCAGCGCCTCTTTCAGCACCTTGTTGCGCTCGCTGCCGCGATAGCCGATTTCCACGGTGCGCACGCCGGTCAGGTTCACCAGTTCGTGCGTCTGGATCGGATAGGGCAGCCGCCAGCGCAGGCCGGGATCGGTCGTTTCCAGGCGTTTCCCGAATTGCAGCACGACACCGCGCTGCGAGGCATCGACGATATAGAAGCCGGACGCCAGCCAGACCACCAGAATCAGGCCGGCCAGCAACCAGATGCCACCGCCGATCATCCTGGGATTGAAATCGACTTCGGGCAGGCGCGGGCCGCCGCCGTTGCCACCGCCGCCGCCTTTTTTCTTGCCCATCATGCCGCCCAGCTTGCGGTTGAAGTCGCGCCAGAGCTCTTCGAGATCGGGCGGGCCGTCGTTGGGGCGGCGCGGCCTGTTGTTATTGCCAGCACCATTGCCGGAGTTTTCGCCGGAACCCTGGTTATCGCCGCGATTGCCCCATTGCGGATCGTTGATGGACATGAGCATACCTAGACTTGGAATCATAAAATCGGGGAGTGATGAAAATTCGTTTTTATTCAGCAAGTTCTCGTTCTGCAGCGGCATCGCTATCGTCTGCACGCTGGCGGCGTAATTCGGTCTTGGCCTGAGCGTATTCGGCCAAAGCCAAGCGCAGGGTATCCAGGCCGGCTCCGCTGCGCGAGCTCAAACGAACGCGGGCGATATTACCATACTCGTCCCGCACCTCTCCCGGCTCGACGCCAGTGAGATCGATCTTGTTCCAGACGACCAACTGCGGCAGATCGGCCGCGCCGATTTCGGCCAGCACCTTGTTCACTTCAAAAATCTGCTCGTCGCGCGCCGGACTGGCGCTATCGACGACGTGCAGCAGGAGATCGGCGTCGGTGGCCGCTTCCAGCGTGGCGTGGAAGGCATCGACCAGGGCGTGCGGCAGATCGCGGATGAAACCCACGGTGTCGGAAATCACGATATTGCCCGCGCCCTCGATCCACAGCCGGCGCGAAGTGGTGTCGAGGGTGGCGAACAACTGGTCCGCCGCGTACACACCGGCTCGCGTCAGCGCGTTGAAGAGGGTGGACTTGCCGGCATTGGTGTAGCCGACCAGTGAGACGTTGAGCACATCGCCCTTGCGCCGCGCCTTGCGCTGCACGCCGCGCTGGCGCGTGAGTTTTTTCAGGCGATCCTTCAACAGCTTGACCCGCCCGCCGAGCAGACGACGATCGGTTTCCAGCTGTTTTTCTCCGGGGCCGCGCAAGCCGATGCCGCCGCGCTGGCGCTCCAGGTGGGTCCAGCCGCGCACCAGTCGGGTGGACAAATGTTCAAGTTGCGCCAGTTCGACCTGCAATTTGCCCTCGGCGCTGGCGGCGCGCAGGGCGAAGATGTCGAGAATCAGGCTGTTTCGATCCACCACCCGGCACTTCAGGTCGCGCTCCAGATTGCGCTGCTGCACGGGCGACAGCGGGTGGTTGAAAATCACCAGTTGCGCCTCGGTCGCTGCAATCATGGCGGCGACTTCCTCCACCTTGCCTTTGCCGGCGAAACTCTTGGGGTCGGGGCTGTGGCGCTTGCCGCGCACTTCGGCGACGATCAGCCCGCCCGCCGAAGCAGTCAGCAGACGCAATTCTTCCAGTTGTTCCTCGATATCGGGTTGCCCGAAATCGAGTTGCACGACGACGGCGCGCTCGCCGGCGGCGGGACGCTCAAACATGGATCGAACCAGGAAAAATGAAAACTGCCCCGGCGGTGCGGGGCAGTGCGGCCAGCGGCTTTATTCTGCGGCCTGCTCTTGCTGGATATTGACCGGGCGCGCCGGCACGACGGTGGAAATGGCGTGTTTGTACACCATTTGCGTCACCGTGTTCTTCAGGAGGACGACGTATTGGTCGAAGGATTCGACCTGACCTTGCAATTTGATGCCGTTCACCAAGTAAATCGAAACCGGGATGTGTTCGCGGCGCAAGGCGTTAAGGAAGGGGTCTTGTAACAGTTGCCCTTTGTTGCTCATGGTGTGGACTCCATGTGTGTTGTTATGAGGGGGTTAATGTACCGAAAAATCAAAAATGTTGCGGGGGTTTTTGTTGTTTGCGTCAGCGCCCCTCCTTGTCGGCATAGGGATTTTTCGCCGCCACGAACTGAATACGCAACGGCGTGCCTTGCAGGTGGAAGGCATCGCGGAAGGTATGTTCGAGGTAGCGCCGGTAGCTGTCGCCGATCTGATCGACCGCGTTGCCGTGGATGACGACGATCGGCGGATTGGAGCCGCCCTGGTGGGCGTAGCGCGGCTTGGGCCGGAACAGGCCGTGCTTGGGCGGCGCCTGCCGGGCGATGGCATCGGTCAGCACGCGCGTCAGGCGCGGCGTCGACAGTTTGGTCATGGCCGCCGCGTAGGCCGCATCGACCGAGCGGAACAGATTGCCCAGACCGATGTTGTCGCGCGCCGAGATGAAGTGGAACTTGGCGAAATCGAGGAATTTGAGTTTGCGCTGCAAAATCTGCCGCGTCTGCTCGCGCGTATAGCCGTCCAGCCCGTCCCATTTATTGACGGCCACCACCAGGGCGCGCCCGGATTGCACGATGAAATCGGCAATGTGCGCGTCCTGATCGGAAATGTCGGCCTGCGCATCGACCATGAGAATGACCACGTTGGCGTCCTCGATGGCTTGCAGGGTTTTCACCACGGAGAATTTCTCGATGGCCTCGAACACCTTGCCGCGCTTGCGCATGCCAGCGGTGTCGATCAAGACGTAGGACTTGCCGCCGCGCTCGAATTCGATTTCGATCGAATCGCGGGTCGTCCCCGGCGCGTCGAAGGCGATCACCCGCTCCTCGCCGAGCAGGGTGTTAATCAGGGTCGATTTACCGACGTTGGGTCGGCCAACAATCGCCACGCGGGTGGCTGTGGAATGCCATTCGTCGTCTTCCGGCTCGGGAAAATCGGTCAGCGCCAGATCGACCAGATGGCGCACGCCCTCGCCGTGCGCCGCCGAAATGGCCAACGGCTCGCCCAGGCCGAGCGCGTGAAAATCCGCTTCGACCATGCCGGAAACCATGCCTTCGGCCTTGTTGACCGCCACCAGCACGGGGCGCTCGCTACGCCGCAGCAACTGGGCGATTTCCTTGTCGTGCGGCGTCAGGCCGGTGCGCCCGTCGACCACGAACACCACCACGTCGGCTTCGACGATGGCCTGTTCGGTCTGGCGCGCCATTTCATGCAGGATGCCGTCTTTCACCAGCGGCTCCCCAACCACCCGCACACCACCCCCAAAAAAAACCGACGAGGGCGCCCCTGTTCCCCCCCGCGCCTCAACCCCGCCGGTATCGACCACCAGAAAAGGCTTCCTGCCGACCTTGCCGTGTCCGTAATGGCGGTCGCGGGTCAGGCCCGGCAGATCGGCGACAATGGCATCACGCGATTTGGTCAGGCGGTTGAACAGCGTCGATTTGCCGACGTTGGGCCGGCCGACGAGAACGAGCGTCGGTTTCATTGGCTGCTGACCGCCCGCAAATCACCGCCCGTGGTCTGGATCAACACGGCACCGTTGCTCAGGCGCTGCGGCGCGGCGTCGACCCGCTTGCCGTCGGTTTTCATGCGCCCCAGGAAAGCGCCTTCCTCGCGCGACAGAAAGTGGATATAACCTTCGCCGTCGGCCACCACGACGCTGTCGCCATGCACGACCGGGGCCGTTACCAGACGATGGCGCAATTTGTCCTGCTTCCACAGGCTGCTGCCGGAGAGACGATCCAGGCCATACACCGCGCCTTCGTCGTCGGTCACGAACAGGTAGCGGCCATCGAGCGTCAGACCGCGCGCCGAGGAAATGTCGCGTGACCAGACCATCGCCCCGCCCTGCCCCATGTCAAAACAACTCACCCGGCCCTGGAAGGCGACGGCGCACAACTGCCCGCCTTCCAGCACCGGCGGCGCCACCACGTCGGCGACGCGATCCAGTTCGGTCGCGCCCTTGGGTTGCGCCACCGTGCCTTCCCAGACCTGCGCGCCGTTTTCCAGCGCCACGGCGACCAGCTTGCCGCCGGGGAAGCCGGCCAGCACGTAGCGGTCGGCGAACACCGGACGGCCCGTGGCGCGCACTGCGAGAACCGGCATCGGCCGCTCATAGACCCAGCGGCGCGCGCCGCTTTGCGCGTCGAACAGGAAAACCCGGTTGTCACCGCTGCGCACGGCAACGTTGTTGCCCTCGACCGTCGGCGCGGCCAGCACTTCGCTCGACACTTTCGCCTGCCACAGCGCCTTGCCGGAATCGGCGGCAAAGGCCAGCACGTCGCCCTTGGCGGTGCCGACCACGACGATCTGGCGATCCGCGCCGACGCCCGCCGACAGCGGCTGGGGGCCCGCGGTCTTTCCGGTTGCTGGCGGCGGGCCCCCCCCCCCCCCCCCCGCCGACGGCGGTTGGCCGACGTTGATCTTCCAGTTGAGCTTGCCGTCCTCGAAGCGGTACAGCAGCCCCTTGCGGTCGGCGGCGAACACCGCGCCGCCGGCTTCGGCCGGCGAAAACACGTAACCGTCGGCAGCGCCGACGCTCTGCGACCAGAGGGTGCGGCTGGCGACCTGCTCCTTGAGTTGCGGCAGGGGCGACATTTTCGGGCCGGAGGAGGTGAAGGGATTGATGGCGTCCAGCGTGCTGGAAATGGTTGAGCAGGCGCTCAGGCCGCCCAGGGCGAACCCCGCCGCCAGCAGCCACGGCAGGGGGGGCCCAACGCCGCCGCGCCCCGCCTGAGTGA
>OGQD01001340.1_pt1 | contig 16271 bp, 16 predicted proteins | sample 1553091 | NCBI WGS metagenome assembly OGQD01 (sample SAMEA2580290, study PRJEB22360) | human gut metagenome | biome: human gut; feature: human-associated habitat; material: faeces | place: Denmark | collected 2008/2010
CAAATAAACTTCGAGTAATTTAAACCAATTAATCAATGATAATATTTCGATCAATTAATTAGTAAAAATCCACACAAGTTGTTCTTCTATATTCTTAATGATCTATTCCTTACCTCGTCAGTAAGAAATTCAACTCAATACAAATCCTTCAACCTTAACCCTAAAAGCCAAGATCTTCATCGTGTATCGCGTCGGGATGAGTGCATTATAGGGCAATTCCCTAGACAAGCAAGCCCCTTTAACTCATTGTTTTATTGAGTGTTCTATTTTTGTGCATCGATCTAGTTTATTTTACAATCAAAACCAATGTAACTATTTATTTATAAAGCAGAAATATTAATTTCACATTTCTGCTTTATTGTTTGTTATTTAGCACTTTTTTGTGGCTTGATTTGCACACTCAGGATTTTAATCGGTTGTTTGGGCACATTTTGATAAGAACCCATAGTCGTTGTTGGAACTTTAACAATTTTATCGACCACATCCATGCCCTTTGTGACTTTACCAAACACTGCATATCCTGCATCTACTGGAGAAGCATTCAGGAAGTTATTATCTGCAACATTAATGAAGAATTGGCTAGTTGCAGAATTTGGGTTACTGGTACGCGCCATTGCTAAAGTACCACGCGTATTTTTAAGTCCGTTACTTGCTTCATTTTTGATTGCTGGTCGAGTCGCTTTCTCTTTGAGGTTGACATCCATGCCACCGCCTTGAACCATGAATCCAGGAATAACGCGATGAAAAATCGTCCCTGTATAAAAGTTGCTTTTTACATAAGTTTCAAAATTTTTGCTAGAAATTGGAGCTTGATCATTAAAAAGCTCAATCTCAATATTGCCCATAGAGGTTTTCATTTCAACGAGTGTATTTGCAAATACATTAATACTCATTAAACACCCCGTTGCCATTAAAGCGACTTTCTTTAACATGGTTTTTCCTTTTCTATCTCTATAGTGACCAAATTGCTAGCCAGACTAGCATAGTATGCTCATGGTCTATTTTTATAATATTGTTATTTGGATTATCAAAAGATGTTCCACGTGAAACACCTTTTTATCTTTGATTTATCGTCTTGATTTCGATTAGGCGTGTTTATCCCAAAACTTTCTAAACGATTTACTCATTTGTATCAAATTGGCTTTGGCTTTACGCGAAACAGGTGTCAGGTTAATAAAACCATGGGTTTGATCCAGATATTCATCATATTGAACCTTAACCCCATTCTGACGCAATTTATGACTATAAATCTCACCCTCATCGTGTAGTACATCATGACCAGCCGTCACCACATATGCAGGTGCTATTTTTTTCAAATTTCCATAGGTAGGTGAAATCACTGGATCTGTTAATTCAGTATGATGTTGGGTTGCGTAGTAATCTGTGACGTAATCGATATCACGACCGGTCAATACCAAACCATCTTTATAGGCATAAAAAGAGGGATGACGGCTTTTAAAGTCTACGGCTGGATAAATCAGGAATTGAGCTTGTGGTGCATAAGACTTACCAATGGTTCGCTGAGCCACCACGGTGCTGATATTGCCGCCTGCGCTATCGCCTGCCACAGCAATACAATTTTTTAGAATTTTAAAATAGCGGCGGTTTTGATAAACCCAAGCCAATGCATCTTCACACGACTGAATTAAATGTTTAGGAGAAAATTCTGGAGCGAGCGGATATTCAATACTTAATATTTGCACATTGGCTGATTTAGCAATCAGGCGACAAGCTTCATCATGCGTATCGACATTACCCACCACAAAACCACCACCATGATAAAACACCACCATAGGCAGCTTTTTATTTGGATGCGGATGATAATGTCTGGCAAAGATGGTACCACTTTGTAAAGGTAAACGAATATCTTCTACAAACTCTAATGGTGTTGGTTTGCGTCGAATCGCCTGCATTTGCAGTTCAAATATTTGGCGGGAACGGTCAACATTTTCATCGATAAAACCCGAATACCCCTGTTTGTACTGCACCGCCATCAAGCATTTAGTGAAACTATCAAGTTGGGGATACTGATAGGGATAGCCTAGTAATTTGACAATGGACTCCTGAACAAAAGCAGGGAGTTTGTCTAATGCGCGCGCTGCTGGTCCCTGCCCTTTTTCTAATAATGCCTGAAGCTTTTGCTGCGATAGATTCACTGATTTCTCCCTTCAAATTGCTGTTATTCATTTTTTCTACATATTCAAGCGTGTCTTGACTATATGCGCATACAAGACACCTAATCAAGTTACATTTCCTTAATTTTTCCTACGCTAATCGCAACCACAATAAAAGTCATTGACTCAAACCTGAAATGGCATTGGATAGTTTTGTCATTGGTTAGATCAAAAATAAGGAGCAGTAAAATGAAAGTAATTTTGATCTCACTTGTCACTGCATTGCTTGCAGTTGGATGTGTAGTTTTACCTGAAGATCACAATCATCGACATGGTGATCGATATGACTATGATCGAAATGATGATGGATATAACAGAAAAGGTCACTGGGACAGAGATCATGATCGCTGGGATCATGCTAATGGGGGTTGGAGATATGCGGATCGCCCTTAATATCTGTACTCTTTAAATAACGTCGTTCAAATAAATCAAAGCCTAAATCTACGGAGATTTAGGCTTTGATTTGGTTCGTACTCAAGCATCCTGCCTTATTTACTGTACGACCATTTGCAACAAGCATCCTGTTTGCTATGGAGCTACTATAATTGATGACTAAAGCCTTGCCTGAGGGCAATCGACCTAAGTATCTGTACGTCATATCTTCGCTGAATGTCGGCTTTGAACGTTTTAAATGAGTAGCAGCTCATCTAAAACTGAGTGTTATGGTGGCATCCAATGATCACTTTCATTCACCGCATCGCAGACAAAAAATATTATTGAACGGGTGCAGACTCAGGGGCAACTTGTGGTTGTTCAGGAGACGCCTGTACAGGTTGAGTCTGTGTTGAAGTATCCGCTTGTACTGCTACACCACCCTGCACACCCGTTGCTTCTGGGCTTGCAGACGCTTGTGTAGAACCTGAAGCATTTAAGCCAGCTTCCGAAGCACAGCCTACTGCTGTGAATGCTACACCAGCGAATACCAATGATAATAGACCAAGTTTCTTCATGTTTCTTTCCTTTCATTATGACGAAAATTTGCAAAGTCCAACTTTGCGCTGCCTATGATTCACAATTTCTTCTGGTCAAACTCACATCATTGGTTGGTGTTTATAGAGTTAGACGTACATGTTCTGCAATTTTTTTTACTTGAAGCCATTTTGCTAAAAACAGAGCTTTAAATCATAAAAGCCGCGCTAACTTGTTATCCAACTTTTATTTTTTAATTTTAAATTGCAGGAGAATGATCATAAATCTGGATGTTTACGTTATATAAATCACCTAAAACCATAATAAATTGTTACATCGTAATTGAGGGCTTTTTGCAGTACTTATCGTACATACAGGCCCATTCTTTTTGAATGAGCCCATTTTGCAAAGATGAAATTTCACAGAGTTTTGAAATTATGCCTCAAATTAAGGCCATTTCATTTCACCTTTAACTACCTTTGCACCCAAATCCAGAGTATCTGTTTCTTTGAGATCAGGATATTGTTGTTGCATTGTTTGAGAAAGTTGTTGTGCAGTTTTTGTGGTTTTTACTGCTTTCTCATAATTGTTTAAATAATCCAATGAAAAATTCACGGCAGCTAGATTTTCTGGCGCATTTTCGAGCATATGTGCAGGTACGACTATTTGCGGCTGAAGAGCCTTGATCGCTTGCAGTGTACCAATGACTTCAGCACGGTCTTTGGTTCTAGGCGTATCCGCCATCCATAAATGAATGCCCGATGACACTGGAATCCCCCCCACCACAGCTTTGATTGACGGAATCCATAAATAAGTCAATTCATGATTTCCCTTTATCTCGATCTGTTCATTTTCCAGTTGGAGTGTTTTGCCAGTGAATGCTTGTGGAATGATGATGCTCTCAGGTGCATTGACGCCCATTTTAGGAGACCAATATTGCACTTTTAAGGCCTGAGTATCTTGAATGTGCTTTACTGTTTCTGGCGTTGCGATGATTTTGGCATTTGGAAAATACTGCTTAAATACATCCAGACCGAAATAAAAGTCTGGATCACCATAACTGACAAAAATGGTTTTTAGAGTTTTACCACTATCCAGAATATCAGCAGCAACTCGCAGTGCTTCTGATTTGGAAAATTGTGCATTCACCAAGATCACTTCTTTCTCCCCTTCAATCAAAGTCGAAGTCACACCAAAATGTTGTGGTTGAGCTAAAAAGTTTTTGAGGATCAATGGTTGAGCCAGTACCATTTGAGAAAATAAAGCTGAGGTGACTGCGGCTAAAATAGGTGCTTTTAAACTGCGCATGACTAAATCCAGATAAATAAATAGCACTTTAAATTGCAATTTGTATCAGATAAAGCCGCCAATTCAAGATAAACTATTACAAATAATGCAACAATCAGATGTCATGATGGATACTATAAAAGCCATGCAAGTCTTTGTTCGTATTGCAGAACAAGGCAGCCTGAGTCGTGCCGCCGAGCAACTTAATTATTCTCGAGCCATGGTGTCACGTTATCTGGATCATTTGGAACAAACATTTTCCGTACGCCTATTTCAGCGGAACACCCGTAAAATCTCGCTGACCCCTGCGGGTGAAAAAGCTTTACTGTATTGTGAAAATATTTTACAGCAGCAGGCGTTACTGTTTGAATTGGCTGCGCATGAACAACAAACAGGTACAATCCGTCTCACCTGCGGTTTATTTTTATATCAAATGGGGTTGAATGAGTGTCTACGTGCGTTTAAACGACAACATCCCCATATTCAATTTGAAGTAATTCTCACTGAAAATACTGTTGATTTAATTGATCATCAGATGGATTTGGCGCTTCGCATCACTCAAAAGGTGGCTGATGGTTTAATTGCGCGCCCCGTACACGAGATCAAATCAATTTTTTGCGCACATCCCGATTATTTGGCTCAGCATTCTCAGCTGTCACATCCTAGCCAGCTTTTACAGTATGACTGTATTACCCATCAACATGCCAGTCAGTACTGGACGTTGTTTAATGTCGAACAGCAGCCCCAGAATTATCCGTTAAATAGCACATTTAAAAGCAATGACGTAAATGCTTTGTATGATATGTGTATCAATGCGCAAGGAATTGCGATGTTACCTGCACGATTGGTGCAAAATGATTTGATTCGCGGGCGATTAATTCAGGTGTTGGCTGATTTTTCTGCACCAGATTTGACGCTCTCGTTGGTGTATGTGTCTCGTCAACATTTACCCAGAATCATTCAGCAATTTATTGCTTTTTTAATCGAACACCTCGATTTTTACTTAAATAAAGAAAATTAAAGAGATTTAAATATAACAGCATGCTTGAATTTTTAAAGGATGACCTTACTTCATTCATCAAGAATCAAAACTCATGGCAGTTCAGCATAATGCTGTTTTAAACACCGATGCCAAAAGGACTGTACATGTTTAAAAACCCATTTAAACGGAGATCATCAATGGCTAATGAGCAAAACGAGCAAGCTCAAGACATTCAAAATGAGCAACAAACTGAACAAACTCAAGCTGAAAGTGTAGAGCAAGCAAACGAGCTTAGCGTTGAAGATTTACAAGCTCAAATCACTAAACTCGAAGAAAGCCTAAAACTTGAAAAAGCACGTGCAGCCAATGCGATGTATGAAGCTGAAAAAGTCAAGGAGCGTGCTGAGCGCGAAGCAGATACAGCCAAAAAATTTGCGCTGGAAAAATTTGCTAAAAGCTTGCTTGATTCAGTGGACAATCTGGAACGCGCGATTCAAGCAGCAGGCAATGAGCCATCCCCTTTATTAGAAGGTGTGCAGCTCACTTTAAAATCATTATTAAACACTTTAGAGAAGTTTGATATTGTCGCTGTCGATACTGAGCATGGTTTTAATGCAGATCTTCATCAGGCTGTGGGTATTGATCCAAATGCCAAGTCAGGTGAGATCGGTACTGTTTTACAAAAAGGCTATACCCTTTCTGGTCGTTTATTACGCCCAGCAATGGTCATGGTTGGTCAATAATGAATAAAAGTTGAGCGTTTTTTGATTTTTTTTCATAAAAATCCTTGAAAAAAAACAATTAACTCTCATATCGAATAACAAGCAAAAACATTGCAAAAAAATTTGAGGAATACACCAAATGGCAAAGATTATTGGTATTGACTTAGGTACAACCAACTCATGTGTTGCGGTACTTGAAGGCGATAAAGTTAAAGTCATCGAAAATGCAGAAGGTGCACGTACCACTCCATCGATTATCGCGTATAAAGATGGTGAAATCTTGGTGGGTCAGTCTGCAAAACGTCAAGCTGTGACTAACCCAAAAAATACATTATTCGCGATCAAACGTTTGATTGGTCGTCGTTATGATGATGCTGCGGTACAAAAAGATATTGGTCTTGTCCCTTACAAAATCATCAAAGCAGACAATGGCGATGCTTGGGTTGAAGTCAACGACAAGAAACTTGCTCCACAACAAGTATCTGCTGAAATCTTGAAAAAGATGAAAAAAACAGCCGAAGACTACTTGGGTGAAACGGTTACTGAAGCCGTGATTACTGTTCCTGCATACTTTAACGATGCGCAACGTCAAGCGACTAAAGATGCTGGTAAAATTGCAGGTCTTGATGTTAAACGTATCATCAACGAACCAACGGCTGCCGCACTTGCGTTCGGTATGGACAAAAAAGAAGGCGACCGTAAAGTTGCAGTTTATGACTTGGGTGGTGGTACATTCGACGTATCAATCATTGAAATCGCAGACCTTGATGGCGATCAGCAAATTGAAGTGTTATCAACCAATGGTGATACATTCTTGGGTGGTGAAGACTTTGATAATGCCTTGATTGAATACTTGGTTGAAGAATTCAAGAAAGAACAAAGTGTTAATCTGAAAAATGATCCACTTGCATTACAACGTTTAAAAGAAGCGGCTGAAAAAGCAAAAATCGAGCTTTCTTCATCAAATGCTACTGAAATCAATCTGCCATATATCACGGCTGATGCGACTGGTCCTAAACACTTAGTGATCAATGTTACCCGTGCAAAACTTGAAGGTTTGGTTGCAGATTTGGTTGCCCGTACCATTGAGCCTTGTAAAATTGCATTGAAAGATGCAGGTCTATCAACTTCTGAAATTTCTGACGTAATCTTGGTCGGTGGTCAGTCTCGTATGCCACTTGTACAACAAAAAGTACAAGAATTCTTCGGCAAAGAGCCACGTAAAGACGTGAACCCTGATGAAGCAGTTGCGATTGGTGCGGCGATTCAAGGTGCAGTATTGTCTGGTGACAAAACTGACGTACTTTTATTAGACGTAACACCATTAACTTTAGGTATCGAAACCATGGGCGGTGTATTAACACCAATCATTGAGAAAAACACCACGATTCCTGCGAAGAAATCACAAGTGTTCTCTACTGCTGCTGACAACCAGCCTGCTGTAGACATTTCGGTTTACCAAGGTGAACGTAAAATGGCTCAACAAAACAAATTGTTGGGTAATTTCCAGTTAGGCGATATCCCACCTGCTCCACGTGGTGTACCGCAAATTGAAGTATCGTTCGACATCAACGCGGATGGTATCTTGAAAGTATCGGCTAAAGATAAGAGCACGGGTAAAGAGCAATCGATCCAGATCAAAGCCAACTCAGGTTTGTCTGATGCTGAAATCGATGCCATGATCAAAGATGCTGAAGCGAATGCTGAAGAAGACCGTAAGTTTGAAGAGTTAGCAAAAGCACGTAATGAAGCGGATGCTTTAGTGTCTAGCTCAAACAAAGCAGTCAAAGATCTAGGTGACAAAGTGACTGAAGATGAAAAAACTGCAATCGCTACTGCGGTTTCTGAGCTTGAAGCAGCCACTAAAGAAAATGATGTGGATGATATCAAAGCAAAAACCGAAGCATTACAAAACATCTTGATGCCAATCACGCAACGTGCTTATGAGCAAGCACAAGGTGCTGGCGGCGCAGAAGGTTTTGATCCAAATGCCTTCCAAGGTGGTGATGCTGGTCAACAACAAAAAGCGGACGATGGCGTGGTAGATGCTGAGTTCACAGAAGTCAAAGACGATAAAAAATAATTTGTCTCTTTAAAAAGACCGCGCGAAAGCGCGGTTTTTTATTCATTTTAAATAAACTGATGTATTATTTTAAAAAGAATAGACCATTTTAAATTCTCAAATGAATAAAAGTAGTTCAGCTCAAATTCAATACATTATTAAAATTCTGACCTGCACCGTTATTATCAGTATAATTTCAATCATTTTTGATAAAGACAAAACTTCAAATTTCTTCTTATGGGCAACGTTAACGAGCTTCTTTACCCTCCAAGCAGATCAAAATATTAAAGTTAATTTTAATCAAATTACGGGCAATATTATTGGCTCAATAGTTGGAATTTTAATTTGGTTTTTAATTTTTTCTGCCTCACATTATGTCGCGTATATTAATTTGGAATATTGGTTTTTAATTCTTGGAATTTTTCTTACGACTCTGATTTGCATTATTGTCAGACATACTGAATATTGTGGAATTGCATTAGCCAGCTTTTTGATCGTGACGATTTATGATGTCGCTCATCAAACCATTGAAGGTGCATTATTTCGAATTGTATTCTGTGCGGCAGGCTGCTTCATCGCCTATCTCGTTGATATTGCTGTGCGTAGATGGATGTACAAATAATCTAGAATGTAAAAATAATCCGACAATAATTTTTGTAATTTGTTAAAACCAAAGAGTACCTAGAGTCGAAATCGTATTCAAATTCATGTTATGGTGCTAGATGAATCTAATGAACAGGCAATGGAGATCGACGTGAGTTACTATCATATCTTGATTGAAGTGAATGATCTAATCAGTACGATTGAGCAAACACGTGATATTGAAATTCTTGATATCATTGAGATTCAACCCTATCTCCATTCAATTTTGTTGCCCTATTTCAATGAGCAGGAAATTGAACTCGAAGATGAAAATATCGAATTTAAGGATATTTTACATCTGGAAGTGAAACAAACTCTCTTACCAATTGAACATCTGATCGAAGAAGAACAAAAACTCTTGCCAAGTGATACCGATGTCACCATCACCGCCTATGAAATTTTTAATGACCGTGAACTAAGTCAGGATGTCACTACTGTGATTATGGACATTCTTGAAGCGGTCAAACTGGATCAATCCCCGATCGAATAAAACCATTACATACAGTAAAAGGTCTACACATGTAGACCTTTTATGTTTTTATCAACCAACATTTAAAAACTACTGCATCATTTTTACCGCTTGCTGGGTGCGAATCGCTTTTAAAATCTGCTGCCCTGCCCGACCTGTTGGATTTAGACCTAAACGAGTTTGTTCCTGACGAATCGCTTGACGAGATTTATCTCCAATCAAACCATCGACTTCACCAATATCATAACCACGGCTGACCAAATAACGCTGAATTTCACGGCGTTCAGCGCGCGATGTACCAGGATCATCCGTCGGCCATGAGCTGACAAATGGTCCTGCTCCTTTTAGACGATCTGATAAATGCGCAATCGCCAAGCCATAGCTTTCGGCTGCATTGTAACTATAAATGGCATCAAAGTTTTTAAACACTAAAAATGCAGGGCCATTTGCACCTGCGGGTGTCATGAGACCTGCGGGAGTAGATAATGAAAGATTACCCTGAACCAGTGCCGAACCATCTACACGCGTCACGCCTCGCTGTTCCCAACTACTCAAAGGCTTTTTATTACGCCGCCCTTCTCCACTTATAGAGATATTTTCTGGAATTTTGACCTCAAATCCCCACGGCATACCCGTTTGCCAACCTGCTTGTTTCAAGAAATTCGCGGTCGATGCCAATGCATCTGGCACACTAGAGACCAAATCACGGCGACCATCACCATCAAAATCAACCGCTAAACGTTCGTAGGTCGACGGCATAAATTGAGTATGACCAAATGCTCCTGCCCATGAGCCTTTCAATTGATCCTCCCTCAAGTCACCGCGCTGTAAAATGCGTAGCGTGGAAAAAAATTCACCACGAAAATAGCTTTGACGGCGTCCTTCACAGCTTAATGTTCCCAAAGCCTGTAATAACGGATATTTTCCAGAAATATCACCATAGTTACTTTCCACACCCCAAACCGCAACAATAGTTTCTGGCGGAACACCGTAGGCATGTGACGCGCGATTCAGCACATCGCGATATTGCGCCATTTTTTGTTGACCTGCCTGTACCCGTTCATCATCTACTAAGCCCGAAAGATAATCCCAAATTGGCGTTGAGAATTCAGGCTGATAATTTAATTTGTCAATTACCGAATAATCAGGACTTAAATTTTGCGTATAACGATCATAAGTGGCTGCACTCACACCTGAACTAATCGCTTGTGAACGCAAATTGGCGATACAACCCTGAAAATCATTTTGGGGTGAAAAACTGCTCACTGCGGGTGTTGCTGTAGTTGTAGAAATGCTTGCACCATTCATAATGAGTTCAGCTTGGGCTTGAGTCGCTAGAAAAAAACAGGAAGAAAGAAAGAAAGGCAAACGTCGCATTGTTATCAGCACCATTTTTGAATTCAAAGTTTGATTTTACCTTAGCATTTAGATGGCACGATGACAGATAAGTTTGGTAACTTTGAATTCATTTTTATCATTTTAAATTCATCATCGAGCGATGCTTTTAAATTCAAATTTTTCCATCACTTTATTTTTAAATTCAAAAATCATTTTTCCATTTAAATTCAAAACATGTTTAGCATACTGCTATGTCAAAATATTGAATTAAAACCAAGAATTCGTGATTTTTTAGTATTTATAGTGACTTAGACAGCATCCTATACAGTTTATAACGATCACTTGTTTTGAATTCAAACTTTAGGATACGCACCGATCACTTACTTTAAATTCAAACACCACCCACCACAACATCTGTGGATAACCTTACATTTAATTTTTGAATTTAAAATACAGAATATAAAAAAGCCTATTTTTGAATTCAAAAATATTCTTCATCATCGACGTATTTTATTAGTCCTTTTTATTTCTTCCTTGTGGATAAAAATAAAGAGACCTTAACTTAAATAGTCATCAAAGATAATTTAAATTCAAAATAAAAAGCCTCAATATTATTACCATTTAAATTCAAATTTTTAGCCGTTTATTGTTGAGGTAAAGATAGGTTTTATCTGATCAAATCTTGTTAAAAAATAACCAAATTTACGCGACTTGACGAGATGAATAAGATAAAAGGTCAGATTGAAAGGCGGTCTAGCAAAATAAATCACAAAAAAACGACCAGTATTTTGATCGTTTTTTTGGAGCTAAAATTTAAAAATTACAGCGTTATATCGGCTTTTAAGGCCAATGGCTCAGGTAAAATCTGCGCTAATTGGCGGCATAAACCGACCAAATCCTCGCTATTCACAGGCATTAAGGTAATATGACCGAGTTTACGGCCTTCACGCTCTGTTTTATTGTACAGATGTAAATGCGCGCCATTTAAAGCCAACACATCCTCAGATTTTGGATGTTGCCCAATGATATTGACCATCACGGTTGGACGTATCACCTCAGTTGAACCTAATGGTAAGCCCGCTACCGCACGAATATGATTTTCGAACTGTGAACACACCGCACCTTCAATCGACCAATGTCCTGAATTATGTACACGTGGTGCCATTTCATTGGCAAATAAACCCTGATCTGTCACAAACAATTCGAGTGTTAATACACCAACATAATTCAGATGATTGAGTAAACGCGTGATGTAATCCTGTGCAACAGGTTGCAAATCAATGCTGTTCGGTGCAGGCACAATTGAATGCGATAAAATCCCGTGATGATGATGATTTTCCGCCAAAGGCCAAGTCTTGACTTCACCATTTTGGCCACGCACGGCAATAATAGAAACTTCACGCGAGAAAGTCACAAAACTTTCCGCAATCAATGATTGTGCAGGCCCCAGTTCAGCCCAAGCTTGCTCGATCTGATCGGCTTGACGCAAGACAAATTGTCCCTTGCCATCATAACCACCTGTCGCGGTTTTTAATACAATCGGTAAGCCTAGCTCGGACACAGCTTGTTTTAGTGAGTCTAGACTATCCACCGCTTTAAACGGTGCAACTGGAATATCAAGCTGATTAAATAGAGTCTTTTCCGAGAGTCGATTTTGCGCAATCGCGAGTGCCTGACGTGGCGGATAAATTGATTTGGTTTGGCTTAGAGCATCCACATCTTCAAGCGGCGTATTTTCAAACTCAAGACTAAATACATCGGCACTTTGAATAAAAGCACTTAAACCATGTTCTGCCTGACTTGAAAAAACCTGTCCAAGCGCCGCGGCTGGACAATCTTGCTGGGCTTCAAAAAAAGTACATTGAATATTTAAAGGTAAAGCAGCTTGAGCCATCATGCGACCCAGTTGGCCACCACCAAATATCCCGATGGTTTTATCCATGATTGCCTCGTTATACTTGACCTGGAATATTGTTGCTTGCGACTTTATCGGTCTGCGCAGTACGGAAATCAGCCACATTTTTAGCAATTTCAGGATCATGTAGACCTAAAATCTGTGCCGCCATAATCGCAGCATTGGTTGCACCCGCAGGGCCAATCGCCAAAGTTCCCACCGCGATACCCGCTGGCATTTGTACAATTGAAAGTAAAGAATCAACACCATTTAAAATCGAAGATTTTACAGGAACTCCAAGTACAGGCAGATCAGTTTTAGCTGCACACATACCTGGTAAATGCGCCGCGCCGCCAGCACCTGCAATAATCACCTGAATGCCGCGTTCACGCGCCGTTTCTGCATATTCAAATAAACGATCGGGGGTACGATGTGCCGAAACCACTTCAGCTTCGAAAGGCACACCGAGTTGTTTGAGCATATTGGCAGTATGTTCTAGCGTTGCCCAATCCGATTGAGAACCCATAATAATTCCGACTAAGGGTTGAGCATCTTTCGCTGCGACCGCGTTCATTGGCATTTCCAAAGTATCAAAGATAAAAATAGAGATCTCGGTTTGCACCAAGAAAGATAAGAGAATGCGCGGCATTATAGCGGTTTTTTTCAACAGCTCCAAAACTCTGAGACAATTTGATCTGAATTGATCAAGTTTGATGCTTTTACCCAGTTTTTGAGCCAAATTAAATCACAGGAAATATGATTTAAAGCTGAGCGAGAAGCTGCTGTAAGCATTTACTGACAAAATTCTCAGAAAATAGCGTCTAGGTCTATTTTTTATTTCGTCCTATGATGAATTCATCAGGAACAGGAAGTTCCAGAACAGAAAACAAAAATGATAAGTTCTTGCATCAGGATCGTGAGGGATGACAGGAGTTATACCTAGGCGCAAAATATGAAAAAGCTCGACAGGATGTCGGGCTTTTTTCATTTGATCTGGATTAGTTTACTGCCCACGAAACACAAAATAGACGCATCCCATCAAACATAACATGGCCCATAAATAGTCCAGTTTGAACGGTTGCTTGAATAAAAACAGCATGAAAGGGACAAACACGATCAGCGTTACCACTTCCTGCGTAATTTTCATTTCACCCAGCGTCCAACCTTGTTGATCCAGATAACGTGTGGCAGGAATCATAAAGCTATATTCCATCAGCGCGATCAGCCAACCAAACAAGATGGCTTGCCATAAAGGCGCATGATGTAAAAACTTCAAATGACCATACCACGCCATCGTCATAAAGCAATTAGAAATAACCAATAAACACAGCGCTAAAAGAGTAGGGCTCAAGTTCATGTCCTTCGTATTTAGAATAGGGGATTAATAAATAGACAGTGGGATCTAAAGTGCTGAAATCTTATCATTTATAATTAGAGTAATTTTCAAAATTTAATACTAATCTCTGGTATTTCAAATACCCATATAGCTGATAGAATCATACATTGGTGTATTGAAATTAGACAAAACTTATGGAATGGTTTTTTTGTATATTTATTGCTGTTATTATTTTTTTTGTATGGTTTTCTAGAGCAAAGAAACAACATATTAATTTTAGTAATAAAACCTTAATTTCTATGCAAGATTGGTATTCAATTGCTAAACATAGTGATGACAAAGATCGTCTAAATATGTGTAAACACATAATTGTAGAATCAGCCTATTTACTCAATAAAAGCAAGTTCCTAACAGATGAAAAAATATCAAAAATAATTGATATTAAAGATTTTAATGCAGCTAATTTTGTAAATAATATTTTAGCCGACACAACATCAATTAGGATCGGAGCTGAACATCAAAAAGAACTAAATAATTTTGATAAACCAGCTAGAGAGTACTTCGCTATCGCAATTATCGCCATTGTTGAAAGTAGCTTTTCAAAAGATTCTGGTTTAGAGCGAATCTTTAACATTAGCCTTAATTCTTGCGGCACAGATGTAAAATGGAAGTAATATTCAGACTATAAAAATGCAAATAGATACAATATATTAGCCCAATAAATAGGTTTAAAACACTTTACATTAAAAAAAAACAGTTTAAATGCCCACTAATACAGCAGTAATCATTTCACAATAATAACAACGAATTTTGACTATCTTTTACATAACAGCCTTGCTATCTTTTCAAACAAATTTTTAATTGCATTACACACGTTTATTACGTGATTGAATAAGAGAGAAGTACGATGCATCTGCATATTTTGGGTATTTGTGGCACTTTTATGGGTTCTTTGGCACTTCTGGCACGAGATTTAGGACATAAAGTCACAGGTTCCGATGCCAATGTCTATCCACCCATGTCAACCCAATTAGAACATGCAGGCATTGAATTGATGCAAGGCTATGATCGCAGCCATTTACAGCCGCATCCCGATCTGGTGATTGTAGGCAACGCCATGAAACGTGGTATTGATGCGGTTGAATATATGCTCAATGCCGGTTTACCTTACATCTCTGGCCCACAATTTTTGGCTGATCATGTTTTGCAAGGAAAACATGTATTGGGCGTTGCAGGCACACACGGTAAAACCACCACCACCACCATGTTGGCGTGGGTACTCGATCAAGCAGGTTTAAATCCAGGCTTTTTGATCGGGGGGGTGCCACTCGGTTTTAGTGAAAGTGCGCGTTTGGGAGGCGGTCAGTATTTCTGTGTTGAAGCGGATGAATATGACTCGGCTTTCTTTGATAAGCGTTCAAAATTCGTTCACTATCATCCTAAAACCGCGATTTTAAATAATCTTGAGTTTGACCATGCCGATATCTTTGATGATTTGGCAGCGATTCAGAAACAATTCCATCATTTGGTGCGTACCATTCCCAGTGAGGGGTGCATTATTGCGCCAATCACTGAAACTCATATTGATGAAGTGTTGGATATGGGTTGCTGGACGCCAGTGGTGCGTACCAGTTTAAATCCAAATCCTGATGTTGCACTCAGTGCTGAACAACTTAGCGCGGATGGCAGTCATTTTAAAGTAATAGAACACGGTGTGGTCAAAGGCGAAGTACAATGGAGTATGACGGGTCAACATAGCGTCGCCAATGCCTTAGCAACGATTGCAGCGGCACAACATGTCGGTGTGAGTATTGAACAGGCTTGTCAGGCTTTATCCAATTTTGGTGGGGTCAAACGCCGTATGGAACTGCTTGGAACCGTTCACGGCATTGAAGTTTATGATGACTTTGCCCATCATCCAACCGCAATTGAAACCACGCTAGACGGCGCACGTAAACGCTTGGGCGAACGTAAACTTTGGGCCATTATTGAGCCACGTTCCAACACCATGCGTATGGGCAGCCATAAAGAGGGACTGGCACATTCAGCACGTTTGGCCGATGAAGTGATCTGGTATCAACCCGAAGGTCTGGATTGGGATTTACAACCCGTGGTCGACGCTGCGACCAATCATGCTCAAGTCAGTCGTTCATTGGACGAAATTATTAATCGTATTGTGAATGAAGCAGGTGAGGGTGATGCTGTAGTGATTATGTCAAATGGCGGGTTTGGGGGCTTACATCAAAAGCTTTTAAATGCCTTAAAATAAATTTTGCTCAAATCGTAGCGTTATAAAGAGTCCTTTTTGGACTCTTTTTAATTTTTTCCGTCCTTAATGCCTTAATTTTATCCATGCTATTGAGGTATAAATAGATTAAATTTGATAAACTAAATCAATGCTTTTCAATTCATATTCTATTAAATATTAGTCTGAATTCCAATAATTTAGAAATTAA
>OGQD01001342.1_pt1 | contig 16261 bp, 13 predicted proteins | sample 1553091 | NCBI WGS metagenome assembly OGQD01 (sample SAMEA2580290, study PRJEB22360) | human gut metagenome | biome: human gut; feature: human-associated habitat; material: faeces | place: Denmark | collected 2008/2010
CGGTCGATGGCGCGGCCCAGCGGCCCCCGCCCGGTCGGCGTGTTGCGATAGACGTAATCGAGAGTGCTGCCCGAATCGAAGCCGGTTTCATGGCCCAGGGCGACGCCCGAGGAGAGAAGGCCGCCCAGTTTCATGTTGGCGCGGTAAGCCGCCCAGTACAGCCCTTTGGGACTCAGGGCGGGCAGCGGCGCGGCGAGTGCCTGGGCTTCGTCATGGGTCGGCCCCCGGCGATGCGCCTGCCGCAGATCGGGGCGTGACCAGGGCGTGGCGAACTGGCGCAGGATGAAATCGCGCGCCGGCCGGATGGCGCGCTGGCGCTCCAGTTCGCCGAAGGTGTCGTGATAGAAACCTTCCAGAACGTGCTTTTCCTTGACGGCGGAACCCAGGCGGGCGAAAAAATCGTGCTGCGGCTGGTGGTGGACGACCCAATCCGCGCCGGAGATCAGAAGCTGGGTCGGGATGGTGATGGCCTGGGCGTCGGCCACGATGCGCTCGGCGGCTTCGTAGAGGGCAAGCAGGATGTTGACGGAGATCGGCCGGCTGATCAGCGGGTCGTTTTCGTAGGAACGCTGCCGCTCCGGATCGTGCGTCAGGAATCTGGCCTTGACGTAGCTGTTGACGAAAAAATTGCCGCGCAATTTCTGCTGCAGGGCCAGACCGGGGCGGGCCAGGGGAACGTAGAGCTTGACCTTGAAGGCCGGCGAAGCCAGCACCAGACAGCGCACGCGCGGCGCATAGTCGTGCGCCCAGGTGGAAATCAGCACGGCGCCGACGCTTTGCGCCAGTACGGCCATGTCCTCTTCGGCGATGCCCCAGGTATCGCGCAGGTGGCCGATGAAAGTCTGCACGTCGCGCACCGAATCGGCAAAACCGGGCGAATAGCCGCGCGCGCCCGGCGACCGGCCGTGGCCGCGCGCATCCCAGGCGTAGAAATCGAAATCGGCGAGATCGAATTCATCGACCAGATGCGCCATGCGTCCGCCATGTTCATGGCCGCGATGGAACATGACGACGGCGCCGCGCCGCGTTGCGGAAGTAGCAGGCCAGCGGCGATAAAACAGCGTTTCCCCGTCGTGCGTTGAAAAATAATGCTCGGTAGCGGTTCTGTTCATGGCGTCTGAATGGCGGCGAGGCCGCCGCGGATGCGGTTGATGATGTTGAGCAGGATGGCCAGACTGGCGACCGGCAGCAGCCAGAACGTCCACTCGGGCAGGCTGCCGGTCAGGCCCAGCCAGAGGGCGAGGCAGCCGAACAGGAGCGCGCGGTCGCTCTTGCCCATCGGGCCGGCGTACTGGCGCGGTGCGCCGACCATCGGGCCGAGCGCGCCGGCCATTTCCGAAACGGCGGCGAGAAAAATCAGGCTGCCGACGCTGCCCCAGCCGAGCGGCGCGATGAGGACGAACGGCAGGTAGAGGGCGGCATCGGCAAGCACGTCGGTCAGTTCGTTGAGGTAGGCCCCGAGCGGGCTTTGCTGCCCGAATTCGCGGGCCAGCATGCCGTCGATGGCATTGAGCGCCATGCGCAGGAACATCCAGGGCGGCAGCAGCAGAAACAGGGCGGGATGACGGACGCCTGCCAGAAAAAGCCAGCCGCCGATGGCCAGGGAAATGCCCATGGCGAGCAGGGTGACGGCATTGGCGGTAATGCCGTGCCTTGCCAGAAAGCTGACCAGCGGGCGCAGGAGCGCCTGGAAACGGGGCTTGAGTTCGTAGAGGCTTGTCATGAGGGCAGGATTATTGCATGGAATATTCATTGCAATGGAAATAGCCAATACCTCAGAAACTTAAGGCGTATCAAAGTGAGGGCAGGGCGCTCTTTCTAGACTCCCCCCATGGAACCTCAAGCCGACGCACTATCCATGCCGCTACCGGCCGCAGCGGGCAAACGCCTGGCCGGCGATCTGGCGATCTGGATTTTCATCATGGCGGAACTGGCGGCTTTTGCCGCCTTCTTTTCGGCCTATGCCTTCACCCGCGCCAATCACGTCGAGGAGTTCAATCTCGCGCAGCGCGCGCTGAATCGGGATGCCGGGGCGTTCAATACCTTGCTGCTGCTGTCGGCCAGCGCCTTCGTGGTGCGCGCGGTGCAGGGGGCGCTGGCGGGCAAGGCGCGGGCGACGGCGCCGTGGATGCTGGCGGCGATTCTCTGCGGGCTGGCTTTCCTTGGCGTGAAGGGCGTGGAATACGCGGCGGGTTTCGCGCAGGGGATGCGTCTTTCCAGCAGCACCTTTCACATGTTCTACCTGTCGCTGACCTTCTTCCATTTCATGCACGTCATCCTCGGGCTGGTGATTCTTACCGCCCTGTGGTTCGGGATGCGCGCCGACCGCTACGGGCCGCGCAACATGAACGGCCTGGAAAGCGGCGCGGCGTACTGGCACATGGTCGATCTCGTCTGGCTCATTCTTTTTCCGCTCGTTTATGTCATCCACTGAATATCCCGATCTGCCGCCGGTTGCGGTCGATGCGCACGGCTCCGCCAAGGGCGTCTACCTGTTGTGGGGCGTGCTGATGGCGGCCACGATCCTCACCTGGCGGCTGGGCGAAACCAGCGGCGGGCCGTTGCTGGCGGCCATCGTGCTGGGCATTGCTTTCGTCAAGGGCGCGGTCATCGCGCTCGAATTCATGGCCCTGCGCCATGCTCCGGCGCTCTGGCGCAATCTCGCGGTGGGCTGGCTGGTACTCGTTTGTACCGTCATCGGCATCGCTTACTGGAAAGGTCTGGCCTGATGAATGCACGCGCTCCGACGGCGGATTCCGTGGTGGATGCACCGTATTACTCGCCCTTCGGGCAGGAAGAAGCTATTTTCGAATCGGCCTGGCGCAACCGCCTGCCGCTGCTCATCAAGGGGCCGACCGGCTGCGGCAAGACGCGCTTCGTCGCGCACATGGCGGCGCGGCTGGGTTTGCCGCTGTATACGGTGGCGTGTCACGACGATCTGACGGCGGCCGATCTGGTCGGTCGGCATCTGATCGTCGATGGCGACACCCGCTGGGCCGACGGCCCGCTCACCCGCGCCGTGCGCGAAGGCGGCATCTGCTATCTCGACGAGGTGGTGGAAGCGCGCAAGGACACGACGGTGGTGCTGCACCCGCTGGCGGACGACCGGCGAATCCTGCCCATCGACCGCACCGGCGAGTTGCTCGCCGCGCCGCCTAATTTCATGCTGGTGGTTTCCTACAACCCTGGCTATCAGAATCTGCTGAAAGGCATGAAACCGTCGACCCGGCAGCGTTTCGTCAGCCTGCGCTTCGATTTTCCCGACAGCGTGCGCGAAGTAGCGATCGTGCAGCGGGAAACCGGCTGCGCCGAGGATCTGGCGCGGCGGCTGGTCGGCATCGCGCAGAATCTGCGCCAGTTGAAGGATCAGGATCTGGAAGAGGCGGTCAGCACGCGTCTTTTGATCTACGCCGCCGCTCTGGTGTGCGACGGCATGGACCCGGTCGTCGCCTGCCGCGCCGCCATCGTCGAGAGTCTGACCGACGATCCGGAAGTGGCGGAAGCCTTGCAGGAAGTGATCAACGCCACGTTCGGACGCTGAAGGAGGGGGAATGTCAGCACATAACGGCCACAGCGCGCATGGGGAGCTCGATGTCGTCGCCAGTCTGCGCCAGACGGCGCTCTTTGCCGACCTGCCCGATGTGGATCTGCGCCGTCTGGCGCAGGGCTGCCGCATCGAACACTACGATCGCGGCAACATCCTATTTCACAAGGGGGACGCTTGCCACGGCTTTCATCTGGTGCTAAGCGGGCAAGTTAAGCTCGCTTTCGTGTCGGCGGCGGGTAATCAGAAAGTCGTGGAAATCATCCGTCCGGGCCAGACTTTCGGCGAAGCCGTGATGTTCATGCAAAAACCCTATGTGCTGATGGCGCAGGCCCTGACCGAATGCCGCCTGCTGTTCATCGCCAAGGACGCGATCTTCCAGGAAATGCACGACGCGCCCGATTTCTGCCAGCGCCTGATTGCCGGGCTGGCCCTGCGTTTGCACGGTTTGATCAAGGACCTGGAAATCTATTCCCTGTGTTCGGGGCGCGAACGCATCGTCTGCTACCTGCTCGGTGAAATGAGCGACGAAGAAGGCAATACACCGGAGGGGCGCGTCGAAATCTGCCTGCCGACGCACAAAGGCACCATCGCCTCCCGCCTCAATCTGACGCAGGAGCATTTTTCCCGCGTGCTGCATGAACTGGCGGATGACGGCCTGATTGCGGTCGATGGGCGGCGCATCATCGTGCCGGACACGGCCAGCCTGCACGCCAGCCTGGGGGGCGGGCGGGGCTGATTTTGCCGTCGCTTCGCCGCCGTTTTGTCGCGGCCTCCGGGGTTTTTGCTGTTTTATTGTGCAGCTATTGCCGCTTCTCCTTTACAAAGCCGCGCTGGCGTAGCATCATCGCCCGATTCAAACGGCATCTAATGTGTAATTTCGATGGCGGCATCCCCACAGAACACACCAATCAGCGGTCTGGCCCGCGCCCTGGTCCAGGCCGGGCGACTCAAGGAGACCGAAGCGGAAGAGCTGATGCAGCAGGCGCTGGCGGCGAAACTTCCCCTGATCGACCAGATTATTGCGGCGCATAAGGCAAGCGCCAGCGAGATTGCCATTTTTTCATCGGAAACCTTCGGTTATCCGCTGCTCGATCTGGACGCCTTCAATCCGGACTTGATCCCCAAGGATGCAATCGACCGCAAATTGATGGCCACGCACCGCGTGGTGCCGCTCAACAAGCGCGGCAACCGGCTGTCCATTGCCATCGCCGACCCCACCAATCTGCGCGCGCTCGATGAGATTCGCTTCCAGACCGGGCTGGCGGTCGACCCCATCGTGGTCGACCACGGCAAGCTCATGCCGCTGGTGGCCAAGGTTTCCGAGTCGGCAGAAGATGCGCTGAAAGCCATTTCCGACGACGACATCAACCTCGATTTTGCCGAGGAAGGCAGTAGTGGGTCGGCGGCGGAAGAAATGGGGGCGCAGGAGATCGATGACGCCCCCGTCGTCAAGTTCATTCAGAAAATGCTGCTCGATGCGATCAACGACGGCGCATCCGACATCCACTTCGAGCCCTACGAAAAGTTCTACCGCATCCGTTTCCGGGTGGACGGCATCCTGCGCGAAGTGTCCAAGCCGCCCCTGGCGATCAAGGAAAAGATCGCCTCGCGCATCAAGGTCATTTCCCGCCTGAACATCGCCGAAAAACGCGTGCCGCAGGACGGGCGGATGAAGCTGGTGCTGTCCAAGACGCGCGCCATCGACTTCCGGGTCAGCACTCTGCCCACCCTGCAGGGCGAAAAGATCGTATTGCGTATTCTCGATCCGAGTTCGGCTACCCTGGGGATCGAGGCGCTGGGTTACGAGCCGGATCAGAAGGCGCATCTGCTCGATGCGGTCAATCGCCCCTACGGCATGGTGCTCGTCACCGGCCCGACTGGCTCCGGGAAAACGGTGTCGCTGTACACCTGCCTCAACATCCTCAACAAAGACGGCGTCAACATCGCCACTGCCGAAGACCCGGCCGAAATCAACCTGCCCGGCATCAATCAGGTCAACGTCGACGATCGCGCCGGCCTGACTTTTCCCGTGGCGCTCAAAGCCTTCCTGCGTCAGGACCCGGACATCATCATGGTGGGTGAGATCCGTGACCTGGAAACCGCCGAAATTGCCATCAAGGCCGCGCAAACCGGCCATATGGTGCTCTCCACTCTGCACACCAACGATGCGCCGCAGACCCTGACCCGTCTGATGAACATGGGCGTGCCGGTGTTCAACATCGCTTCCAGTATTCTGCTGATTACCGCCCAGCGTCTGGCGCGTCGTCTGTGTACCTGCAAGCAACCGCTGGAAGTGCCGCGTCAGGCCTTGCTCGAGGCCGGCTTCAAGGAAGAAGATCTCGATGGCGGTTGGACGCTCTATGGCCCCGGTAGCTGCGAGCGTTGCAAAGGCAGCGGCTACAAGGGGCGGGTGGGTATCTATCAGGTCATGCCGATCAGCGAGGAGATGCAGCGCCTCATTCTTGCCGGGGCGACCTCACTCGATCTGGAAAAGCAGGCCAAGGCCGAAGGCGTGCGCGATCTGCGCGAGTCGGGCCTGCTCAAGGTCAAGCAGGGCCTGACCTCGCTCGATGAAGTGTTGAATACGACCAATGCCTGAGTGCGCAAGGGAAAGACATGGCTAATCCAAAAAACAGGTCCGTGGCCGTCAAGGAAAACACCTACCAGTGGGAAGGCAAGACCCGGGACGGCAAACCGGCGCGCGGCGAAATGCGCGCGGCAACCGAAACCGTGGTGCAGAACCTCTTGCGCCGTCAGGGCATTACCGTCAGCAAGATCAAGAAGCTGCGCTTCAAATCGGGCGGCAAGGTCACCGACAAGGACATCACCTTGTTCACACGCCAACTGGCGACCATGATGAAATCCGGCGTGCCGTTGCTGCAATCTTTCGACATCGTCGGGCGCGGTCACGCCAATCCGGCGGTGGGGCGTCTGCTGCTCGACATCAAGTCAGAAGTGGAAACCGGCAGTTCCCTGTCGCAGGCTTTCCGCAAATATCCGCTGTATTTCGATGCCCTATTCTGCAATCTGGTGGGCGCCGGCGAGCAGGCCGGTATTCTGGAAACCCTGCTCGACCGTCTGGCGACCTACAAGGAGAAGATTCTCGCCATCAAGAGCAAGATCAAGAAAGCCTTGTTCTATCCCATCGCCGTGCTGGTGGTGGCTTTCGTGATTACTGCGGTGATCATGATTTTCGTGATTCCAGCCTTCAAGGAAGTGTTCACCAGCTTCGGCGCGGAATTGCCGCTGCCCACGCAGATCGTGATCTCCATATCGGACTTTTTCGTCGAATGGTGGTGGGCGATCTTCGGCATCATCGGCGGCGGTATTTATGCTTTCCTCGAAGCCTGGAAGCGTTCGGAAAAAATCCAGATGGTGATGGACCGCGCCTTGCTGCGCGCGCCGATTTTCGGCGACATCGTGCGCAAATCGGTGATTGCCCGCTGGACCCGCACCCTGTCCACCATGTTCGCTGCCGGCGTGCCGCTGGTGGAATCGCTCGATTCCGTGGGCGGCGCTTCCGGCAACCACGTGTACAAGGTGGCGACCCAGAAAATCCAGAGCGAAGTGTCGACCGGGACCAGCCTGACCATCGCCATGCAGAATGCCGAAGTTTTCCCGAACATGGTGACGCAGATGGCCGCCATCGGTGAAGAATCGGGCTCGCTCGACGGCATGCTGGCCAAGGTGGCGGATTTCTTCGAGCAGGAAGTTGATGATTCGGTCGATGCCATGTCCAGTCTGATGGAACCCTTGATCATGGTGGTGTTGGGCACGCTGATCGGCGGTATGGTGGTGGCGATGTACCTGCCGATCTTCAAAATAGGCGCTGTGGTCGGCTGATGCTGCTGGATCTGCCCCCGTTCGTTCTGGCACTGGCTGCGGGTATTTTGGGCCTGTGCGTCGGCAGCTTCCTGAATGTCGTGATCCACCGGCTGCCGCTGATGATGGAGCGCGAGTGGCAGGCGCAGTGCGCGGATCTGCGCGGCGAAGCGCTGGCTGAAACCACGCCCTTCAACCTCATCGTGCCGCGCTCGCGCTGCCCGCGCTGCGGGCAGGAAATCGGAGCGCTGGACAACATTCCGCTCTTCAGCTATTTCGTGCTGCTGCGCGGCAAGTGCAAGCACTGCCAAGCGAGGATTTCCCTGCGCTATCCCCTGGTGGAAGCGCTGACGGGCCTGCTGTCGGCAGCCGTGGTCTGGCACTTCGGTGCCGGCTGGCTGGCGTTGGGGGCGCTCGGCCTCACCTGGGCGCTGATTACGCTGGCCCTGATCGACCTCGATACGCAGCTTCTGCCGGACAGCATCACATTGCCCTTGCTGTGGCTGGGTCTGGCGTTCAACCTCGACGGCCATTTTACCGACCTGGGGTCGGCGGTGATCGGCGCCATGGTGGGCTATCTCGCGCTGTGGAGCGTGTTCTGGCTGTTCAAGCTCGCTACCGGCAAGGAAGGCATGGGTTATGGCGATTTCAAGCTGCTCGCGGCGCTCGGGGCCTGGCTGGGCTGGCAGATGCTGCCGGCCATCATCCTGCTTTCTTCCGTGGTCGGCGCGCTGGTCGGCATCGCCCTGATCGTGCTGGCGCGGCACGGGCGCAATGTGCCGATTCCCTTCGGCCCTTATCTGGCTGCTGCGGGCCTGCTGGTGCTGTTCTACGGCCAGGAATTGACGCAAACCTATCTCGGCTTGCTGTCCTGAGCGCTGGAAAAGCACCGGTCCAAACACCGATGTGCCCCTGATTTTCCCCGCGTAAAACGGTAGAATTCCGAGATTCCGTCATACGCCCTCCATCGTGATTCCTGCGCCCGCTCCTTTTCGTCTTGCCATCAACGGCTATGGCCGGATCGGGCGTTGCGTGTTGCGCGCATTGCACACGGCACCGGAGCATGTGCGGCTTGCCGTAATGGCGATCAACGAGCCAGCCGATCTGGCCAGCATGGCCTATCTGACCGAGTACGACTCCACGCACGGCCGCTTTCCCGGGCGTGTGGCGGTGGGCAAAAACCGGCTGTTGATCGATGAGCAGGCCATCCGGGTCAGCCACGCGCGCACGCCGGAGGAAGTCGATTGGCGAGACATCGATCTGTTGATCGAATGTTCCGGCGTCTACGGTCATCGCAATGAATTGGAGCGCTTCTTGGAGGCGGGCTGTCCGCGTCTTTTGCTGTCGCACCCCGGGTTTTCGGCCGAAGATGTGGATGCCACCCTGATCTGCGGCGTCAATCCCGGCGCGCTGAGCGGCAATGAGCGTCTCCTGTCGGTGGGTTCATGCACGACCAATGCCGTGGTGCCGGTGCTATCCCTGATCGCGCAGCATTTCGGTGTCGAGCAGGCGCAACTCACCACCCTGCACTCGGTGATGAACGACCAGCCGCTGATCGACGGCTATCACCATCCGGACCTGCGCCGCACCCGTTCCGCCATGCAATCCATCATTCCGGTATCCACCGGCCTGAGCCGCGGCGTGGAGCGCCTGCTGCCGGAGCTGGCCGGGCGCGTGCACGCCAAGGCGATCCGTGTGCCGACCTTGAACGTGTCGGCGATCGACCTCAATCTCATCACCCGCGAGCCCGTCAGCGTGCCGGTGGTGAATCAGGTGCTGCAAGCTTCTGCCCAAGGGGATTTGCGCGGCCTGCTCGCCTATTCGGAAGCGGCGCATGCCTCGATCGACTTCAATCACGACCCGCACTCGGCTATCATCGACGCCAGCCAGACCCGGGTCAGCGGCGGGCATCTGCTCAATCTTTTCATCTGGTTCGACAACGAATGGGGCTTTGCCAATCGTCTGCTGGATGTGGCGGCGCACTGGCTGCAGCGGGAGGGGCGAAGGGAAGGGTAAAAAGCGAAGGGGCGGCCACCTTTCGCTTTTCGCCTTTTATCATATTAAAAAACGGAGACACCATGAACGTCATCAAACTCACTGATCTCGATGTCAGCGGCAAGCGCGTATTCATCCGCGCCGACCTGAACGTGCCGCAGGACGAGGCCGGCAACATCACCGAGGACACGCGGATTCGCGCTTCCCTGCCGTCGATCCGCTACTGTCTGGAAAAAGGCGCGGCGGTGATGGTCACGTCCCACCTGGGGCGCCCCACCGAAGGCGAGTTGAACCCGGAGGACAGCCTGATGCCGGTCGCCGTGCGCCTGGGGCAGCTTCTGCACGCGCCGGTGCGTCTGGTGAATGACTGGGTGGACGGCGTCGAAGTGAAGCCCGGCGAAGTGGTGCTGCTGGAAAACTGCCGCGTCAATAAAGGCGAAAAGAAGAACAACGACGAACTGGCGCAGAAAATGGCCAAACTTTGCGACGTCTACGTCAACGACGCTTTTGGCACCGCCCACCGCGCCGAGGCCACCACGCACGGCATGGCGAAATACGCGCCGGTAGCGTGCGCCGGTGTGCTGATGGGGGGCGAGATCGATGCGCTCACGAAGGCGCTGCACAACCCGAAGCGCCCGCTGGTGGCGATCGTCGGCGGCTCCAAGGTGTCGTCCAAACTGACCATCCTCAAATCCCTGGCCGACAAGGTGGACCAACTGATCGTCGGCGGTGGCATCGCCAACACCTTCCTGCTCGCTTCTGGCAAACGCATCGGCGAATCGCTGGCGGAAGCCGATCTGGTCAAGGAAGCGCACGGCATCATGGACATGATGAAGGAGCGCGGTGCCGAGGTGCCGCTGCCGACCGACGTGGTGGTCGCCGATGAAGTTTCGGCGCTGGCCCGCGCCAACAAGATCGGCATCGACGACGTCAGCGCGCACGACCGCATTCTGGACATCGGCCCCAAATCGGCGGCCAAGCTCGCCGAAATCATCGCCAATGCCGGTACCGTGGTGTGGAACGGGCCGGTCGGCGTGTTCGAGTTGCCGCAGTTTGCCGGTGGCACCAAGATGCTCGCTTCCGCCATCGCGCATTCGGAAGCCTTCTCCATTGCCGGTGGCGGCGATACGCTGGCAGCGATCGCCAAGTTCAACATTGCGGCAGATGTCGGCTACATCTCGACCGGCGGCGGCGCCTTCCTGGAGTTCCTCGAAGGCAAGACTCTGCCGGCCATCGCCGTTCTGGAAGAACGCGCCGCCAACTGAGAGGAAAGACCATGGATGAAAAACGCCGTTTGCTGATCGTCGACTCGTCGCGGGTGGCACGGGCGGCGTTGGCCAAGCATCTGAGCGCGGAATACGAACTGCGCGAGGAAGGCGATGGCGAATCCGCTTGGCAGACGCTGGTGCTCGACCCCTCCATCGCCGCCGTGGTGGCGGCGCTCAATCTGGGCAAGTGCGATGGGCACACCCTGTTGCAGCGTCTGCGCAGCAACCGCCTGCATCGCTTGTCCGACCTGCCTTTCTTCCTCCTGATTTCGGAGAACGAGCCGCAGGCCAACCGGATCGCCGCCAAGGAACGCGGCGTCAGCGATTTCATCGTGCGCGGCATGAGCGGCGAGGAAATCAGCCAGCGCATCGGGCGGCTGGTCAATTGGGATGTGGCTTCGTCCGTCATGCCCGTGACCAGCGAGCCGGTCCGCAATCATTTTTTCGAACGTCGGGCCATGTGCCGCAGACTGTGCGATGAAATGGGCCGGCACGGCAATAGCGCGGAATACAGCGCGGTGACTCTGGCTTTTGGGCTGACGCAGGAGAAAATGCTGATCCAGCGCTTTGGCGAAGCGGCGGTGGACGATCTGGGTAAACGCGTCGCCAACCTCATTCACAGCAAGATCAACGGGCGCGACGCCATGGCCCACGCCGACGGCTCGAATTACCTGATTACTTCTCCCGGCACCAGCCTGGCGACGGGGCTGGCATTTGCCCAGCGGGTCTGCCGCGCGCTGGGCGAGCAACCGGTGCGGATCGGCAGGGAACGCCTGCAGATCAGTGTCAGCGCAGGTCTGGCCAGCCTGCCGGCGGATGGTGGGCGCACGGCGTCGCAGTTGATCGACCTGGCCCTGGCGCGCCTGGAGTACGCGCGCAAGACGCCCGGCAATCTCGTCGTCAGCGCCGATCCGCCGAAGGACGACCCGTTCGCGAAACTGAACGGCGTGCTGGGTGCGGAAGCAGCCAACCAGCGTCTGGCGCAGGCGGGGCTGGATATGCTGCCCTTGATGCGGCTCCTGGAGGTTGAATTCAACCTGGGGCTGCCGCTGGAGCAAATGGAAAACCAGTTCCGGGAGCATATCGCGCTTGCGGACGCCACAACCAACAACTGAACGGAGCAGCATGAGTCGTCATACCAAGATCGTCGCCACCCTCGGGCCGGCCTCCTCGTCGCCGGAAGTGCTGGAGCGCATGGTCGCTGCCGGGGTCAACGTCGTGCGCATGAATTTTTCGCACGGCAGCGCCGAAGACCATCAGGAGCGGGCGCGCATCATCCGCGAAGCCGCCGCCCGGCAGCGGCAGGTCATTGGCCTGCTGGCCGACCTGCAAGGGCCGAAGATCCGCATCGGCAAGTTTGCCGACGGCCCGGTGATGCTGACCGAAAATGCCGCCTTCGTGCTCGATGCGCAGTGCAAGGAAGGCAGCGCTGAGCGCGTCGGACTGGACTACAAGGAACTGACGCGCGACGTGCGCCCCGGCGACACCCTGCTGCTCGACGACGGGCGGCTGAAAGTGGTGGTGGAGGCGGTACGCGGCAGCGAGATCCACACCCGCGTGCAGGTCGGCGGCAAGCTCTCCAACAACAAGGGCATCAACCGCCAGGGCGGCGGCCTGAGCGCCCCGGCGCTGACCGCCAAGGACATGGACGACATCAAGACCGCCGCCGCCCTGGGCGTCGATTACGTCGCGGTGTCCTTCCCCAAGAACGCCGCCGACATGTACATGGCGCGCCAGTTGCTGCGGGCGGCGGGGAGCAAGGCGGCGCTGATCGCCAAGATCGAGCGGGTGGAGGCGGTCGACAACCTGCTGGAAATCCTCGAAGCCTCCGACGGCATCATGGTGGCGCGCGGCGATCTGGCGGTGGAAGTCGGCGACGCCGCCGTGCCGGCGCTGCAAAAGAAGATGATCCGTCTGGCGCGCGACCACAACAAGCTGACCATCACCGCCACGCAGATGATGGAGTCGATGATCAATTCGCCGGTGCCGACCCGCGCCGAAGTCTCCGACGTCGCCAACGCCGTGCTCGACGGCACCGACGCGGTGATGCTTTCCGCCGAAACCGCCGCCGGCAGCTATCCGGTGGAAACCGTCGAGTCCATGGCGCGCATCTGCGTCGAGGCCGAGCGTTCGGCCGACATCACCCTGGAGCGCGAATTTCTCGACCGCGTGTTCAGCCGCATCGACCAGTCGATCGCCATGGCCGCCATCTGGACGGCGCACCATCTCAAGGTGAAAGCCATCGCCGCGCTGACGCAATCCGGCTCCACGGCGCTGTGGATGAGCCGCCTCAACTGCGGCCTGCCCATCTACGCGCTGACGCCGGACGCCGAAGCCCTGTCGCGCATCGCCCTCTACCGCGAAGTGCGCCCGCTCCTCATGGCGCAGCACCACACCGACCGCGATCAGTTACTGGCCGAAGCCGAGACGCTCCTCATCGAGCGCGGCATCGTCGAGCGCGGCGACCTCATCGTGCTCACCATCGGCGAACCCATCGGCAGCATCGGCGGCACCAACACGCTGAAGATCGTGCGTGTCGGAGAGCACTGCTAATCGAGGGAGCCGGGTTTCCCCTTCTCCCTTCCCCCTTCACTCTTTTCAATACTACGGATATTCCCCATGCCCCTCGTTTCCCTGCGCCAACTGCTCGATCATGCCGCCGAACACGATTACGGTCTGCCTGCTTTCAACGTCAACAACATGGAACAGGTATGGGCCATCATGGAAGCAGCCAGCCAGCTCGATGCGCCGGTCGTCATGCAGGCCTCCGCCGGGGCGCGCAAATACGCGGGCGAGCCTTTCCTGCGCCATCAGATTCTGGCCGCGCTGGAAGCCTATCCGCACATTCCGGTGGTGATGCACCAGGATCACGGGCAAAGCCCGGCGGTATGCATGGCGGCGATCCGCTCCGGGTTTTCCTCGGTGATGATGGACGGTTCGCTGGAAGCCGACGGCAAGACGGTGGCGAGCTACGAATACAACGTCGGGGTGACGCGCAAGGTGACTGAACTCGCGCACAGCATCGGCGTTTCCGTCGAAGGCGAACTGGGCGTGCTCGGCTCGCTCGAAACCATGCAGGGCGACAAGGAGGACGGCCACGGCGCGGAAGGCCAGATGACGCGCGAGCAACTCTTGACCGACGTCGAACAGGCCGCCGACTTCGTGCGCCAGACCAACTGCGACGCGCTGGCGATCGCCATCGGCACCAGCCACGGCGCCTACAAATTCACCAAGAAGCCGACCGGCGACATTCTCGCCATCGACCGCATCGCTGAAATCCACGCCCGCATTCCCAATACCCATCTGGTGATGCACGGATCGAGCAGCGTGCCGCAGGAACTGCTCGAGGAAATCCGCCAGTTCGGCGGCGACATGAAGGAAACCTACGGCGTGCCGGTGGAAGAAATCGTCAAGGGCATCAAGCACGGCGTGCGCAAGGTCAATATCGACACCGACATTCGGCTGGCCATGACCGGCGCGATCCGCCGTTATCTGGCGGAAAACCCCGGCAAGTTCGATCCGCGCGATTACCTCAAGCCGGCGCGCGAAGCGGCGAAGAAAATCTGCGTCGCCCGCTACGAAGCCTTCGGCTGCGCCGGGCAGGCGAGCAAGATTAAGCCGCTGGCGCTGGACAGGATGGCGGAGCGTTATGCCAGCGGCGCGCTGGATCAGACCGTGCGATAAAGCGCGTCAAACTGTTGCGCCGCCGATGGCGCAGTGCCGGGCCGGGGAGCGGAATCTCCCCGGTTTTTTATTTCCGGCGGCTGCTGGTTTGTGCTTTTCTTGATGCAAATCATCTGGCTGTGCGCCGTATTTAATGAAAAAGCAACAATGGGCATGCTGTTGTTTTGTAAATCAGGGGAAAGCCATGCCGGGTTTGTGTAAGTGGTGGTAATTTGGTGGTTTGGCAAATTTGACGCCGTTTAATTTTTTTAACAATGTTAAAGCAGCGGATGAATAATGAGAAATAACCAACCCGTCACCAGAAATGAAATCCCCTTCCCCAAGAATACTTATGTCGTTTCCCGTACCGACCTCAAGGGCGTCATTACCTATATCAACGATACCTTCGTCGAGATCAGCGGTTTTACCCGTGACGAATTGATTGGCAAGGACCAGAACATCATCCGCCACCCGGACATGCCGGAGACGGCTTTCCGCGACATGTGGGATACCATCCAGGCCGGTAATCCGTGGCGCGGCGCGGTCAAGAACCGCTGCAAGAACGGCGATTTCTACTGGGTCGAGGCTTTCGTCATGCCCCTGAAGCGCGACGGACGGATCGTCGGCTACCAGTCGGTGCGCACGCCGCTCTCCGCCAGCAAGCGAGCCGCAGCGGAAAGGCTGTACGCCGCTGCCGGGCAAAAAGGGGCGCTGCCCCGCACGCGCCAGCGCAGCGTTTCCCTGCGCGTGCTCATCGGCGGCACCATGCTGCTGCTCCTGGCGATGATGGCGGTGCTCGGTTTTACCGGCCTGTCCGGCCTGCAGGCCACCAATACGCAACTGGAAAGCATGTACACGGAGAGCATGCAGCCCACCAGTCTGGTCAATCGCGCCATTTTCCTGCTGGCCGACAACCGCACGCAGATCATGCTCGCCTTGCAGCACGATCCGGCCAATCCTGCCGCCGAGCTGCATGACCATCCCCTGGATCGGCATGTCGAGGTTTTCCAGAAAAATCGCCAGGAAATCGAAGCATTGCTGGAACAATTGCGCGCCGTCAGCCTGCGCGACAGCGAAAAGACCCTGCTCGAGGCGCTGTTCGCCGCCCGCAAGCGCTATGCCTCGGAAGGCCTCGATCCGGTCATGGAGACCCTGCGCGCCGGCAAGTATTACGCTGCCAACGCCGCCTTGCTCACCCAGATCAACCCGCTCTACGCCGAATTGCAGAAAGCTGCGAATGCGCTCAACGACGATCTCGCCGCCGGGGCCAATGCGCGTTACCAGGAAGCGGAGGCGCGTTACGCCTCGATCCGCAACCTGAGCATCGGCCTCTTGGTGCTGGCTGTCCTGCTGGCGGTGGGCGCGGGCGTTTTCCTGCTGACCAGCATTGCGACGCCGATCCGTAAAGCGGTCGAACTGTTCGAGCGCATTGCCGAAGGGCAGTTGACCGATGAAATCGAAATCGGCAATTGCAATGAAACCGGGCAGTTGCTGTGCAATCTGGCGATCATGCAGAACAACCTGAAGGTCGTGCTCGACGAAATCAACGCGGCGTCGCGCGCCATCAACGGGCGCAGCCACGAACTGGAAAACCAGATGCAGCAGGTCAGCCAGCAGTCGGAGCAGCAGCAGGCCAGCGTCGAGGGCGTGGCGGCGGCGACCGAGGAATTCAGCCAGTCGGTGCAGGAAGTGGCGGCCAACGCGCAGGACACCGCGCAGGCCGCGCAGGCCGCACAGGAACAGGTGGTGGCGAGCAATCACCACATCAGTCAGAGCATGGCCGCCACCACCCGCGTGGTGGAAGCCGTGCAGTCGTCCAGCCAGACCATCGACCAGCTCAAGGATGCCATCGCCAAGATCGGCGACATCACCGGCGTGATTACCGACATCGCCAACCAGACCAATCTGCTGGCGCTGAACGCCGCTATCGAAGCGGCGCCGGCCCGCGAGCAGGGCCCCGGCCATC
>OGQD01001346.1_pt1 | contig 16219 bp, 17 predicted proteins | sample 1553091 | NCBI WGS metagenome assembly OGQD01 (sample SAMEA2580290, study PRJEB22360) | human gut metagenome | biome: human gut; feature: human-associated habitat; material: faeces | place: Denmark | collected 2008/2010
AAAATCTTGTTGTAATTTCGGGGGTTTCCGGAAGCGGAAAATCGACTTTAATGAAATCTATTGTCGGCGCACTGAAAATTGATGAAGGTGAAATAATTTTTAACGGAAAAAACATCACGGAAAACGAAATCGAAAGCAAAAAGAAGATCGGTTTTCTTCCTGAAAACAATCCGCTGTATCTGGAAATGTATGTGAAAGAATATTTACAGTTTGTTGCCAATGTTCATAAAATTCCGGCATCAAGAGTAGATGAAGTGATTGAACTCGTAGGAATTACGCCTGAAAAATCTAAAAAAATCGGTCAGCTTTCCAAAGGGTATAAACAGAGAGTTGGTCTTGCACAGGCAATTATTCATCAGCCGGATCTTTTAATTCTGGATGAACCGACCAACGGACTGGATCCGAACCAAATTATCGAAATCCGAAATGTGGTGAAAGAAATCGGACAGCAAAAAACGGTTTTGCTTTCCACGCACATCATGCAGGAAGTGGAAGCGCTTTGCTCGCGCGTGATCCTTATTCATAAAGGAAATATTCTGCAGGATTGCCCGATTGATGAGTTCAAAGGCAAGTTCGAAAGTCTTGAAGAAGCATTTGCAAACTATACCGCATAAAAAGAAAAAGCTCCAAAATCTGGAGCTTTCCTCTTTTGCACCGAAGATTTTGGCAAAAGATATATAGAATGGTTAAAAGTTTTTAAAGCGGGCAGAAAAATTTTCTGTACTTTGAATATATATGATGTTGTGTTTTTTTTGATTCTGACATTCAGCCAAAATATTTATGAATTGTTATCGCTTTTTTCTTCAATTATATTAACCGTTTCTAAGTTTTTCTTCTGAACCTGCTCCAAAAGCTGCAATCCCAAAAGTCCGCTGATTCCTCCGTTTGCTGAATCTCCGTTTCCGCCGATCAACACTTCAGGCATAATTCTTACGTTTTGGCTGGCAATATTTTCCATAATCTTTAACTGGGTGAAATTATTTCCGCCCATTGCTTCCACAGATAATTTGTAAGATTCTGCGTTGGATTTACCGATCGCTAAGATTTTTTCCGCTTCAGCATTACCCGTTAATGAAATCTGTCCTGCACTTGCTTTTGCCAGTAATTCGATTTTTTCGGCTTCGGCTTTTGCGAGAAGTCTTGTTTTTTCGGCTTCACCGGTTGCCAGAAGTTTCAGTCTGTCTCCTTCCGCAGTTGCCTGTAATCTTACGGAATTGGCGTCTCCGGTTGCTTTTTTCACGGATGCGTCGGCAATTCTTTCTGCAATTAAAACGCCCTGATCTGCTTTTACAATTTCTTTCTGCATATCTGCAACGGCAGTTTCTTTTTCCAGAGCCTGTCTGGTTTCCTGAGCAAGCATTTCGGTTTCGTAAGTGATTTTCTGTTCTTCTGCCAACTTTCTGTCTGTTAAAGTTTTCATTAGACTTTCAGGAGGAACGATAGCTCCGATCAATGTATCGACCGCATTTACATTATATTGTTCCAAAACACTGCTGATGTGGTCTTTTGCAGATTGCTGTCTTTCTTTACGGGTTCCTAAAAAAGCAATCACATCACTGTCCTGCGCAGAGTTTCTGAAGTAATTCCCGATCGTTGGTTCCAAAACCTGACTTACAAGATTGATCATATTTCCGAAACGGGCAATTACTTTTGGTGCTTCATACGTCGGAATGTGTATAATCTGTGAAACATCGAGATTGAAAGGGAAACCGTCTTTGCTTCGAACGGTAATCGTAGAAAGATTTTTATCGAGTTGATGGGATTCGCTTCTTTCGTAAGCCCAGTTTAAAACTAAATTGGTAGTCGGAACAAGTTCCACTTTCATAATATAAGGGTTAATCGGATATTTTCCGGGACCGATAGGTTCTGCCCAAACTCCTTTATGTCCTTTTTCTACAATATTTCCGTGCTTAAAGTCTACCCCGCTTAAATCCTGTCCTTCCTCTCCTACATAACTGATAATGACTCCGACATGACCAATCGGAATTTCCGTCATTTTTACCATTTCAACTTTTGTAAACCACGGGTTTAAGAAATATGAACCCGCCAAAATCACCTGTTCCTGAAGTCCTTTGTAACCACCGCTGTTTAAAAAAGTATCAACATCCTGAAATTTATTATGACCGTTGATGATCTTTCCGGCAATCTGTCCTTCTTCCAAAGGGCTTCCTTCCATCGTTGTTATAATTCCTACTGCATTATCCGGAATCTGGGTCATATCTGTAAGTTCAATTTCAAACAGTAAAGTATTGATTCTGTATGATCCGGGAGCAATGATGGCGGTTTGACGGCCTTTTCTACCTCCGTTTTTTAAGAATGCTTCAGCATCCTGAAAAGAATCGCAGTCGACTTTTCTTCCTAAAATTCTTCCGGTTTCCAGCTCCATTCCGTCTTTCGCAAGAAGTAAGCCTATTTTTCCTGTGGGAATTACGGTGAAGGGCTGAAAATCAATAGAATATTGCCAGATCCATTTTCCGAAATAAACTCCGGGAGCCAACGTCTGTGCCTGAAAACCGGCTTCTCCGTTGGTGGCGATAATTCTTCCTTCGGGAAGTTCCTGCTTACCGACAAGCACGAATTTTTTGGTAACCAAGCCTATTCTGTCCTGCGGAACAATGACTAATCCGAAGAAAATTCTTAAGATAAATTTGTAAAAAATAACGCACAATAGTGCAATAACGACCGGAATCATCCAGCCATGAAAACTTAATTCCATAGTTTGTTTGTTTTTTTGTTTGATTAAATTTGAAAACAGGAATTGCGCTCTATTTTTTCATAAAAAGAAAAACAGAGTACGAATTATATGATAATTCTTTCGAAAAATTTAAGAAAGTGCAGGAGGTGAAGTATTGAAAATCGTGAAGATGATTTCTGATACTTTTAAAAGGAAAAACTTAAAGTTAATTAGTTTCATTTTGATAAGAAAGGAACGAGATCCTTTTGATGATACAAATGTAAGAAAGAAAAATATTCAGTTGTTTCAAAAAATTTAAATATTTTTTTGAAAATTCATTAATTAACTGATAATCAATTTAATTATTTTTTTTGATGTAATAGTTTTTAATCCAGATCAGGTGATTTTTAACGATAAATCGGATCTAAAACTAATCAACCCTTTCTGAATTGGCTTCAAATTTGATTAAATTTTCATCTAATAATAGCTAAAAAATGATAAGAAAAATTTTATTAGGTGCATTTTGCATTGCTCAGTTTTCATTGGTTCAGGCTGGAGCTTTTAATGAAAATCCGGTTTCAAAAATCAGTTATCAGCAGGAAAAAGTTCCCAAGTCGTTTATTATTAAAACCAAAAAGTTTAAAATTAAAATTGATAAACAACCCAACGGAAATTATCTGTATCAATCCTGGGCAGCCAACGGAAAGGTGACTTCCAAACCGAGTATGATTATTTCGGACGGAGAACTGATTCCGGATGGAACAGGCGGAAATTATTACTACGAGTTTAATAATAACGGATATACTTACCAGATCTGGAGAAATTATTTAACGAGTTCGGCGAAAAAAGCTCCGTATACTTTAACGGTAACCGACAGAAACGGCAAAACAATTGTTAATCAGGATGGTTACGTGGTCAAAAATTAATTTCAATAATATATTTAGTTCCTGACTTCATCGTCAGGAATTTTTTTGTTTTTTTAAACTAATCTAAACAAAAATGATAATTATACATAATACAATAAACAAGATATAAAGCAAAGGAAAAAATACCTGAAAAAAGTTATTGATTTTTACGGTTGTTCTTTTGTTTTTTGAATAGGCATAGGTAAAAATAATGGCTATCAGTGTCAGGAAAATAGAGATATATCCTGAAATGATGACAATTTCTATAAAAGTATTGTAGGGCAAAGTAGGCAGTAATGATGAGGTAAAGAAATTGAAAGTGACCATAGTCAGCATGAGCGTGAAAGAAATGTTCAATTGGTTGGCGAAATCTTTTACCCAGAAAACAAGCCAGGAAGCAACAACCAGTAAGCCTATCGGAAGAAAAACCTTCCATAAATAATATTCTATTTTGCGCTGTGCAAAAATTTCAAAATTGCAGCGTGAAAACGATTCTCCTTTTTTGTTGGCACTCAGATGGTTGTACATCATTTCGTTGACGTAATCTTTTTTATCCAGAATGTTCCATTCTTCCATATATGATGCGTCCAGAACCTTTGGAAAAAGCTGTGGATTAACAAATAACAGGTCTTCCTTTTCCATAGAAAAAGATTCCAGCTGGATTGTAAAACATTGTTTGTCATTAGGATATTTATGGAAATCCATAGGAGTTGTAAATCGGCCATGGAAACGTTCATTATAAATAAGATTTTGGTCGGAATTGACAATCAGACGTCTGTTGATAATTTCCCTGTCACCTAAAATGTTGATGAATTCAAAGGATGGAACCAGTATGTCTTTAGGAAATTCTTTATTTTCATACACCAGTTTGTTGCCATACTTCCGGCAATATTTTTTTTCCAGCTTCGGGTCATGCCACGATAAGACCAGATAGCCGTCAATCATATAGGTCTGGTTGACGGAATTAATGTCGTATATTTTGTTTAGGTGTATGGATACTGCTACCTCAAGCGGTGCATCCTTTTGTTTTGCAGATTCAGATGCCTGTGCCTTTGGAAACAGGGAAAACAACAGGAGAACCAGTGACAGTATAGTTTTCATTTTAGTCATTTTTAAGGGTTTCATAACTGTGAATCAGGTCGTCACAAAACAATTGAGCGAGTTCAGGACTGATATTTTCTTTTACAACAATCCGCAGAAGCGTTTCCTGTTTGGAGATACCCGGAATCTGATAGGCCGGAAGCATCCAGTTTTTAGAACGGAGCTGGAGCAATAAGGAGGTTAGCATATCCTCTTTTACATCTTTTAGCCTGAATACAATTACAGGAAGTATTCCTTCGTCTATAATTTCAAAGTGGCCTGACCGGCGGAGCCTCTTTCGTATAACATCTGCGGTTTTACAGTAATCGCGTATTGTTTTTTCATAACCTTGCTTTCCGTGCTGCAGTATAGAAAAGTATTGTGCCAGAATCATGGAAGCTCCTTTCGAGAAGTTAAGAGTATAGGTTTCTATTGGCTTTTCGAGATAATGAGACGTGAAAATCAGTTCTTTTGGCAATACAGCAGCTTCCCTGAAAATCAACCATCCTATACCCGGATATACGAGTCCGTATTTATGTCCGGATAAATTAATGCTCCGAACCAAAGGCAGGCGAAAATCCCAGGTTTTGACTTCTCTTTTGATAAAAGGAAATACAAATCCGCCAATGGCCGCATCAACATGGATACCAACATCCCAATTGTGTTTTTTGTTTAATCGTATGATTTCATCATTGAGTTTTTCAATGGGGTCAATACTGCCGGTATAAGTATTTCCGGCTATGGCGCCAACACAAATGGTGTTTTGGTCAATGCTTTTCAGTATTTCTTCAATAGGATATGAATCATGTGATGTTTGCGGTATTTTGCGAGGTTCCACATCAAAATAGAGTGCAAATTTATCCCAGCAGACATGAGCATTTCCGCTGTATACGATGTTGGGCTTTGAAGCAGAAAGACCAAAAGATTCCCGTCTTTTTTTCCAATTCCATTTGTGCGACAGTAATGCCAGATGTATGGCTTCAGAAGAACCTAATGTTGAGGTTCCGGTTGGATTATGGGGGGCTGCAGCATGCAATAATCCGGATAGCATACCTATTATTCTGTCATGGATTTTTTTGGTCTGCCCGTATTCATTATAATCAATAAAATTCTTGCCAAGCTGTTCTGTAATGAGTTTATCGGCAAGTGGATTCATGGAAGTCGTGCTAAAGCTTCCCAAATCAAGTTGCACATTGCCGTCTAAAGTCAGCTCGTTACTGATTTTTTGATAAGCGCGAAAAGCTCCTTCTCCTTTTTTAGGAAACTGATACGGTTTAGAAGTAGGTTTTTCTTTCATGGAAGTAAGGATTGGGGTTGAAAAAAGAAATATCCCTAAAAAGTTATAGGGATATTTCAAAATGACTAAAGGGTTAGATATCTGTTATTGATAAGGTTTGCCTTATTGAGTTCGGATTTTTTAGTACCGTTGGCCGTTATTTTTTTTACGATTTCCTGCAATGAACTTCCGGTATAAACCACACTAGCCGAACCATAACTGCTCTTATTCGTGCGGTTTATCAAAGTCGTGTTGCCCGTATCATTCGCCAGATTGGACAAGGCCGTCAGTTCTGTTGCAGTCAGCCCGTTATATAAGGTGACAATATTGGCGCATGGAAGACCCAATTCACGCTTGACAAGCTCTTTCATCAAAGCTGTTGGACGTGCGTTGCCATTGTATAATGAACTGATTTCATCATCTTCAAAAACCATAGCTGAATGCCTGAATCCACCTATATAGAATTCGGTATCAATCTGTTTGTTCAGGAGCTGACTCTTATAGAAATTAAGCCAGTAATCGTCTGCCTTGAATTCATTACGCGCATCAAAACGGGCAGCATAATAGATTACACTGAACAGATTTTCTTTTTTACTGCTGCTTTCAATAAAATTGAGCATATTAAGAATTGGATTTTTCTTGAATTCTGCCGTTTCTGATTCAAGTCCTAAAAGGTCATTGCCTTTGGTGCCCGGTACCGGGTCAACGCCCAGGATTCGTATTTTTTTGATAGGACTGCCTTCCAACGTATTGCCTTCCTTGCAGCAGGAATACAAGGCTGTGATAAAGCCCAATACACCAGCAGCCGCACCACGGCTGTGCCCTCCAATGATGAGTTCTACATGGTTGTCTTTTTCCGGGTCAATTTCTTCCAGTAATTTGAAATAGTGCTCTAGTTGGGCTAGCTGGTGCTTTTCTTTGTAGCCATAGGCCTGGTCGTGCAAAAGCTCTGTTTTTCTAAAAAAGCCCATTAGCCATTCTGTCCAGCTTCCGGTCTGGTTGTTGGAGAGAGTCTGGCTTTCTGTACGATTGTTTTCAGTTCCAAGACCATCGACATAGGCAATTTTGATGGTGTCGCTTGCGGTAATGTTGAAAAAATTACGCATGTGTTCTGCTGTGGTACCCGTTCCGGAGTACCATAAAAAAAGTTTTTTCATGTTTAAAATTTTAAGGTTAGAATTAGCCGTATAGGCTTGCGATGAGGAAAAAATTCGAGGTTATTCCTTGAATATCAGGTTTAGAATGTCAATAAGAAGTCCTGTAATTATGCCAATAAACAGGTAGCCTATAGGTGTGAGTTCCATTAAAAGAAGTTCCGGGATTTTAAACGCAATAGAACTGCTTGCCATTAGCCCGAATAAAAAGTTGTTCCGGTAAAAAGGAATACGTTCTGCAGTTAAAGTAACATCATGGATTTGTCTTGAAAGTTTGGCGGTTAAATAAAGCAGGTTTCCTAAACAGGCCGTTGAAATGCCATAACTTTTGATAAAATACAAAACAGCTGTATCAGTTAATTCGAACGAATAGTAACCGGTAAACAATCGGGTTTCTTTGGTACAAAAACCAACTGCCATCACAATTGCCATAAGAATGATAAGGCCGAAAAAGTATTTTGCCAATGGGAATTTGAAAAAGCTTCTTCCTGTTGGGAAATTTCCACAAAATCGGGTTGCATATTTGATACTTTTTAGGCTGGCCGGAGCTATGACTTTTTGAAGTTGCCCGTGCCATTCGATTTTTTGAGAAAGTTTTAAATCGTCTGTTGCAACTTCTAGAGTGTCGTTACTTTTTCTGTGGATATGGTCCAGCATCAATTTAATTTCATCGTCAATATGCCGCTCCATGACTGTTTTGTTCTGCTTTTTTTGGGCAAGCACGAGTCTACGTTTTTCTTTCTCCCATTCAGATGGAATGATTTCAACGTCTTCGCTGGCGATACTGTCCGTTTCATGGAAATAGGAACGGTTTTTTATTTTTTCGACTATTGCATTCATAAGGACTGTATTGAATTATAAGGTGGTTCCGGTATAGAAATCAAGAAGCTTGGCCTGCGTAATGGTCTGATATTTCAAGGCAACAGAATCCAGAGCGCATTGTTTGTTCCAGTTGCGTACGACCAGATAAGCTTCGGGATATGTATTTTTATTCTTCAGCTTTTCTTCACCGTCATTTAGCAGACGTGTTGATTTTTTTAAAGTCGTAAGGCTGATTTCATATAATGACTGCCTGTTTTTTAATTCGCTGATGATAAGCACTACCGCATTCCAAAGCATTTCTTTCTGGTTGTCCAATTGTTTTTCCTGAAACAAGCCTTGTATGGTAGCTTTTTCGATAGCTGTTTTTTGAACAGTACGATTGAAAACGGGCAGTGAAATCTGCAATCCGGCATAATGTTGCAATCCTGATTTATGGAGCTCATAATAAGGCGTGTAACGAAGGCTTACAGTAGGCAGTAATAAAGTTTTGGCAATCCGACTGCTTTCACGGGCAACATCAATATCAAGCTGATTACTGCTGATTCCAGGATCGGCAAGAAGAGCCAGCGGATAAGCCACGTCAAGAGTGGTATGGGCTGGTGTAAATGATGGAATTTCTGCAATTTCAAAATCTGGAGCGTCATAAAGATTGATGGTCTGCCTGATTTTTAACAAGGCTATGGCATATTGCTGTTCCAACGATTCAATTTCCTGACAGTCTTGCTGTAAAAGAACTTCAAAAAAATATCCATCAGCCGGAGAAAGCAATTTAGAGGCACTGCATTCATCGTAAAGCTGCCGGGTCTTTTCATAAAAATCGATACAGACCTGATACTGGCCTTTTTTGGTAAGGGCTTCTGTATAGGCATACAACACCTGCATTTCGACGTTGTTTTCGGCTATAGCAATATTGTATTGGCTTTGGGCGATTATCAGGTCGGCTTTCTGCAGTTCATGTTTTTTCCTGAAACCGGAATAAAGGAGCGCATTGACTTCAAGACCTGCATTCGGATTCCAGGCAACAGCATTGTTATTGGCCGTAAAAGCACCGTTTGCAAAAAGGTTATACTGCGGCAGGTAGGAAGCACGAATGCTTTTCCTGTCTTCTTTATAGGAAGCGTTGAGTATTTTAATTTCGGAAGCCTCAAAACTGTTGGCTCGTCCATAAGCAATACACTCCTTAAGCGACCAGATATTTTGTGCCGTAGCTGTTTGGCCCAGATAGAATAGGCCCAGATAAAGTAGGATATATTTTTTCATGGTCAATTTGTATTAGTTCTTTGCCAATTCATCCAGGTTGACAGCTTCATACTTGCTGATATCGACCTTTTGCCGGATTTCACAATTAGGGTAGGGCACGCCATTTTTTTGAGAAAAATCGGCAATGGCGAAAATGCATAATTCATCATCCAGAGCCAGTCTGTTGACGCTGGTTACATAAAGCATTTCATGATGTTTTCCTTTAACGGTTAGTAAGCTTCCCATGACAATAATTTTTAGGTGGAACAAATAGTTAAACCTCTTTACATCCGGATGTTTTTTTGAGGAACCCGCTAAGGGTTTTTATGCTGTGCTTGAGAAAAACTATCTTCTGTAATCGCTAACGGTTTGCCCGTTCTCACGATAGGAAATTTCTATGATTCGCGGCGTGCCGTCCAGGTTCTGGATAATATAGAAATGGAAAGCATAGCCCGAGTTGTCTCTTCCTGTGAAATGCAGGCAAAAGCCTCCTCCTGTAAGGTCTTCCGGCTGGTGCGAACCTTGTTCGATAGAAACTTGTTCAACCCTGCCAGGGTTAGTAGCAATATCAATAAACTCAAGTACCCAATGGTCGCTAAAATGATTGCGGGCATTACGAAAAGCGCCAACAATAAGCGATTCAGTAAGTGTGTCCAGAAAGGCCTGGTACTTGCCATATTTTTTAACATAGTCTTTGCGGGCTTCGTTCCAGCCCTTTTTGAAAATAAGTGCCATAATTTTTTAATTTTAATGGTTAGTAATTGATTTTTAGATTACACTCTTGACTAAATAGTCATTGATTCTTAAAAAAGATTCCGAAGGATCTCCTGCCTCAAAGGTGATGTCAACTTTAGCCGTGGCCTGTTTCTTACCGAAAATACCGCCACCGCCGCCCATATCGATGTCCAGGCTTGGTCCGTTTTTGTTATCAGACGGGTCTATCTTTATTTTGCCAAGCCCAACTTTGAAACTCAGCTTCAATTCCTTGATTTTTATAGCAGACGGAGGAAGAAGGCTTAGCAAAGGAACCTTTAGCGTAGTCATTGTTTCCGGGTCATCATCCGGATCGAGAGTCGGTACCTGGATTTCCTGTGTGATAGGTTTTCCGTCTTCATCGAAATATTTCGCTATCTGCATGATATGCTGCTCTTCCGTAATTTCCTGGGCTTTTAAAGCAGCATTGTGGATAGCCTGTAACAAATGGTCAAATCTTTGTTGCGACATGGTATGGGTGTTTTTTAAAGTTATTTTTCATCAAGCCAGTAAGGTTTTCTGGCAAATCCAACATGGTAGGTAGTGCTCTGCATGTTGAGCTCATGCTCGCCCAGCTTAAAGCTCCCGATAGAAATGTCTTTTCCTATGATGATGCCTTTTGGATGCTGTGACAGGCATTTGTTAAGCAACGCCAACTGATCTTCCCGCATATCGTCTGTAAAGGGCGCACTTGGGTTGACAGTACCTATCGTTACTTTTTTGATATATCGTATCTCTGCGATTGTGGTCTTTTTTGAATTGTCAGGAATCATGGTAGTTGGCGTTAACTTAATAGATTAATTAATTTGTGTCTGAAGTAGGAATTACTTCGGTACCGTCAGCATTGACAAGTTTCCCTTGCTCTGTAGGTTTACCGTCTTCACCTCTTTCGATTTCACCGTTGGCATTAGGCTTGTAGGCTACAATCTGACGTGGTTTTGCAGCATCATTCATAATGTCCAGTACTCTGGCCAAACCTTCCGGCATACCGTGATTGGTAGCTTTTACAGCCACATGGTATTTGGCAGAATGGTCTGTGGAACGCGTGTTTTCTTTGCTCGATGAAATCGACCCGGAAACGCTGGCATTGACAGAAAAGAAGGCAATTTTTGCGCTCATAGAAGCACTGAATTCTCCTTTTGAAGCAGAAGATTCGACAGATTTGGTGGAGCTTTTAACCTCCATGTCAAAAGTAATGTCGACAAGGTCTACCTGTAGGTTCGGAATGGGTACGATGGCAAGCATCGGTACCTTCATTTTTACTTCTTCAACGGTAGCATTTCCTTCCTTGTCCTGTCCCGGACGTTCGAAAACGAAATCTACCATACGTGCCGGCCCCGGCATAATTGAGCCGTCGGCATCTTTTACTTTTTCAAAACCGATGTCGTTGATGAACGCGGCAGTTGATTTTGCCAGGTCGGTGTTTGACTTTACGGCTGCCGATAACGGCCCACCGATAAGGTCTTCCATAGGAAGTCCCCTAAATTGGTCTCCAATGTTCATAATGAAAATATTTAAGAATTATTAACTCGTAGTGAAGTCGGATTCTTCCAGCAACGTGTAGGTGAAAGAATTGCCGTAAAGTCCTTTAGACTTGTTGCAGATACTCATAAAAAAATGGAAGTCGGCTACTTTTTGGAAAACGGTACATCCGGCCGACCATTTTTCAACTGCCAGCGATTCCGAAACCGGATTACTCCTGTGGATGTTGATTCCGAAAATACCCTGGTGCTGCGGTCCGGAAAAATCTAACTTGCCGTCTTTATTGGCATCTCTCCAGACTTTTACAGGTGCTTTTTGTACTAAAGCTTCATATTGGCCTTTATGGAGTCCAATTTGATGTGAACCTTTGTATTGTCCCGGAACCAGAATCGCTGTTCCATTAACATTAGTCGGATTTTTCAACCAGTATAATCCCGGATCGGTAGTAACCGAAAAGGTGAAAATTTGTGGGCTAAGGCTCTCATCCCTGTAAACAAGGCACAAAGTGTCGTCAAAAGAATTAGCCACGGTATTTTTACTTCGGATGCCAATAATGTTGACATTATAAGGCTTGTTCTGGTCAAAAAAGGCATATCCTTTTTTTGTAAGAACTTTTTGAATTTCAGCAATTGATGGTTTCATTGTCTTGTTTTTTAAATGAATATTGATTTTCAATGATTTACAAGGCAATATTATCCCAACTCAAAAGGCTTTTCGGCTAAAATGGTATGAGCGGTAAAACAGGAGGTACGAACGGTAGGATAAAAGGAATAAAGTTTATTTGTTTATTTTTACTATTACTTAACCCGCTAAAAAATTATGTTATGACAAAAATTAAGTTTAAACGCCCTGTTCTACTAGTTGCTCCGGATCTGAAACAAAATTTAGAAATTGATTCCCCTTTGCTCAATGCAAAATTTCGTGAGAGCGATACAGGCAATGAGAAATGGACTTTGGAAATTTTCTGTTTGCTAAAAGTTTCTCCGGATTCTATCGAAAGAAGTATAGATATTTTTATGGATGAAGGCATTCATATGATGGGAATACTGCCAATAAAGAAAATATTTATGAATAGGATTGGAGATATAAAAGATGATGTTGAAAATTTATGGTATATAGAAACAGAAGAATTTGAACTGGAAGAATTTTATAATATTATTGAACTTACTATAGATGATAATCTGGGTGGTTGTGGCAAAAAAAGAGGAGGAAAGACCGTGGGAATATATACGTCTCTTTCTAAATTTTAAAAAGATGAAAAATATAATTATTTTTTTTTTGGATGCTATACTGTATTTGGGCAAAACGAAACTTTTGGCGTAGCATCATTACTGAAACAGCAATGCCCTATTTGCAGACACCATACCAATAAGCAACTCCCATTATTGACAGACAATATGAAAGGGACAAAAGACGGAAGAAAGCAACCGGATTTTGTCCCTTTTCACAATATGCACATACAGTTGTATGAAAGGCAATACTCCGAGGTACTTCCTTCTATACTGGCATCTATAGCTGTCTACAGTGAAACTTCAAAGAATGATACGCTTTTGTATTTGTCTTATTATGCCAGGGGAAGTTTCTACAGGAAAAAAGGACTGAAAGACGAGGCACTGGCATCAATGCTGCAAGCAGAAAAAATTAGTAAAAACATAAAAAATCCTCCGGGAAATGTTGGTTTCTATTCTGATATTGCCAATCTTTTTTTTGAGCTCCAACAATATGAAGATGCACTTCAATATTATTTAGACCTGTTGCATAAAAATGATTTCAGTGCCAATAAAAAACTTCAGGGTGCTGTATACAATAATATTGCCCGCTGTTATGCCAATATTGATAAGCATGATTACGAAAAAGCAGAATCTTATTATAAAAAAAGCCTCGCTTTTTATGGAAAGTTTCAGGACAGTCTGAATCTTGCGGCTGTCCATCTTAATCTTGGCGACCTGTATTTTGAGCAATACAAAGATCGTCTGGCGGTTGACCATCTAAAAAAGGCACTTCTGTATTCTGAGGTTTCTGAAGCGGTGGATATAAAAGACGATATTTATTTTAATCTTTCTCTGGCTATGGAATCTGCCGGACAAACCAAAAAAGCGCTGGAATTTTATAAGAAATATGTGGAACAGTTGGAAGGAATCTGGAACAGGGATAGGATATGGGGACTTGCCGAACAGGAAAAAAAGTTTATTGTCGATAAAAAACAGACGGAAATCCAACTTTTAGAGAAAGAAGCCAAACTTCAAAAAATGCAACTCGATACCAAACGGATGCAAAGCAATACCTTTTTTTCTATTGCTGCTGTTTTATTGCTGTTGCTTTTGGTGGGATTGTATTCTTACAACCAACGTATAAAAAAGAATAGGGTAATTGCATTGCAAAATATACAGCTTGATGAATTAAATGCAACCAAGGACCGACTTTTTTCTATCATCGCCCACGATTTACGTACTCCGGTGTATTTGCTTAAAGAAAGTAACCTCAGACTAAAGAAAGCCCTGATAAAAAATGAGCTTACCGATTTGGAAAAGCAGTTGGACCTAAATATCAATATGACAGAAAATACTTACTCCATGCTTGATAATTTATTATATTGGTCACTGGAACAAAAAAACGGCTCCTTTTATAAAAAAGAACAATTGCCTTTACATTCCATTGTAGAACAGGTTCTTGTGAATTATGGTAATGCGCTAAAAATAAAAGATATAAGATTGGATAAGAATATACCTGAGGGAATACAGGTTTATGCAGATTCCAACGCTATTAAGATTGTGCTTCGCAATATTATAGACAACGCTATAAAGTTTACGCAGGATGGAGGTTCCATAAAAATAGATGCCGGTATTTATGAAAATCAGGCAGAACTTGTTGTAAAAGATAACGGTATAGGAATTAATAAAGCAATGCTGGACACTATAAAATCAGGAAAGGCAGTGCGTCAAAAAGATACTTCGGGAAGGACAAGCACGGGTCTTGGTCTTGAACTTTGCCGCATTATGACTGAAAAAAACGGTGGGTGGCTGATGATAGAAAGTGAAGAAGGAAAAGGAACTTCGGTTAAAATAGTATTGGAATTGGTAAAGAAATAGATTATGGAAAAAATACGGATATTGATTATTGAAGATGATAGCTTTCAGGCAGTATCATTGCAGGAAGCATTAGAAGAAAAAGGATATGAAGTAACCGCAACTGCTTCAAACCTGAAAGATGCACTGGGTTATTTTTATGCCCAAAAACCGGATATTGTTATCATTGATGTTTACCTTGGGAATGACCCGGACGGTATATTGTTTGCCCAACGCATTAATGAAAACCCGGCTACCTTGAAGCCCTTTGTATTCTTGACATCTGCTGTAGACAGGGAAACTTTTGAATCGGCACGATTGACTAATCCCTATAGTTATCTGATTAAGCCGTTTAATGTTTTGGAGTTGCAGTTTGCCATTGAGCTTGCTATAGAAAGATTTCTGGAAATGCCGGGAATGTTTTCTGCCCACCAAACCGGAACTGCAATAATGGAAGCTTTCCTTTTAATCAAAAAGAAAGAAGCCCTGACCAAAGTACTGTTCAGCAGTATTGAATGTGTCAGGGTAGAGGGCAAATATGTTTCTATTGCTACCCATGAAGAATCTTTCCTGATTGAAATGTCTTTAAAGCTATTGCAGCAAAAATTACCCGAAAAACAATTCATTCAGGTACATCGCAATTATGTAGTCAATATGAATCTTGTCAAAAAACTGCATCTGTCAGATAACCAAATAGAGCTTTTGTCCGGCAACAGAATACCAATGAGCAGAAGATTTAAGGAAAAATTCATGGAACGGTATTCCATTCTGAAATAGCTACCGTCTGGAGGTAATTGTTGACCCTGCTGATGCGGCAACAACAAAAACCACGGCCAGAATTTCGTTGAAGGAAAGGTATTCCTGCAAAAATATAAAAGCACAGATGGCAGCAGCAGCCGGTTCCAGGCTCATCAATATGCTGAAGGTTCGTGCAGGAAGCCTGCCCAAAGCTTTCATTTCTAAAGTAAACGGAATGGCACTCGATAAAAGAGCCAGAGCGATCCCCATACCTAAAAACTTAGGAGTAAGCCCTTCCAATCCGCCACCAAAAATTCCGAATGGCACCACAAGGCAGGCCGCCAGAAGCATACCCGTTGCAACCGCTTCATTACCGTCCATTTTTTGTGAAATTTTTCCTCCCAGAACAATATAAGCCGCCCAAAAAGCGCCAGCCAATGTAGCTAAAGCCGCACCCAGAATATCCACTCCGTTTGTGGTCCAGGGAGCGATCAAAACAATGCCTGCGGCGGCAAGTAATACCCATAAAAAATCAACAGCACGTTTGGAACCTAAAACGGCTACCATTAGCGGACCTATGAATTCTAACGTCACGGCCAACCCGATAGGTATTCTTTCAATTGCAAAATAAAAAACGAGATTCATGGCTCCTAAACAAAGACCGTAAGGAATCACAAACTTCCATTGCTCTTTGGTAAGTTTTGTGAGCTTTGGTCTGTAGACTGCCATTAAAATCAATGCAGAAATACCAATTCGCAATGAAGCCGTTCCCGCAGCCCCTATGGATGGGAAAAGTGTTTTGGCGATTGCCGCTCCTGATTGCACGCTGATTATGGCTAAAAGAACAGCAGGAATAGGAGGTATGTTGATGTTTCTGAATCTCATAGGAAAGATAACTTTGGAGAGGGCAAAATTACAAAAATAGCTTGCGGCTAATGGGCAAAAGAAAAAATACTTTTGATAGGCTAATAATTTAATTTTAGAGTAGTCGCAAGGCCATTAAAAACAAAAAATCCGGGTTTAGCCCGGAT
>OGQD01001348.1_pt1 | contig 16213 bp, 12 predicted proteins | sample 1553091 | NCBI WGS metagenome assembly OGQD01 (sample SAMEA2580290, study PRJEB22360) | human gut metagenome | biome: human gut; feature: human-associated habitat; material: faeces | place: Denmark | collected 2008/2010
ATAAAAAAATTCAACTAATGATCAAAGAAGTCTATTATTTTAAAATATTTAATCACAAGCTTATATTTATTTTTAATCTTCCATTTTGTTAATTTAATTAATTTAAATAAATTTGCAAGTTTATTTCGATCAATGTCTTGTCCAGCCCAAATTTTTCATTTTTTATATAAATAAAGTGAACATTGAATGTAGCTCCGATACAATACGCGCAAGAATTGGAGTAATCGATGTCACAGAATTCTTCTTTAAAGCGTGGACTCAATACACGCCACATCCGTTTTTTAGCTTTAGGCTCTGCCATTGGGACAGGTCTGTTCTATGGATCAGCTTCTGCTATTAAGCTAGCAGGTCCCGCAGTCTTGATGGCGTATGTCATCGCGGGCATTGCCATTTATATCGTGATGCGTGCGCTTGGCGAAATGGCCGTACACAACCCAGTTTCAGACTCCTTTAGTCGTTATGCTTCCGATTATGTGAGCCCTTTGGCTGGTTTCACCACAGGTTGGACCTATGTTTTTGAAATGGTGATTGTCGCCATAGCAGATGTCACCGCTTTTGGTATCTATATGGGATTTTGGTTTCCTGATGTGCCACGCTGGACATGGATTTTATCGCTCATTTTCTTTTTGGGTGCAATTAATCTGATTCATGTCAAATTTTACGGTGAGCTTGAATTCTGGCTATCGATTATTAAAGTGAGTGCCATTGTTGCCATGATCTGTGGTGGCTTTGGCATTATGTTTTATGGTTTGCATGTTCCCAATACTAGCTTTAATCCTGGTATTTCTAATCTATGGGAACATGGCGGCTTTATGCCAAATGGAGTAATGGGTGTCATCGCCTGTTTCTCAGTGGTCGTGTTCGCTTTTGGTGGAATTGAAATCATCGGCATTACCGCAGGTGAAACAGAAAATCCGAAAACGGCCATTCCACGTGCCATTAATGCTGTTCCGATCCGAATTATCCTGTTCTATGTTTTGACTATTTTTGTCTTAATGTCGATTTTTCCATGGAATCAGATCGGGACTCAAGGCAGTCCATTTGTACAAATTTTTGAGAGTTTAGGCATTAAATCTGCCGCTGCCGTATTGAATGTCGTGGTAATTACAGCAGCTATTTCAGCGATTAATAGCGATGTATTTGGCGCAGGTCGTATGATGTACGGTATGGCACTCAAAGGACAAGCACCTGAAGTGTTCCGTAAAACGTCTAAATTCGGTGTCCCTTGGATGACTGTGGTGGTCATGGCTGGCGTATTGTTGATTGGCGTGGTTCTAAATTACCTAATTCCTGAAAATGTATTTGAAATTATTGCTTCGATCGCGACTTTTGCGACAGTGTATGTTTGGCTGATGATTTTATTATCGCATTTTGGCATGCGCAGAAAATTATCGAGTGATGAAATTAAAAAGCTTGATTTCCCTATGATTGGTTGGCCTGTAGCACCTGCACTTGCTACCGCATTTATGATCTTTGTGATTGCGGTGATTGGCTATTTCCCTGATACGCGCCCTGCCTTGTATGTCGGTATTTTCTGGTTACTTCTATTAGCCGTTGCTTATAAGATTTGGGTCAAACCGAAAATCTAATCAATTTTAACTGGTATAAAAAACCACCTTTCATGGCAATGTAAAGGTGGTTTTTTATTGCGACCATTGAATTAAACTGGCTGTTGAGACCAAGCAAACTGACGAATATAGTCTGCCATTTTTTGTGGTTCACTCAACATTGCCCAATGATTGGCATCCAGTTCAACATATTCAAATTGTTCCACCCATTTTGGCATTCCTTTTAAAATATAATCAGGGCTGACAAAAGCATCACGCATGAGTACTACAGCCTGAACTGGGCATTGTGCATAGCGCTGACGTGGTCGAGTCAAGCTTGGAATAAAATTCGCTCGATAAAGATTAACCCCATATTTTCCATCACTCGCAATGTGAAAATTCAATGGTAAATCTTGCTTCCTTTCCAAACCATTTAAGATTTTTCCCCATTTTTCGGGAGTAAAATAATGCCAGACGGTAGGTGCAATGAAGGGCAGATGAAATGCGCCGATATACCATGATTTTGATAATTTCTTCAAAAAATTGGCTGGATGAGTTTTAACTTCATCACGTAGCAACCAAGCAGCATGGTCCAAACAAGGGCCAGAAATCGTGGTATAAGACAAAATACGATCTTTAAATTTAGGTTCAGTCACCGATTCCCAGCTTTGAATCGATCCCCAATCATGCGCAGCCAAATGAAATGGTCGATCTAACAACAATTGATTGACAACTGCTTCCAGATCCAGAGAAAGGCGTTCAAGCCGATAATCCCGAATATGCTTAGGAATGCTGGATTGACCAGCGCCACGAACATCATAGGTGATTATATAAAAATCATCGATCAGCTCATGAATAATCGGCTCCCAGACTTCCTGATTATCAGGATAACCATGAACCAGTACCAAGGCTGGTTTTTGCTGATCGCCCCATGTCTTAGCACATAAGGTCTGCTGATCGGAAGTTTGGACAGTGTGAATCTGAGGATGCATGCCATTTCCTTTTTGTTTTTGATTGACCATTTCTTTAATCGGATTAGGCATTGCCATCAATGCCAGAATGATGTTAGTTATCTAGTATGAAGATAGCCTATAGAAAATCAATTGACCCTTATGAATATTTTAAAGCAACTTCAAACCATACCCGCTGTCTCAAAGTTTATTATTAATCGCTATTCACCTTATCGCGGTGCGGGGATTAGCATTGATAAAATTGATCTGAAAAATTATTACATCCGAGTCAAAATGCCCCTCACCCGAAAAAACCAAAATATTGTCGGGACTCATTTTGGGGGAAGCTTATACTCGATGGTGGATCCTTTTTATATGTTGATCCTCATGCATCATCTGGGCTCAAAATATATCGTTTGGGATAAGTCTGCCAATATCAATTTTTTATCACCTGGACGAAGTACCGTGTATGCAGATATTCGCCTAGATGCGATGGAACTTGAGCATATCCGTGAACTCGCCGAAAATTATGCACCAGTACTAAGAAACTACACCGTTAATATTTTTGATGAATCTGGTGTCAGAATCGCAGAGATTCAAAAAACACTTTATATTCGTCGTAAAAAGCCAAAACCATTTTAAAGATATCACTGACCCTATTTTTATTTGAAATTTAAAGGATTTTGATAAAAAACAAAGATTCTATATTTATCATTTATCTAAATTCCTATCAAAAAAGACAGCATGAAGCTGTCTTTTTGGTCATCAAGAAAACATTATTTTTTCTCTTGAATGGCTGCACCTGCGCCGCCGCCAATGGCTCCACCAACCGCAGCACCACCATCGCCACCAAATATCGCCTTGCCGACGACTGATCCAATACCCGCTCCAACGGCACTACTGGTTGTTGAGCTACTATTACCACCTTTGGCATTAGCACCTACACCACCACCTAAAGCACCACCAGCAGCAGCGCCAACGCCGCCACCCACATGGTTACCTACACCACCACCAACGGCACCGCCTAAAGCAGCAGCGCCAATACGTTGATTCGATGGACTCATATCCTGACAACCAGCGAGAATTGCGGTCGACATGACAGCGATCGCCATTAAACTCATTGTTTTTTTCATGCTTAGCTCCTCATTTAATATCTATCAGAATAAGCATTTTTGGAGAATTTTTTAATAAGATCATGTAACAAAATGCCCCATCCATGCAGTGATTTTGTAATCAAAAAAATCGGGCAAATTCATCTATTTCTTTGCATAAAAAAAGACACCCGTAGGTGCCTTTCTTTTTCACTCAATCTTTAAAATTGATCAGAGTTTAATGCCTGACTGAAAGCTTGATCAACATCACTAAAGTCGTTGTGCAATTCATACTCAGCCGCTTCAGCTTCCTGACGACGACGTTCAAGATGATACGCTAGACCCGTACCTGCTGGGATCAAACGACCCACAACTACATTTTCTTTCAAGCCACGTAAATCATCTTCTTTACCTGTTACAGCCGCTTCCGTTAACACACGAGTGGTTTCCTGGAACGATGCAGCAGAGATGAATGAGTCAGTCGAAAGCGATGCTTTGGTGATCCCCATCAATTGACGTTCAAACTTCGCAGGGAACTTGTTCTGAGCCAAGACTGCTTGGTTTTCTTGAACGACACGGATGTAGTCCACTTGCTCACCTTTGATGAAGCTGGTATCACCACCATCAGTGATATCAACTTTACGCAACATTTGACGTACGATAACTTCAATGTGCTTATCGTTGATTTTTACACCTTGTAGACGATAAACGTCCTGAACTTCGTTCACGATGTAGTTGGTCAATGCCACTTCACCTTTCAAACGCAAGATGTCATGTGGATTTTGTGGACCATCAGAAATGGTTTCACCACGATTCACATGCTCACCTTCGAACACGTTGATTTGACGCCATTTCGGAATCAATTCTTCGTAGATTTCAGAACCATCATCAGGCGTGATCACCAAACGGTTTTTACCTTTGGTCTCTTTACCAAAGCTCACGATACCTGATATTTCTGCCAAGATCGCATGCTCTTTTGGCTTACGTGCTTCGAACAAGTCAGCAACACGCGGTAGACCACCAGTAATATCACGAGTACGTGAAGTTTCTTGCGGTACACGACCAATAACATCACCCACACCAATGGTTTCACCATCACGTACGGTTACGATGGTATTTTGTGGTAAGAAGTAGAACTGCTCGCCACCATCCGTTGTATCCAACACGATTGCAGGACGTAAATCTTTACCAGATGCAGGACGTGCTGTCACAGGCAAGATTTCAACCGTAGTCATACCCGTCGCATCATCAGTTTTCGACGTTGCAGTGACACCATCCGCAATTTGACTGAATCGCGCTTTACCTGCCACTTCTGTTACAAGTGGATGTGTATGCGGATCCCAAGTTGCGACAATACCGCCTGCTTCAACAAACTCGCCGTCTTTCAACAGGATGCTTGCACCATAAGGCAGTTTATAACGCTCACGCTCACGACCTAACTCATCGGCAATACCAATTTCGCCTGAACGTGAAACAGAAACCAAGTGACCTTTCGCGTGTTGTACCGTTTTCACATTATGGAAACGTACAGTACCTTTGTTACGCACTTGTACACTGTTTGCAGCAGAAGTTCGGCTTGCAGCACCACCCACGTGGAAGGTACGCATGGTTAACTGTGTACCTGGTTCACCAATCGATTGAGCTGCCATAACACCAACAGACTCACCTGGGTTAACCTGATGACCACGAGCCAAATCACGACCATAACATTTTGCACAAACACCAAATGACGATTCACATGCGATGACTGAACGAACTTTCACTTCATCGACACCCGCTTCTTCAAGCTGAGCTGCAATTTTCTCGTCAATCAAAGTGCCACGTGGCAATACCACTTCATTGTCCGATGCACGACGTACATCTTCTGCTGTTACACGACCCAATACGCGATCACGTAATGGCTCAATCACATCCCCACCCTGAATGAATGGAGTCATGACTAAACCGCCCGCAGTACCGCAGTCTGGCTCTGTAATCACCAAGTCTTGTGCCACATCAACCAAACGACGAGTCAAGTAACCTGAGTTTGCAGTTTTCAATGCGGTATCGGCCAAACCTTTACGCGCACCGTGCGTTGAAATAAAGTACTGAAGAACTGTTAGACCTTCACGGAAGTTCGCTTTAATTGGCGTTTCGATGATCGAACCATCTGGTTTTGCCATCAAACCACGCATACCCGCCAACTGACGAATCTGAGCCGCACTACCACGCGCACCAGAGTCAGACATCATGTAGATGCTGTTGAACGATTTTTGTTTCTCGTCTTCACCCTGTTTGTTCTTCACATTGGTAAATGACAAGTTATCCATCATCGCTTTAGCGACTTGATCGTTAGTACGCGCCCAAATATCGACCACTTTGTTATAACGTTCACCTGCAGTCACAAAGCCTTGTTCAAACTGTTGTTCAATTTCACGAACTTCAGTTTCTGCTTTGTCAATAATGACTTGCTTTTGTGGCGGAATGACCATGTCTTCCATACCCACCGATACACCTGAGCGAGTCGCTTGACGGAAGCCCAAATACATCAATTGGTCAGCAAAGATGACGGTGTCTTTTAGACCTAATTTACGGTAGCAAGAGTTGATCAGTTTTGAGATGTTTTTCTTAGTCATCTCAAGGTTGATCATGTCAAAGCTTAAGCCTTCTGGAACGATTTCCCAAAGTAAGCAACGACCTGGTGTGGTATCCACAATAATGGTTTGCTTTTCGCGCTGACCATTTTCATCAATCACAGTCTGATGCACACGCACTTTAACACGCGCATGGATCGCAACTTTATTGGTGGCCAAAGCACGGTTTACTTCGTGCGTATCAGCAAAGACCATGCCTTCACCTTTGGCATTAACTGCATCACGCGTGATGTAGTAAAGACCCAAGACCACGTCCTGAGACGGAACAATAATCGGCTCACCATTGGCTGGTGACAAGATATTGTTGGTTGACATCATCAAAGCACGTGCTTCAAGCTGTGCTTCCAAGGTCAATGGAACGTGTACTGCCATTTGGTCACCGTCAAAGTCGGCGTTAAATGCAGTACAGACCAATGGATGCAAACGAATCGCTTTACCTTCGATCAAAATCGGTTCAAAGGCTTGTAGACCCAAACGGTGAAGTGTCGGTGCACGGTTCAACATCACTGGATGTTGACGAATCACATTCGCTAGAACGTCCCAAACTTCAGGAGTCTCGCGCTCAACCATTTTCTTGGCAGCTTTAATGGTGGTTGCCTGACCAGATGCCTGCAATTTTGCGAAAATAAATGGCTTGAATAGTTCAAGTGCCATCTTCTTCGGAAGACCACATTGATGCAAACGTAAAGTAGGACCAACGGTAATGACCGAACGACCAGAATAGTCAACACGTTTACCCAACAAGTTCTGACGGAAACGACCTTGTTTACCTTTGATCATATCTGCCAAAGATTTCAATGGGCGTTTGTTTGAACCTGTAATCGCACGACCACGACGACCATTATCTAACAAGGCATCAACAGATTCTTGTAACATACGTTTTTCGTTACGTACGATGATATCTGGTGCTGCAAGGTCAAGAAGACGCTTCAAACGGTTGTTACGGTTAATCACACGACGATAAAGATCGTTCAAGTCAGACGTCGCAAAACGACCACCTTCAAGTGGAACAAGTGGACGCAAGTCTGGTGGGAGTACTGGCAGTACATTCATCACCATCCATTCTGGCTTGTTGTTTGACTCTTTAAACGCTTCCATCAACTTCAGACGCTTAGACGCTTTTTTCAGTTTCGTCTCTGAGGTTGTTTGTGGAATTTCTTCACGAAGACGCGCGATTTCAGCTTCAAGATCGATGTCTTTCAACAAATCCTGAACCGCTTCCGCACCCATTTTCGCGGTAAATTCATCACCGTGTTCTTCAAGCGCGTTATAATACTCTTCATCGCTCAGTAACTGATATTTCTCGAATGGAGTCATACCAGGATCAGTCACGACATAAGACTCGAAATACAACACACGTTCGATATCACGAAGTGTCATATCTAGTAATAAACCAATACGGCTTGGTAATGATTTCAAGAACCAGATGTGCGCCACTGGCGAAGCAAGCTCGATGTGACCCATACGTTCACGACGAACTTTTGCAGTGGTGACTTCAACGCCACATTTTTCACAAATGACGCCTTTGTATTTCATACGCTTGTATTTACCACACAAGCATTCGTAATCTTTGACTGGACCAAAGATTTTGGCACAGAACAAACCATCACGTTCTGGTTTAAACGTACGGTAGTTGATTGTCTCAGGCTTTTTCACTTCACCGTGAGACCATGACTTAATCATTTCTGGTGACGCAAGACCAATACGGATACGGTCGAATTCAACGGGTGCATGACCGTCAGAATCCGTTTTCTTACGCATGATATCGAGCAAGTCTTTCAATTTTTTTCTCCGTGTGTCAGAGAGCTAGGCTCATCCGACTGGGTCACAAATATTGTTTTTACTGAAATTTGAAAATCTCCCCTAACCCCTCTTTGAAAAGAGGGGCCCCCTTTAACAAACGGGAATCGAGGGGGATTTAGTCACCATTTTTCAGTTCAATGTTGATACCTAAAGAACGGATCTCTTTGGTCAATACGTTGAATGATTCAGGCATACCTGGATCCATATAATGGTTACCATCTACAATGTTCTTATAGATACGTGTACGACCTTCAACGTCATCCGACTTCACAGTGAGCATTTCCTGAAGGGTATATGCTGCGCCATAAGCTTCAAGTGCCCAGACTTCCATCTCACCGAAACGCTGACCACCAAATTGAGCTTTACCACCCAATGGTTGTTGCGTTACCAGAGAATATGAACCTGTTGAACGCGCATGCATCTTGTCATCCACCAAGTGGTTCAGTTTCAACATGTACATATAACCTACGGTTACAGGACGGTCAAACTGTTCACCTGTACGTCCATCAAACAAAATCTGTTGACCAGTACGTGGCAATTCAGCCAACTCAAGTAACTCTTTAATTTGACTTTCTTCAGCACCATCAAATACAGGAGTTGCTAGTGGTACACCTTTACGCAAGTTGCCAGCCAATACCAAGACTTCGTCATCAGTCAGACTGTTTAGATCTTCTTGCTCACCACCGACCTTGTTATAAATCTTATCAAGGAAGATACGAAGTTCGGCAATGGTACGCTGTTGTTGCAACATCTTATCGATTTGCTCACCCAGACCTTTGGCTGCCAATCCCAGATGTGTCTCCAGAATCTGACCCACGTTCATACGTGACGGTACACCTAACGGGTTCAACACGATATCAACAGGTACACCATTGGCATCATGTGGCATGTCTTCTACAGGTAGGATGTTAGAAACAACACCTTTGTTCCCGTGACGACCCGCCATTTTATCACCTGGCTGGATACGACGTTTAACTGCAAGGTAGACTTTAACGACTTTCAAGACACCCGTCGTTAACTCATCACCCGTCGCTAATTTGCGTTTTTTCTCAGCAAATTTCTCATCAATTTCAGCACTCTTCTCTTTCAAGAATACTTGAATTTGACTTAAACGCTCAGCGATGCCTTCATCACTTGGTTGAATTTCAAGTAAATCGACCAGCTCAAGACCAGACAATAAATCTTCAGTCAGTTTGTCACCACGTTTAGTCGTGCCACCACCGTTAGAATCCTGACCTTTTAATAAGCGCACAATACGTTCACGTGCTGCTTCTTCAAAGATTTTGTATTCTTCTTTCAAATCTTTACGGTACGAATCCAATTGCGCTTTTTCAATCGCAAGTGCACGATCATCTTTCTCAAGACCATCACGTGTGAAGACTTGTACATCGATGACAGTACCTTTCGTACCAGACGGAACACGTAAAGATGAATCTTTCACATCAGCCGCTTTTTCACCGAAGATCGCACGAAGCAATTTTTCTTCTGGCGTAAGTTGAGTTTCACCTTTAGGCGTAACTTTACCTACCAGAATATCACCCGCAGTCACTTCCGCACCGATATAAACAATACCAGATTCATCTAGCTTGGATAGAGCAGCTTCACCTACATTCGGAATATCGGCAGTAATTTCTTCTGCACCCAATTTAGTATCACGTGCAACACATGATAATTCCTGAATGTGAATTGAAGTTAAACGATCTTCCTGCAAAACTCGCTCAGATAACAAGATTGAGTCTTCGTAGTTATAACCATTCCACGTCATGAACGCGACGCGCATGTTTTGACCCAATGCCAACTCACCACCATCGGTAGAAGGACCATCAGCCAATACATCACCACGACCAACTTTATCGCCCAGATTCACAAGAACTTTCTGGTTAATACAAGTATTTTGGTTAGAACGGGTGTATTTGATCAGGTTATAAATATCAACACCTGCTTCACCCGCGATCATTTCATTTTCATGAACACGAATGACTACACGTGATGCATCAACAAACTCAATCACACCACCACGTTTTGCAATTACACATACACCTGAGTCACGTGCAACGGTCGCTTCCATACCCGTACCCACAAGCGGTTTATCCGCAAGTAAAGTTGGCACTGCCTGACGTTGCATGTTCGAACCCATTAAGGCACGGTTCGCATCATCGTGTTCTAGGAATGGAATCAATGATGCTGCGACAGAAACAACTTGCTGCGCAGAAACATCCATATGCGTCACTTTTTCAGGAGGCATACGTACAAATTCGCCCTGATGACGGACTGAAACCATTTCTTCAACGAGGTTACCCTCTGCATCAACACCAGAGTCGGCCTGTGCAATCACAGTACCCACTTCTTCAATCGCAGAAAGATATTCAACATCGTCAGTTACACGACCATCGACTACTTTACGATAAGGCGTTTCCAAGAAACCGAAATCGTTGGCTTTTGCATAAACAGATAGCGAGTTGATCAAACCAATGTTTGGACCTTCAGGCGTTTCAATCGGACAAACACGACCATAGTGAGTTTGATGTACGTCACGTACCTCAAAGCCTGCACGCTCACGTGTCAAACCACCTGGCCCAAGCGCTGATACACGACGTTTGTGTGTAATTTCAGACAATGGATTGTTTTGATCCATAAACTGTGACAACTGGCTTGAACCAAAGAACTCTTTGATTGCAGCAGCCACTGGTTTAGCATTGATCAAGTCTTGCGGTGATAAATTATCTGTTTCTGCCTGACTTAAACGCTCTTTCACAGCACGTTCAACACGAACCAAACCAACACGGAATTGATTTTCAGTCATTTCACCTACTGAACGGACACGACGGTTACCCAAGTGATCGATATCGTCGACTTCACCTTTACCGTTACGAATCTCAACCAATGTACGCAGTACATCAGTGATATCCTCATTAGAGAGAATACCTTCAACTTCACGTGATTTTTGATCTGTACCGACTTCGTAAGGACGACCCAAACGACGGTTAAACTTCATACGACCGACAGGTGACAAATCATAACGTTCAGAAGAGAAGAACAAGTTATTAAACAAGTTTTCAGCCGCTTCTTTCGTTGGTGGCTCGCCTGGACGCATTACTTTGTAGATTTCAACCAGTGCTTCTTCACGGCCTGATGTGGTATCAGCACGTAAAGTATCCGCAATAAACGGACCATGATCGATATCGTTGGTATACAGGATATTAAACTGCTTCACGCCACCTTCAGCTAGCTTGACCATGACTTCATGGCTGAGCAAAGTGTTGGCAGGAATGATATCACCATCTTTTAGTGTAATATCTTCAGCAGTGATACGCTCATATAGATACTCATCAGGCACTGAAAGCTTGCTTAGACCAGACGCTTCCATTTGACGAACATGACGCGCATTAATACGTTTGCCTTGTTCTACAATGACTTTACCGTCATTATCAGTAATATCAAACTGCGCCATTTCACCGCGTAAACGTTCAGGCACAAGATCAATTTGGTAGCTGCCCATGTCCAGATACACAGGTACTTTTTCATAGAACAAATCAAGGATTTGCTCATTGTTATAACCCAGTGCACGTAGAATAACCGTAGCCAATAGCTTACGACGACGGTCAATACGCACGTAAACCAAATCTTTGGCATCAAATTCAAAGTCTAACCATGAACCACGGTAAGGAATAATACGTGCTGAATACAGCACTTTACCGCTTGAATGAGTTTTACCTTTATCATGATCGAAGAACACACCTGGTGAACGGTGTAACTGAGATACGATGACACGCTCAGTACCGTTAATCACAAATGTTCCGTTCTCAGTCATGAGTGGCATTTCACCCATATACACTTCTTGTTCGCGAACATCTTTAATTGATTTCGTTTCACGATCTTTAATGATCAAACGAATTTTTACGCGCATTGGTGCCGCATAAGTTGATCCGCGAAGAATACACTCGCGTACATCAAACTCTGGTTTACCAAGACTATACTCAACAAATTCTAAAGCAGCATTGCCAGAATAACTTTCTATAGGAAAAACTGAACGAAATGCGGCTTGGAGACCGATATCTTCGCGGTTTTTCGGTGATTTGCCATCTTGTAAAAACGTTCTGTACGAATCGACCTGAATCGAAAGCAAGTACGGAGCGTCCATGACGCTAGGCAATTTACCAAAATTCTTACGGATCCGTTTCTTTTCGGTATATGAGTATGCCATCTGGAGTCCTCGGAAAGTAAACCAGGCTCGCCTGCAGAACGAGCTTGGATGGAATGACGCAGGCCGATATGGCCACCACTTTTACAAATGCTGCAATTTTTAAGTGGTATTAAAACGCTTAACAATATTTTTAAACCAGAAAAATATTGGTAAGCGTTTGAATTTATTTCATTTGTTCTTTAAATCGAGCGTTTTTATATCAAACAAACAAAAATCGAGCCGATTATTGTAACGCAAAAAGGCTGATGACCCAAGAGCCATCAGCCATTTTATGGGGCCGATTATCAAAAAATCGACCCCTTGATGCATTACTTAAGTGTAACTGTAGCACCAGCTTCTTCAAGTTTCTTCTTAAGCTCTTCGCCTTCTTCTTTAGAAACGCCTTCTTTAAGAACTTGTGGAGCACCTTCAACAAGATCTTTCGCTTCTTTAAGACCAAGACCAGTCGCTTCACGAACTGCTTTAATTACAGCAACTTTGTTCGCGCCGAAAGAAGTCAATTCAACATTGAATTCAGTTTGTTCTTCAGCAGCAGCAGCGCCAGCACCTGGAGCAGCAGCAACAGCTACAGCAGCAGCAGATACATTGAATTTCTCTTCAAAAGCAGAGATTAATTCAACAAGTTCAAGAACAGTTTTTTCAGCAACTGCGTTTAAGATTTCTTCGTTAGTTAAAGCCATGAGAATAACTCCAAATGGATATTGAATAAGGTAAAAGTGTGATTAAGCTGCTTCTGACTCGTTTTTCTCTTTGAGTGCTGTAAGTAAGCGACCCAATTTCGAAACAGGAGCTTGAAGAACAGAGGCAAGCATAGTAAGTGCTTTCTCTTGGTTTGGAAGGTTTGCAATAACGCTAACTTCAGCACCTTGATAAACTTTGCCGTCAAATGCAGCAGCTTTTAATTCAAATGCTTTGTTCGTTTTTGCAAATTCTTCAAACAAGCGTGCAGCTGCACCCATGTCGTCTTCAGAAGTTGAAAAACCAAGAATTGTTGGGCCTACAAGGTTGTCATTCAAGATATCAAATTGAGTACCTTCAAATGAACGTTTAGCCAAAGTATTACGCACGATACGTGTAGTAACACCTAACTTACGCGCTTCAACACGAAGTTGAGTAAGTTTTTCGACAGTTAAACCTTGATAATCAGCAACAACAGCAGAGAACGCTTTAGAAGCAACTTCGTTGACTTCTGCGACGATCTGTTTTTTGCCTTCGATAAGAAGAGCCATTGTAAAACCTCCTAAGGTGACTTATGCATCTGAGCTAGATGCACTCCCAATTCGTAAACCTTTCGGCTTACACGCGGAGGAGGAACAAATCACACCACCGCGTCTACTCAGGCAATCAATTAAGGCCAAAGTCGAAACTCCAACCACCTGAGGTCTTTGACGCTGGCAAATTAATATTTACCAATTCAAAGTCCGCTTGATGACATATTTGAATCCTCAAAGATTCATCAAATACGTTTACTCACCAAGACCTTTAAAAATCTTTTAACTAAAATTAGTTAGAAACGTTGTTTACATCAACAGTCAAACCAGGGCCCATTGTTGAGCTCAAAGTGATCTTTTTGATATAAACACCTTTAGAAGTTGCAGGTTTTAACTTTTTCAAGTCAGCAACTAAAGTTTCAACGTTTTGACGGATCGCTTCAGCGGTAAAACCTACTTGACCGATCGCAGCATGGATAATACCTGCTTTGTCTACACGGTAACGCGCCTGACCTGCTTTCGCATTTTTAACTGCACCAGCAACATCTGGAGTAACCGTACCCACTTTAGGGTTTGGCATTAAGCCACGTGGACCAAGAATTGTACCCAACTTACCTACAACGCGCATTGCATCTGGAGCCGCGATCACAACATCAAAGTCAAGATTACCTTGTTGAATGCTTTCAGCAAGATCATCAAAACCTACGATATCAGCACCTTCAGCCTTAGCAGCTTCAGCAGCAGCACCCTGAGCAAATACTGCAACACGTACAGTTTTACCAGTACCCGCTGGAAGTGTAGTTGCACCACGAACAACCTGATCAGATTTACGTGGATCTACACCCAGATTAACTGCAACATCCAAAGACTCTTTGAATTTAGCAGCAGGTAGGTCGTTAAGAACTTGTACCGCTTCTTCCAAAGTATAAACTTTGTTAGTATCGACAGCAGCAGCAATGGCTTTTTGACGTTTAGTTAACTTTGCCATGTCTTATAGCTCCACTTCCAAGCCCATAGAACGTGCAGAACCAGCGATGGTACGAACACGTGCGTCTAAATCAGCACCAGTTAAATCTGGTTCTTTCGTAGTCGCAATTTCTTCTAATTGAGCACGAGTCAACTTACCAACTTTAGTTTTGTTTGGTACAGAAGAACCCTTTTGAATACCAGCAGCTTTCTTAAGAAGAATAGATGCAGGTGGAGTTTTCATGATGAAAGTGAACGACTTATCGTTGTACACAGTGATCACGACAGGAATAGGCAAACCTACTTCAAGTTTTTGTGTCGCAGCATTGAATTCTTTACAGAATGCCATGATGTTAACACCACGTTGACCCAAAGCAGGACCAATTGGTGGAGATGGATTTGCTTTACCAGCTGGAACTTGCAGCTTGATATAGCCGTCAATCTTCTTAGCCATTATAGATTACCTCTGGGTACAAACGCCGCTAGGCTCCCCAACATTTACTTCACAACATACGGGATGCTGTAATAACAAATGCCCGATCAGATCGGGCGCTTTCCAACCAATTCAGATTAATTCGCTTTTTCGACTTGACGAAATTCGAGTTCAACCTGAGTTGGACGGTTAAATACATTAATCGTCAACGTTAAACGAGACTTCTCGTACTGAACTTCCTCCACAACTCCTTTAAAGTCTGTGAACGGACCATCAGTCACCAATAATTCTTCGCCTGGCTCAAACATCGTCTTAGGACGAGGTGCTTCACCAGTATTGCGCACACGTGCGAGAATCGCATCAGCTTCTTTTTGTGAAATCGGAGCAGGCTTTTCTGCTGTTCCACCTATAAAGCCTAGAACTTTTGGACATTCTTTGACAATGTGCCAAGTTTCATCGTTCATTTCCATTTCGACCAACACATAGCCTGGAAAGAACTTACGTTCTGATTTACGCTTCTTACCATCCTTCATTTCCACCACTTCTTCGGTAGGAACAAGGACTTCACCAAAGCTATCGGCAACAGCGCTACGTGCAATACGATCATTCAAAGAACGCATTACCTGTTTTTCATAACCAGAATAGGCATGAATAATGTACCAACGTTTCATAGCTCTTTTATCCGATAATTAACTTAATTAACCAACCCAGTCCATAGTCAAAACACCACAATACAATTGCAGTAATAATAACCACTAACAAAACCTGCCAAGATGTGGTCACGGTTTCTTGTTTTGTTGGCCAAGTTACTCGACGCAGCTCAAGTCGCGCATCTTTAAGTAAACGAACAAAGCCTTTACCCTGATGGGTGGCGTATAATAAACCTAAAGCAACAACGATACAAGCGATAATTACACCAACACGCACCCAAACACTATTTGCAGGTGGCCAATACGCAGGTAGATATTGATTCACCATGGCTGCACCAACTAAAAGTACCAGTGCAATCACCCACAGTACAATATCCAATGGCGAACCAGAAGTGACAACTTCGGCAGAATTATTTCTTTGAGGGATTGGCGCGTCGCTTAATGCGTCACGCGATTTATCATTCGACATTTTTTTACTCGTCGTTGAACTCGCGACTTATTATATGACACTTAAGTCAGCATCAAGCTTGTCATAACGTGGCAGGCCAGGAGGGACTCGAACCCCCAACATTCGGTTTTGGAGACCGACGCTCTACCAATTGAACTACTGACCTAGGACACACAAGCCGAGAGTCTAGACTCTCGGCTCAAAAATTGCAACCGTATAAGATGATTATGCAGTTACTTTCGCAACAACACCAGCACCTACAGTACGACCACCTTCA
>OGQD01001357.1_pt1 | contig 16145 bp, 13 predicted proteins | sample 1553091 | NCBI WGS metagenome assembly OGQD01 (sample SAMEA2580290, study PRJEB22360) | human gut metagenome | biome: human gut; feature: human-associated habitat; material: faeces | place: Denmark | collected 2008/2010
TAAGATTTTTGGGGTGTTCTTTTTTAATGTATCAGCAATAAATTTTCTTAAGATTAAAAGTTACAGTTTAAAGTTCGATTCACTTTCTCATATATTAATAGGTATAAAAATTTCAATTTGGGAATTCAAGCCCCTTTAAAAACTCATGACATTTTAAAATTATATTAAATTTCAAAAACACCCCTTAAATTTTTAGGGTAAAATATTTTTCAATTCAATTTTTTTGTAAATTTGCCCCGTAAAAATTAACCTAATATGTCAACTTTAAGATTCAAAGCGTTAGAAACTTTACCATTCAAGGACTTCAGAAGAGATAATTCTGTAGAAGTTCCCGTGAAATTATCAGAATTATTCTGTCAGAATGTTTTCTCAGAAGAAACGATGAGAGAATATTTAACGAAAGAAGCATTCCAGTCTATTATGGATGCAGTAAAAAAAGGAAGCAAAATCCAGAGACACATTGCAGATCAGGTTGCGGTAGCCATGAAAGACTGGGCAATGAGCAAAGGTGTAACACACTACACACACTGGTTTCAGCCTTTAACAGGTTCTACAGCAGAAAAGCACGATTCATTCTTCACACCAATTGAAGGTGGAAGAGCGATCGAAAGATTCAGCGGAAATTTACTGATCCAACAGGAACCGGATGCATCTTCTTTCCCGAATGGAGGTATCAGAAACACTTTTGAAGCAAGAGGTTACACCGCATGGGACCCTACATCTCCTGCATTCATCATGGGAACTACTCTATGTATTCCTTCGATCTTCATTTCTTACACAGGAGAAACTTTAGATTATAAAGCCCCTCTTCTAAGAGCATTGAACGCCGTGGATGAAGCTGCAACCAACGTTATGCAGTATTTTGACAAAAACGTAACAAAAGTAACCCCAACTTTAGGTTGGGAGCAGGAATATTTCTTAGTAGATTCTGCATTATATCAGTCTCGTCCAGACCTTGTATTAACAGGGAAAACTTTGTTAGGACACTCTCCTGCAAAAGGACAGCAGTTGGATGACCACTATTTCGGTTCAATTCCTACAAGAGTCATGAATTTCATGAAAGAGCTGGAAATCGAATGTATGAAATTAGGAATCCCGGTTACAACGAGACACAATGAGGTAGCTCCAAATCAATTCGAGTTGGCTCCGATGTTTGAAGAAGTAAACGTTGCTGTTGACCACAACTCTTTGTTGATGGACGTTATGGCAAGAATCGCTCACAGACATCATTTCCATATTTTGTTCCACGAAAAGCCTTTCGCTGGCGTAAACGGAAGCGGAAAGCACAACAACTGGTCTTTAGCAACCGATACAGGTGAAAACCTTTTAAGCCCTGGAAAAAATCCTAAGAAAAACTTACAGTTCTTAACGTTCTTCGTCAACACAATTAAAGCAGTTCACGAATATGCAGATCTTTTAAGAGCAAGTATTGCTTCTGCAAGCAACGACCACAGATTGGGTGCGAACGAGGCTCCGCCGGCAATTATTTCCGTATTCATCGGAAGCCAGTTGTTCAGAGTTTTGGAAGAGCTTGAAAAAGTAACGGAAGGAAAGCTTTCTCCGGACGAAAAAACAGATTTAAAACTAAATGTAGTAGGAAAAATTCCTGAAATCCTGTTGGATAACACAGACAGAAACAGAACTTCTCCATTTGCATTTACAGGAAATAAATTCGAGATCAGAGCGGTAGGTTCTTCTGCAAACTGTGCAGAATCTATGACAGTAATGAACACGATTGCTGCAAAACAATTAAACGACTTCAAAAAAGAAGTAGATGCTTTAATTGAAACAGGTCTTAAGAAAGATGAAGCAATCTTCAATGTATTGAGAGAGTACATCAAGCAGTGTAAAAACATTATGTTTGAAGGAGACGGATATTCTGATGACTGGGCTAAAGAAGCGGAAAAGAGAGGCTTAAACAATTTAAAAACAACTCCGGAAGCTCTTAAGCAGGAAATGGATGAGAAATTTTTAGCGCTTTACGAAGAGATGGGAATTTTCACCCACAGAGAAGTTGAAGCAAGAAACGAAATCAAATTAGAAAAATATTCTACGGTTATTGATATCGAAGCAAGAGTATTAAGTGACATCGCAAGAAACCACATTATTCCTTCCGCGTTAAATTATCAGAACAGACTGATCGAGAACGTAAAAGGGTTAAAAGAAATCTTCGGAGACAAAGAATTCAAGTCTTTGGCAAAAGAACAAATGAGCTTAATTACAAGCATTTCCGAGAATGTTTCTAAAATTAAAGTAGGCGTTGAAGATCTTATTAAAGCAAGAGAAGCAGCAAAAGCAGTTACCGAGAGTCAAAAACAGGCTGAGGAATACTGTAATAAAGTAAAACCTTTATTCGACACCATCAGAGATGCATCAGACGATCTTGAAATGATGGTAGACGACGAGCTTTGGCCAATGACGAAATACAGAGAAATGTTATTTACAAAGTAACATTTGTAAAGTTCCATATTAGTGAAACTCTCCGATTGATCGGGGAGTTTTTTTATGAGGTATGAATGCTTTGTTAAAACGAAAACAACAGCCGTTATAAAAGCATTAAAAAGTAGAGTTAAAAACCTGAAACAACCGAAAAACCAATCATTTATTAACAAAATTTATAATGGGGTATTTTGAATTAATTTAATTGCCTATCCTTTATTTTACAATAATCTGCAATAATTTTGTTAAAGAATCTTAATAAAAAAAACCGCACACCTACCCAAAACAGGCGGTTACGGTTTATTTTTTTTTAACATACTTAAAAATTATGTTAAAATGTGTTAAATAAAGAACCTGACAATTGTCATATCGGGGCTCTTTTACTTGGATTCTATATTTTTGTATTGCTTTTGAAAATATACTATCCTTTTTTTAACACGGTAATCAAATATATATGAAGAAAAGAGTTTTGTTTTATCTAGTTGCTTTCGTCTCTACTGTATCGTTACAATCGTGTGTTACAAACTACGTAGTTTCAAAACCAGCAACTTACGCTAAAGAATACAAAACAGATGCCAAACTTGCCTCTCTTGAAACAAACAAAATGGAGCAGGATAAGCAGAAATTAATCAACTCATTTCTTGCAGAAAAGGCAGCTACTTTAGCCAACGCAAAAAATTCTATCAAAAATTCTGAGATTGCAAAAGCAATCAAACATAACGCAACAATCGATAACATCTTAAACGAAGCACAGACTTACCTTGGAACGCCTTACCGTTACGGAGGAATGACAAGAAACGGGATTGACTGTTCAGCTTTTGTACTTTCAGTTTTCGGTGCTGCAGCAGGCCTTAGCTTACCAAGAGTAGCAGCTTCGCAGTCTGAAGAAGGTGAAAGAATCGAGAAAGAAAACCTTCAGAAAGGAGATTTGATCTTCTTTTCTCACGGAAGAAGAATTTCTCACGTAGGAATCGTAGAAAGCGTAACAGAAGACGGAGAAGTGAAGTTTATTCACGCCGCAACTTCAAAAGGAGTCATGATTTCTTCATTAAATGATTCTTATTGGGGTCCAAAATACAGATTCGGAAAGAGAATCATCAACGAAAACGGAGAAGCTTACAATAATCTTGCAACAATAACTCCGGCAGCAAACGCAGCAAGTTTTTAATTTTAAATAATTGATTTAAATAATGAAACCATCAAGATTTTGATGGTTTTTTTATTGTTTAGTTTCTAACTACCCCGTCTTTTGCTTGGCAAAATCCACCCCTTCAGAGAAGGGGAATTGCTTTTTTCTAATACTAAGAAGATAAAAGTTTCAGAGAATATTTTCACCTGTAAAAACTTTGAGATTGAGCTTAGATCAATTCTCAAATTTACTCTGATATTGAACTCCTGCGGAGTTCTGATTCTGCATTCTTCATTTATGCTACACAGATACAATTCCTACGGAATATTTATGTACAGAGAATCCAAAGATAAAATGGTATTAGACAGCAAAACGATCAACGATTAACCATCAACAGTAACCTATCCGTTTTTATCAATTTCAATATCGAACTGATGAAGGAGTCCATGAATTTCAGAAAGCGAAAATTTAGCCTTTTTAAGCCTGTTTGAAGCCGGATTTATGGAATAGCTGAACGATGTACGGAAATCCGATTTTTCGAGGTTGGTGTGGTCGAAAACAGCTCCGGAGAGATCGCATCCGGAAAATATTGCGTTCGATAAATCGCATTCAGAAAAATCGACCTCAATTAATTTTGAATTTCTGAATAGTGTTTTTTTGATTGATGTTTTATAAAATATGGAATTGTTGAGAAGACAGCTTTCAAATGTAAACGATAATCCGAATTCGTTGCAGTCGTTGAAATGCAGTCCAAACATTTTACACTCTTTAAAAACCACCTCGCGAAAAGCTGTTGAAACCAGATTCATCATGCTGAGGTTGCAGTCAATAAATTCGCAGTCGTTAAAATTGAATCCTGAAAGATTCGCGTATTCTAAATTACAGTTTTGGAAAGTACAGTTTTCGTATTCGCCTTTGTCTAAAGGCTGCGATAAATTTTTGTTCTCGAAATGCTGATCTGAAAAATAGGATTCTTTCATAAACTTTGTTGAGAGTTATTTTATTTCGCGAATTTAGAAGATTCAAGTATGAAAATTAAAACATAGCATTTTAAACTTCCATCTTCTATCCTCCAGCTTTTAAACCAGACTATTCTTATCCGAATAATTTAATTTAAAGAAAATAAAAGTCATCATTGAGAACGCAAGTAAAGAACTTCCTCCATAACTGAAATACGGCAACGGAATACCAACGGTTGGGAATAGCCCCATTACCATTCCTAAATTGATGGTAAAGTGCATTAAAAGAATCGAGGCAAAGCAATATCCGAAAACGCGGTTAAAGCCCGATTTCTGCTGCTCGGCGAGATAATAAATCCTTCCGATGTACACCATATAACAGAGAATAAGAACGGCGCTTCCTACGAATCCCCACTCTTCACCTACGGTACAAAAAATATAGTCGGTTTCCTGCTCCGGAACAAATTTCCCCTGCGTAACGGAACCTTCACGGTATCCTTTTCCCCAAAGTCCTCCGGAACCGATAGCCGTTTTAGAATACAACAAATTATATCCGGAAGTATCCCTGAATGCTTTTTCACCTTTAAAAAGAACCTCAATTCTTTCTCTCTGGTGTTTCGGCAGTTTTTCTAAAATATAAGGCGCACCGAAAGCCAGACCACATAAAAGCAGCACCGAACCTGCAATACTTGAAATGGAAATAATATTCCACGACATTTTGTAATAATTCATTGCAATGTATCCTCCGATAATCAGGATGATGGTAATCGCAACCCAGATCGGATCTATCGCCAGAGAAACAAGGAAAACCCCTGCAAAAAGAAATCCTACTCCAAACAGAACTCCGCTCAATCCTTCACGATACAAGGCAATAAAAAAGGCGATGAAAACCAACATGGAACCTACATCGGGAATGGCGAGAACCACTACAGCCGGAATTCCGACAATAGCCAAAGTGGTTAGTAATGACTTTCTGTTTTTCAGATTAAATTCCGGTCCGGAAACATAATTTGCAAGCATTAAAGCTGTTCCTATCTTTGCAAACTCAACAGGCTGCATGGTAAAACTTCCGAATTTATACCAGTTTTTCTGCCCGAGAATTTCTTTCCCAAAAGGAAAAAGCCCGATCAGCAGTAAAACACCTCCAATGTAAATAATTCCTGACATATTTTCGAAGAACTTGCTCCGTCCCACGAAAATCACCAATCCGACGAACAGGGAAATGCAGAAGAAAATAAGCTGTTTTTCTCCTAACTTTTGGTCTACACTGTAAATATTTGCGATGGCAAAAGCACAAAGCAGGAAATATAAGCCAAGACCTAATTTATCTATTCCTTCTGCCCATTTCATTGTTTAGCAGGTTTTGTTTTATTATTTTTCGTTTCGATGTCTATCTGTTTCTGCAGTTTTGCTTTCTGCTCTTTTATAAATTTCAGGCTGTCCTGTATTCTTTTCTGTTTGAGAGAATCTACCGGTTCTTTGTACAATCCTTTACGCTTCAGATCCGCAATCCACTGTCTTTTGTATTCAGGCATAAAGCTTGAGGAAGTCATTTTTTTGTAAAGATTTTCACGCTTCAGATCGCCTGTAATAAATTTTTCGGCGATTACCGTTGAGGCAGGACCCGCCCAGGTTGCTCCAAATCCGGCGTGTTCCATTACCGCTGCAACCACAATTTTAGGTTTATCAGCCGGAGCAATTAAAACAAAAATGGAATTATCTTTTCCCTGTGGAACCTGAGCAGTTCCTGTTTTTGCTAACTGCGTGAAGTCATTTGATTTTAAACCATGTGCTGTACCTCTTAAAACTACCGCTTCCATTCCTTTCAAAACCGGTTCAAAATGCTTTTTATCCACCAAAGTCTGATGCTTTTTTTTAAATCTCGGATCAGGATTGGGTTTTCCGTCAATCGATTTTACAATATGCGGAGTATAATACCAACCTTTATTGGCGATTGCTGCCACATAATTGGCAAGCTGAAGCGGAGTTACCAATACGTCTCCCTGTCCCATTCCGTTGAAAACAGCCCCTGTCGCCAAAGGATCCCAGTTTTTAGGATCTTTTTTAGAACCGCTTGCTTTGTAAATGGAAGCCATTCTTTTTTCGTAAAATTCTCCGGTTGGAATTCTTCCTTTTGCCCCTACAGCAAAATCATTATTTAAAAATTCCCCTACTCCGAAGCTGCTCATGATCTTTTTCCATTCGTCAACTCCTTTCGAAGGATTTCCGGGATATTTATTAACGATCGCCAAATACGCATAGGAAAAGTAACAATTACTGGAAACCTGAATAGCAGGAATCAGCGGATCTGCGCCACCGTGACCTTTAATTCTCAACCCTCTGTAATTAAATCCGCCTCCACAAGGAAACACTGTATTTTCGTCCATCACGCCCATCTGCATCGCAGACAAAGCGGTTAACAATTTAAATGTGGAACCGGGAGGATAAGCTGCCTGTAAAGACCGGTCGAAAGTCGGTTTGTTCTCGTAGATTGTATCTTTGGATAAAGCGTAGAGGTTTTTAGATTTATTCGGTCCGGTAAAAAGATTCGGATCGATATCCGGTCCCGTTGCTGCGACCAGAACTTCTCCGTTATTGGGATCAATTGCTACAATCGCACCGTGCTTATTGACAAGCATTTCTTCAGCAATTCTCTGCAAATCGTAGTCTATGGTAAGTGTAATGTCTTTTCCTGTGATAACGTCTTTGTCTAAAGATCCGTTTTTGTAAGGTCCTACATTCCTCAGTTTGATGTCCTTCTGAATGTATTTCATTCCCTTCACTCCGCGAAGGTCTTTTTCGTAGGCTTTTTCAACTCCTGTTTTTCCGATGAAATCGCCCGGTAAATAATACGCAGAGTCTTTTTTAATTTCCCTTTCGTTAACTTCACTGGTATATCCCAAAAGATTTCCAGACGTAGAAACTTCGTACTGTCGCTGAGGTCTTGAAACGATACTGAAAGCGGGATATTTGAATATAATTTCCTGAACTCTCGCGATGTCTTCACGGCTTAGATTTTTCATGAAGGTCATGGGAGTCAGCTTGGAATAATATTTTTCTTTTTTAATATTTTCGATGGTTCTGACGAAATCATTTTTGGAAATCTTCATCAGATTGCAGAATCCTACGGTATCAAAATCAGGACGCATCAAAGCCTGAGTGAAGGAAATTTCGTAGGCAGGCTGGGTTCCCACCAGAATTTTACCGTTGCGGTCAAAAATAACTCCTCTTTGCGGAATAACGTATTCAATTTTAATGGAAGTATTGGCTGAATTTAAAGCATAACGATCCGTAAACAACTGTAAATAAGCAATTCTCGCCACAAAAATCAGAGCGATAACGATAAGAACGGAAAAGATTTTTAAATAACGTGTGTTCAAACTTTTTGTTTGATTTTAAAGATTAATGCGTAAATAACTATAAATATAAACGAAATTAAACTAGTTACCAATACATTAAGCAATATTTCAAAAAATCTGCTCAACTTGAAGAATTCAATGTACTGAACTAAAAGCTGATGCAAAAAGATACTTGAAAATAAAAACAGTAAAAACTGCGCCCACTGCAGGGACTGAAAAGAGAAAAAATCTGTGGAAGTATCTGTAGAAGTTCTGAAAATCAAAGTCCTGAAATAAGCAATCAAAGTGGTTGCAAAGGCATTCATTCCCCAGGTTCCGAGAAATGCATCTACGGAAAGCCCGATAAGAAAACTTAGTGCTAAAAACTGAAATTTATTTCTGAAAAAAGGATAAAACATCACGAATACCGGATAGAGCACCGGAGTGTACTTTCCGAAAATGGTGATCCTGTTCAGTACAAAAATCTGTAATGCAACCAGAAAAATCATAATCAATATATCCGTAAATAATGTTCTGCTAATCATTTTCCTTTTTTATTACAGCCTGCATGGTATCCTGAATCTTCTGAACTTCAGCTTTTTTGAGGTTTTTCACCACATAAACTTTGCTTAAAGCTCCCATTTTTTCACTTAGTTCCACCGAAATATCCCAGAATCCGGTTTTATTATCCACAGAATATCCTGCAATGGTTCCGATCTGTACGCCTTTAGGGAAAATCGCTGATTTTCCGTCGGTAACCACAGTATCGCCAATTTTCAGGGCAACATATTTTGGAATATCCGCCAAATGCATTACTCTGGAGTTGTCTCCGTTCCATGTTAAAGTTCCGAAATATCCTGAGTTTTTTAAAGCAGCATTGATTCTGATTTTATTAACACTTAAAACCGACTGAACCAAAGCATAGCTGTCTGTAGAATTAATAACGATTCCGGCAATTCCTTTCGGAGCCATCACGCCCATTTGCGGAAAAACACCGTCTCTGCGACCTCTGTTGATGGTAAAGTAGTTATTTCTTCTGTTGATGCTGTTGAAAACAATCTCTCCGTCAACAAAAGTATAAATTTGTCCGCCTCCGATGGTATCATGAACTTTTCTGAACATTGGATTTTTCGCTCCCTGTTTTCCATAAAGTTCCACCATCAAGGCTTTATTTTGTGCCACAAGATCTTCGTTGATCTGTTTCAGCTTAAGATACGAAACTCCTTCATCGATATATCCCGAAACCCAAGAATTGAAAGCAGCAGACTGCCCTGCAATCCATGATTGCTGCATGGCATTTTTAGAGAATATCAGAACAAGAGCAATGATTTGCAGAAATATAAAGAAGACAAATAGCGCATTCTTTGAAAATAATCTCAGCAAAAATCCCATTCAGATGTGTTTCGTAAAAAGTTAGAATTATTTAATTAAGAAATTGAATTTATCCATATTCTTAAGTGCAATACCTGTTCCGCGAACAACCGCTCTCAACGGATCTTCTGCTACAAATACAGGAAGACCTGTCTTTTTATGCAATCTGTCTGCAAGACCTCTTAATAATGCACCGCCACCGGCAAGATAAATTCCTGTTTTATAAATATCTGCCGCCAATTCCGGAGGAGTAAGAGAAAGTGTTTCCATTACCGCATCTTCAATTCTGATGATCGATTTGTCCAATGCTCTGGCAATCTCTTTATAACCCACCATAATTTCTTTTGGCTTTCCTGTAATAAGGTCTCTTCCCTGTACCGGAATATCTTCGATATCTACGTCTAAGTCTTCAACGGCAGAACCAACTTCGATTTTAATTCTCTCCGCTGTTCTTTCTCCGATATATAAGTTGTGATGCGTTCTTAAGTAATACGCGATGTCATTCGTAAATACATCTCCCGCAATTTTTACAGATTTATCGCAAACGATACCTCCTAAAGCTACAACAGCAATTTCTGTAGTACCGCCACCTATGTCGATGATCATATTTCCTTCAGGTTTCTGTACGTCGATTCCAACCCCTATTGCGGCAGCCATCGGTTCGTAAATCAAACGAACTTCTTTAGCGTTTACTTTCTGGGCAGAATCTCTTACCGCTCTTTTTTCAACCTCTGTAATTCCGGAAGGAATACAGATTACGATTCTTAATGCGGGCTGAATAAATTTCCCTTTAATTCCCGGAATTTTTTTGATAAATTCCTTAATCATGTGTTCAGAAGCGTGGAAATCGGCAATTACCCCGTCTTTCAACGGACGGATTGTTTTGATGTCCTCATGAGTTTTCCCCTGCATGTGTTTCGCCTGTTCACCCACGGCAATCGGTCTGCCTGTCGAACGCTCGATCGCGACAATAGACGGCTGGTCTATAACAATTTTATTATTATGGATGATAAGGGTGTTGGCAGTACCAAGGTCTATCGCAATTTCTTGCGTAAACATATCGAATAAACTCATACTTTTACTTCTGATTTTTTAAAGAGTTACAAAGATATAAATTTAAGACTACCAAAGAAATTCCGCGGGCATATAATTTGGTTAAATTTTTATTAAAATTTGTAATCGGCTATTAACTTTTGCTCTAAGCATTTACAGAATTTATTTTAAGCTGGATTTAAGATAAACACAGGCGTAATACAGGTAAAACGGCAGTCCTTAACTTCTTCTTTTTTGTGAAATATCTTTACGGAGTATCCAAATGATGAAAATTTATCTTTTTTAAAAAATAATTTTAACGTTTATTAACAACAAGACATCCTATTTTACCATCTCCGAAATAGTTTTTTACGATAATTATCATATACATTTTCAGAAAGTGGTTTGCTAAAAAAAACGTAAATTTGCCACGCTTATGTTACAATATTCAAACATACATCAGACGTCTAATTTTGCTGTGCTTTCCGTTAGTTTCGAAAAAGCTGACGCAGAAACAAGAGGTAAATTTGCATTTTTTGATGAAAACATTAAGAATTTCGTTACCCGGATCCATAATGAAGATTTAGGGGATTCATTTGTCGTTTCGACTTGTAACAGAACCGAAATTTATACCACTTCTCCCAACTATCTTCTTGTTGCTGAAGAATACTGCAAAACAATCGGGGTTAATCTGATGGATTTTCTTCAGTTTGCGAATATTTTAACGAAAGAAGAAGCTTTAATCCACCTTTTCAGAGTCGCAGCCGGACTGGAAAGCCAGATTATCGGAGATTTTGAGATCATCGGACAGATTAAAAAAGCCTACAACCGTTTCAAAAAAGAAAGACAGAACTCTAATCCTTATCTGGAAAGAGCCATCAATTCCGCCATTCAGATTTCGAAAAGAATAAAAAACGAAACCGGAATTTCCAACGGAGCAGCTTCTGTTTCTTATGCGGCGGTTCATTATATCTTAAACAGCCAGAAAAGAATTACCGAAAAAAATATTCTTCTGCTTGGTGTAGGAGAAATCGGGCAGAATACGGTTGAAAATCTGGTAAAACACGTTTACCAACCCAAAATAAAAATCGCCAACAGAACTCAGGAAACGGCAGCGAAGATTTCCGAGAAGTACAATATTCCGCATATTGATTACGCCGATTTTGATAAAGAATTGGGCAATACAGATATTCTTATCGTTGCTACCGGAGCGAGACATCCCATCGTGAACAGATCTCATTTTCCGAACGGAAAAGAAACTTTGGTAATTGATTTATCCATCCCGAATAACGTGGATAAAAATGTAAAGGAGAATAAAAATGTAACGCTGATCGACGTGGATGAACTTTCCAAACAAATTCAGGAAACTATTCAGCAGAGAGAAAAAGAGATCCCGAAAGCTGAAAAAATCATCAAGGAAATGACGAAAGACTTCCTTGAGTGGGAAAAAAAGAGAAAACTCGCACCCAATATCCATCATTTCAAAGCCGTTCTTAAGAATATGGAACGCAATGAAATGCATAATTTTTACAAAAAAAATAAATACATAAACATCACGGATATGGAACTTTCTGATAAAATGATCCAGAAAATTACCAACCGTTTTGCTAAATATATCATCGATAATCCTTTAAAAGCCGAAGAAATTAGTAAATTAATGCACGAAATATTAGTTGAACAACCAAACAACGAATTCAATGAAAAGCATTAGAATCGGAACCAGAAATTCTGCACTGGCACTTTGGCAGGCTAGAGAAGTTGCGAGGCATCTTCAGAACAACAATTATTTAACGGAAATCGTTCCTATTGTCTCTTCAGGCGATAAAAACCTTACACAACCCCTGTATTCATTAGGAATTACAGGAGTTTTCACCAGAGATCTTGATGTTGCCTTATTAAATGACGAAATTGATATTGCCGTACATTCTTTAAAGGATGTTCCTACAAAACTTCCCGAAAACCTTGAGATCGTTTCTTATCTGGAAAGAGATTTTCCGCACGATGTTTTGATTCGAAAGGAATCTGCAAAAAACAAAGAACTTCATGAGCTTAAACTGGCAACCAGCAGTTTAAGAAGAAGAGCATTCTGGCTGAAAAACTTCCCCAATGCTGAATTTTCGGACATTCGTGGAAATATTCAGACAAGGCTTCAAAAACTGGAAGAAGGAGATTTTGATGCGACCATTCTGTCTCTGGCAGGAATTAAGAGAATGAAAATGGACATTGATTATGAAATGATTCCGTTTTTAATTCCGGCTCCTTCGCAGGGAGTGATTGCTGTCGCAGGACATTCAGACAAAACTGAAATCAATGAAATCATCAGACAGTTTACCAATCATAAAAATACGCAGATCTGTGTGGAAATGGAAAGAAATTTTCTGAGCACGCTTGAAGGAGGCTGTACCGCACCCATCGGAGCATTTGCAGAACTTTTTGAAGATCAGATCCGTTTCAAGGCAGCGCTTTGTTCTCTGGATGGTAAGAATAGCATCGCAACCGATGAAAGCTTCATATATAATAATGAAGAAAATTTCGGGGAAAAATTTGCAAAAACTGTTCTTGAAAACGGCGGAAAAGAATTGATGGCGGAAATTAAAAGCCAGATCTAAAATTCACTTTTTACATTTTAACTTCTAAGGTTCCGGATTTCTATGAAGAAATATTTCTCAATATTTATTGTAGTTCTTTGCGTGTTTTTTGGAAAAGCACAGAATCAGTTTGCCCAAAAACTTTCTAATGCGGCTTTAAGCCTTACAAAAGACCGTGTAAGTTATGATCCCGCCTATTTCAACATCAAGTATCCGAACGGAGACGTTCCTTCGGACAAAGGCGTTTGTACCGATGTTGTGATAAGAGCTTACCGAAAACTGGGGATTGATCTTCAGAAGGAAGTGCATGAAGATATGGCGAAAAATTTTTCTAAATATCCTAAAAAATGGGGACTGAAAAAGCCCGACACGAATATCGATCACCGCAGAGTTCCCAACCTGAGAGTGTTCTTTGCCAAATTTGGAAAATCAAAATCCATTGAAACTAAACCGGAACTGTATGTTCCCGGAGATATTGTAACCTGGGATCTTCCGGGAAATTTAACGCACATCGGAATTGTGGTGAACAGAAAATCAGCGGACGGGAAAAGGTATTTAATTGTACACAATATCGGAGGCGGACAGGTTTTGGAAGACTGTTTGTTTAAGTTTACCATTACAGGACATTATCAATATCAGAAATAATGACGAGAAATCTAATCTGCTTATTAGTTTTTATGTTGATAGGTTTTGTATCAGCTCAAAAAAACGAACTGAAAATCATCAATAAGCCTATCAATTATTCTGAAGAAAGAGTTCGTTTAAGTTTGGAATATCTGAAAGAGCATCACGGTTTGGTTCAGAAAACACCGACGATTGTTCCGAAAATGATTGTTCTTCATTATACGGCAGGTGGAAATGTGGAGAGCAATTTTAAATATTTCAACAAAACGTATCTTGAAAATGCAAGAAATACCCTGAAAAGGCAAAGTACGCTGAATGTTTCTTCACAATTCATCATTGACAGAGATGGCACGGTTTATCAGTTGATGGAACCGAATCAGTTTGCCAGACATACGATTGGTTTGAATTACTGCGCCATCGGAATTGAAAATATCGGAAGTAAAAAAGAACCGCTTACGGACAAACAGGTTTCCGCGAATGCACAACTGATACGGTATTTAACCCAAAAATATAAAATAGAATACCTCATCGGACATTCGGAATACGGAATCTTCAGAAATTCAAAACTCTGGAGAGAATCTGATCCGAATTATTTCACAGGAAAAGAAGATCCGGGAAAGGATTTTATGAACAAAGTAAGGCTTCAGACCGCCGATTTACATTTAAAAGATAAACCATAATGAATATTTTATTTACCAAAAACCTAGATCCGGCGATTGTAACCAAAGAATTGGGAGACGATGTTTCGTTTGACTGTGTTGAGGTAATTAAAACAAGTTCTATAGACACTGATGCTTTTGATCTTAAAGATTATTCATTGATTTTTACCAGCGCAAAAGGAGTAAGTTCATTTTTTAAAAACGGATTTAAGCCCAACGAAGATTTTACAGCGAAAAACTACAATAAAATCTACTGCGTCGGTGAAAAGACGAAAAAAGAGCTGAGAAAAAACGGATTCGGAACGTTTAAAGTCCTGAAAAACGCGGAAGAACTTTCACGGTTTATTATTATGCACTGTCAGCAGGAAAAATTTCTTCATTTCTGTGGAAATATCGCATTAGACGTGCTTGACAAAAATCTTCCCCTTCAAAACATCAGCTACAGAAAAATAACGGTGTACAATACGGAGGAAATCAATCCGTTGATAAATGAAAAATATCATGCCGCAGTGTTTTTTAGTCCGAGCGGAGTTCGTAGTTTTGCAAATCGAAATTCTTTTGGGGATATGATTTTGGTTTCCATTGGAGAAACTACTGCCAATGAACTCAGAAAGCATACTTCAAAGCCTGTTTTGGTTTCGGAAGGAAGCACATTACTTTCTGTTCTGAAGCTGATCCGAAAAGAGATTTTAAATAAAAATTGATATTTTAATTGTCATTCTTGGCAATAAAGTCTAGTATATTATGATTAAAAACGACCTATACTTAAAAGCACTTCGCGGAGAAACCGTAGAAAGACCGCCGGTTTGGATGATGAGACAGGCTGGAAGATATTTGCCGGAATTTATTGCATTACGCGACAAATACGACTTCTTCACAAGATGTCAGACACCGGAACTTGCTTCCGAAATTACCGTACAGCCGATCAGAAGATTTCCTTTGGATGCAGCGATTTTATTCTCTGATATCCTTGTTGTTCCGCAAGCGATGGGAATTGATTTCAAAATGAAGGAATCTGTGGGTCCATGGCTGGATAATCCCATCAGAACGATGGAAGATGTGCAGAATGTGGTGGTTCCGGATGTGAATGATACGTTAGGTTATGTTTTTGATGCCATTGAACTGACTTTACAGAAATTGGATAATGAAATTCCGCTGATTGGTTTTGCAGGTTCTCCGTGGACGATACTTTGCTATTGTGTGGAAGGAAAAGGAAGCAAGGCTTTTGATATTGCCAAGTCTTTCTGCTTTACACAACCGGAAGCGGCGCATTTATTACTTCAAAAAATTACCGATACCACAATCGCTTATCTGAAAAGAAAGGTTGAAAAAGGGGTTTCTGCGGTTCAGGTTTTCGATTCATGGGGCGGAATGCTTTCTCCGGCAGATTATCAGGAATTTTCATGGAAATATATCAACCAGATCGTTGAAGCTTTAAGCCCTTTAACGCACGTTGTGGTTTTCGGAAAAGGATGCTGGTTTGCTCTGGAAGATATGGCGCAGTCTCCGGTTTCTGCTTTGGGTGTTGACTGGACGATTAAGCCTGAGTTTGCAAGAACTTTAACCAATCATACAATGACGCTTCAGGGAAATTTTGATCCTGCAAGACTGCATTCAACTCCGGAAACAATTAAAAAAATGGTTACTGAAATGATCAACCGTTTCGGAAAAGACCGTTACATTGCTAATTTAGGACACGGCATTTTACCTAATATTCCTGTGGAAAATGCAGAAGCGTTCATCAGAGCGGTCGTGGATTGGAAACCGAATGCTGAGTTTTAGTATTTAAATACATATAGAATAAAAAATCCCTTTCAAAAAACCAATTGAAAGGGATTTTAATTTTAAAATAATTTTATTTACAATATGGCTATTATAAAGAAATTAAACGGACATACCCCTAAATTCGGGAAAAACTGTTTTTTAGCCGATAATGCAGCTATTATCGGTGATGTGGAAATGGGAGACGATTGCAGTATCTGGTTCGGCGCTGTGCTACGCGGCGA
>OGQD01001364.1_pt1 | contig 16090 bp, 16 predicted proteins | sample 1553091 | NCBI WGS metagenome assembly OGQD01 (sample SAMEA2580290, study PRJEB22360) | human gut metagenome | biome: human gut; feature: human-associated habitat; material: faeces | place: Denmark | collected 2008/2010
TTCCCATTCATTGTGCGCTGCCCACCGCTTTGGGCACCCAGCCGGTGGCGATCGGCGGGGCGGCCGTGGCACTGGCTGCACCGGCCGGGCGGCTTGGCGGCCCCAGCCATCGGCTGACTTTCGCCGGCCAGCCCACGGCGTATATCGCGCCGGGCGCCGAGCTGCTGAGCGATCCGCTGGACCTCGCCGTCCCGGCGCTGGGCGAACTGGCGGTGTCGATCTATCTGCCGCAGCCGACCGCCATCGAAACCTTCCATTGGGACGGCAAGCAGCGCGTCCATGGCGGGCCGGGCGAACAACTCGACGCAACGTTCCTGCCGGTGGACGGCAAGATGGAAGCGCGGCTGTTCCTCGCCGATGTGCTGGTGGAAAACCCCGAGCCGCGGCCGGTGGTGGCGGTGCTGGGGGACTCGATCACCGATGGCCGTGGCGCCAGCCTGGACGGCAACCAGCGCTGGCCGGACCTGCTGGCGCAGCGGCTGGCAGCGCGCGGCGTGGGAGTGATCAATGCCGGCATTTCCGGCGGGCGGCTGCTCTCCGACGGCATGGGGCAGAGCGCCCTGGCGCGCTTCCAGCGCGACGCACTGGGCAAGCCGGGCGTGCAGGCGGCCATCGTGTTGCTGGGCATCAACGATATCTCCTGGCCCGGCAGTACCTTCGCGCCGAACAACCCGCTGGTGCAGTACCAGGACCTGGTCGCCGGTTACCGGCAGCTCATTGCCCAGGCCCATGTGCGCGGCGTGCGTATCGTCGGCGCGACCATCCTGCCATTCGAGCGCGCCCTCAGCGGCTCACCGATAGAGAACTACCACGCGGCCAACAAGGAAGCGCTGCGCCAGCGGGTAAACCAGTGGATTCGCCAGAGCGGGGAATTCGATGCGGTGGTGGACCTGGACGCGCACCTGCGCGACCCCGCTCACCCGCTGCGACTGCTACCGGCCTACGACAGCGGCGACCACCTGCACCCCGGCGATGCGGGGAACCGGGCGATGGCGGAGAGCGTGGATATCGACGCATTGCTGAAGGGGATGTGATGCCTTCAGCGAGGCTGGGGGTGGCCGGGAAGCGATCGCGGACGGAGTCCGTTCCTACAAGATGCCTCTGTGCGTGCGTCGGCCCTCACCCTAACCCTCTCCCGGGGGGGAGAGGGGACCGTACGGTGCAGGATAAAATCTTCGCGTCAGCCGGTTCGGACTGCCCCCTCTCCCTGAGGGAGAGGGCTGGGGTGAGGGGAATGCATCGCTACGGACTTCCTCGAAGAAGACAATTGTTTCTGCTTTATTGGCAAGAGGCGGCGTAGGAGCGAACTCTGTCCGCGATTGGCCATGTTTTCGCACATTCGGAGCCGGCGCGTTCAGCTACCGAATACCGTCCCCACGCCGTCGGCATCCATCCCGCGCTCCAGCTTGATCTTCAGTGCAAGGTCAGTACGCGAATCGGCGAACTTCAGTGCATCGGCCACGCTCACGCGGCCTTCCTCCAGCAGCTTGTAGAGGCTCTGGTCGAAACTCTGCATGCCGCTTTCCAGCGCGCGCTCCACCGCGCCCTTGAGCTCGGGCAGTTCGTCGCGCTGGATGATGCCGCGAATGTGCGGCGTGCCCAGCACCAGTTCCACCGCCACGGCGCGGCGCTGATGGGTGCCGGGCACCAGGCGCTGGCCGACCAGGGCGAGAATGTTCTGCGACAGGTCGGCCAGCACCTGTGGCCGCGCCTCGTCGGGGAAGAAGCGGGTGATCCGCTCGATGGCGTGACGGCAACTGGTGCCGTGCAGGGTGGCGACGCACAGGTGGCCGGTTTCGGCATAGTGCAGTGCATGCTGCATGGTGGCGGCGTCGCGGATCTCGCCGAGCATGATCACGTCCGGCGCCTCGCGCAGCACGTTGCGCAGGGCGTCCTCGTAACTGTGGGTGTCCAGGCCGACCTCGCGCTGGTCGATGATCGACTTCTTGTGCGTATGAAGAAATTCGATCGGGTCCTCGATGCAGACGATGTGACCGGAGCGGTGGCGGTTGCGGAAGTCCAGCATGCTCGCCAGGGTCGTCGACTTGCCCGCGCCGGCCGCGCCGATCACCAGGATCAGCCCGCGGTCCTGCATCGCCAGCTTGTCGAGGATCGACGGCAGGCCCAGCGAGGTGACGTCGGGAATCATCTGCTTGATCAAGCGCACCACCATCGCCACTTCGCCGCGCTGGTAGTAGATATTCGCGCGGAAGCGCCCGACGTCCGGCACGCTCAGCGCCAGGTTCATCTCCAGGTCGCGTTCGAAGTCCTGCACCTGGGCCGGCGACATCAGCTGCCACGCCAGGGTCTTCACTTCACCGGGCTGCAGCACGCGATCGTCTGCCGGCTGGCTATGGCCTTCGGCCTTCAGGTGCGGTGGCGCGCCGACGCTGAAGAACATGTCCGAGCCACCGCGCTCGGGCAGCAGGCGCAGATACTGGATGACGTCGGGGAGGGGCGTGTCGCTCATGGGTTCGTCCTTGGATGGCGAGAGGTCGCATCTGCATTGAGCCTAGCTGCAATGCCGGACGGGAGACTAGGGGAGGCTGCGGCAAGCCGTGTTGACGTGCCGCAGGCAAGCGCATCAGGTCGACAGCTGGTTGGCGAACTGGCCCACGGCGTTGACCACGCGCTGGGCGCTGTCCTGGATCTCGATGATCACCGTGCCAGCCTGGCCGGACAGCTCCAGGCCCAGTTCGGCCTGCTGCTTGCCGCGGTCGATCATGGCCACGGCCTGGCCTGCCAGGTGCTGGTTCTGCTCCACCACGCGGGTGATTTCCTCGGTGGCGGCACTGGTGCGCGAGGCAAGCTGGCGTACTTCGTCGGCGACCACCGCGAAGCCGCGGCCCTGGTCGCCCGCGCGGGCTGCCTCGATGGCGGCGTTTAGCGCCAGCAGGTTGGTCTGGTCGGCGATGCTGCGGATGCTCTGCACCAGCGCGCCGATGGCCTGGGACTGGCGATCCAGCGCCTCGATTCCCTCGGCGGCTTCCTGCATGCGGTCGGCCAGCTCGCGCATCACGTCGACGGTCTGCTGGACCACCGAAGCGCCCTTGGTGGCGCTGTCGTCGGTGGTCTGCGAGGTGTCGAAGGCGATGGTCGCGGCCTCGGCCACAGCGCGTTCGCGGCGCACCTGTTCGGTGATCACGGTGGCGAACTTCACCACTTTGTAGAGGCGGTCGTGGGCGTCGATGATCGGGTTGTAGGAGGCCTCCAGCCACACTTCGTGGCCACGGCTGTCGACGCGCTTGAAACGGTCGGCGACGAACTCGCCGCGGCGCAGCTTGGCCCAGAAGGCTTCGTACTGCGGGGAGTTGTATTCGGCGGGTTCGCAGAACATCCGGTGATGCTTGCCCTGAATCTGCGCCAGGCTGTAGCCCATGGCGTCGAGGAAGCGGTCGTTGGCGGTGAGCACTTCGCCCTGCAGGTTGAATTCGATCACGGCGGTGGAGCGCTGCAGCGCCTCGATCAGGTTCTCATGCTCGCGGGAATTCTCGATGGTGCGGGTGAGATCGCTGGCGTAGATCGAGAAGCGCTGGATCACCCCGGCGGCGTCGTGCACCGGCTGCAGGATCGAACGCAGCCAGGCCTCCTCGCCGTTGCCGCGCAGCAGGCGGATCACCCCGGCCAGGTGTTCGCCGCGCTCGATGGCGTGCTTCACCTTGAGGTGAAAGTCCAGCCCGCGCACGTGGTCGGGGATCAGGTCCAGCAACGGACGGCCCTTGAGCTGGTCGCCGCGGTGGAGCATTTCCTTCTCGAAGTTGGCGTTCACCGACTCGATGCGGCCTCGCGGGTCGAGGAACAGCACGAGCATTTCCGCATCGAGGCTGGCGCGGATCTCTTCGACGGAGGCGAGTTCTTCACGCAGGGCGGCCAGTTCCTGCTTCAGACGCGAGTTGAACATTCGTGGGCTTTCTCTAGTGGTGAGGCACGAAGGCTGCTGCCGATTCGTTTCACCCATTTCATCGGCTGATCGCGCCGCGACTTTAGCCCCTGATGACTTGGCGCATCCCGCGTGGAGCAAGGGGCCGCGCCATTCTTCAGACCGCGCTCGAGAGCTCCTGGCTGACGTCGATCGCGGCGCGCAACTGGTCGGTATCCAGTGGCTTGTGCAGCAACTGGCTGCCGCTGGCGGCGGCTTCACGCAGGCGCTCGGGCGAAGTGTCGCCGGTGACGATCAACGCCGGTACCCGGCGCGACAGGTAGCTGCGGATGCGCCGGATGGCATCGGCACCGGTCTGGCCTTCGCCCAGGCGGTAGTCGGTGAGGATCAGGTCCACCGGTGCGTGGCCAAGATGGCTGGCCTCGATGTGCCGCTGGCAGGCGAGCAGGGCACTGGTGCCGGGGTAGACGCGATGGCCCCAGACCTCCAGCAGGTTGCACAGCGCGTGCAACACGTCGTACTGATCCTCTACCACCATGATGCCCAGGCCGGGGCCGCGTTCGCCCGGCTCCGGCGGCGCAGCGACCTGCAGCGGCGCCTCGGCCAGTGGTACGCGCAGGCTGAATACCGAGCCGCGGCCGGGCAGGGAATGCAGTATCAGGCGATGGCCGAGCAGGCGCGCGGTGTGACGCACGATGGCCAGGCCCAGGCCGAGGCCCTGCTTGCGATCGCGCTCGGCGTTATGCAGTTGGACGAACTCGTCGAAAATGACCTCCTGCTGGCTGGAATGGATACCCACGCCGGTATCGATCACCTGGATCTCCAGCTCCCGGCCGCGCCGACGGCAGCCCAGCAGCACACCGCCGCTGCGGGTGTAGCGGAAGGCGTTGCTCAGCAGGTTGTCGAGCACGCGCTTGAGCAGCAGGGGATCGCTGTCCACCCACAATCGGCTCTCACACACGCGCCAGCGAAGATTGCGCTCGCTGGCGGTGCCAGCGAACTCGCCCTGCAGGTCGCCGAACAGCTTGCGCAGCGAGATAGGTTCGCGTGCTACCGGCACCACCCCCGCGTCGAGCCGCGAGATGTCCAGCAGTCCGTTGAGCAGGTCGCCGAGGTTGCCGAGCATGGCGCGCAGCCTTGTGGCGATGTCGCGCGCCTGGCGGGCGTCGACCGGGCCGCGTTCGGCGAGGGCGGCGAGGGCGCCGACGAACAGCCCGAGGGCGTGGATCGGTTGGCGCAGGTCGTGGCTGGCGGCGGCGAGGAAGCGCGACTTGGCCTGGTCGGCGGCGCGGGCGCGGTCGCGCTGTTCGCGCAGGTCCTGCACGAGGTCGGAGTTTTCCTGGCGCAGGCGGATGGTTTCGCACAGGCTGCGGTAGGTCACCCGGCTGTAGTACAGGTTGACGCCGGCCAGGCACAGGATGAAGAAGCTGTAGGTGGTGTGCTGCTCGTCGGCTACGCTCAGGCACAGCACCAGCACGGGCAGCAGCATGGCGACCAGCGAGCCGACATAGGCCGGTGGATGGGCCGACAGCGACGGCACCGCGCCACACACCAGACCGGTGAGCACGATGCAGGTGAAGGCGAACAGTTGTGGATCGCCGTGGACGAAGCCGACCCAGCCCAGCCAGCCCCACAGCAGGCTGCTCGCCCAGGACAGCAGCGTATTGCTCCATAGCCAACTTTTGCCCAGCGTGCGCGCAGGGGCTTGCCGGAAGTACGCCCGTGCCAGGACAATCCGCGCCAGCGTGAGCGAGTAGAGCACGGCCAGCCAGAAGACCATCGCCGTCGGCGCCATGGCATTACGGAAGATGTACAGCACCGGCAGAGGGATCACCAGGTTGGCGAAGAGCACGGCATACGACTGGCGGAACAAGAGATCGACCAGGTCGCGCTGTTGCAGGCTGTTATGCATGTCCGTAGTGCCTCAGGGAGACGAGTGATGGAAGGGAAGCGCGAACTGCGGGTGCTCATCGCCGATGACCACGGCATCGTACGGGACGGCCTGCGCCTGCTGCTGTCGACCCTGGACGACATCCGCATCGTCGGCGAGGCGGCGGACGGCCTGCGCCTGCAGGCTTTGTTGGAGGAGCAGCGTGCGGATCTCCTCCTGCTCGACCTGAACATGCCCGGCCTCAACCGGCTGCAGTTCATCCATGAACTGCGCCAGCGCCATCCCCGGCTGAGAATCCTGGTGCTCACCGCCAACACCGAACTGGCGACCGTGCGCTCGGTGCTCGATGCCGGCGTACACGGCTACCTGAGCAAGGGCGAGGACACCGCCGAACTGCTCGAAGCCATAGTCGCCCTGCGCAGCGGGCAGCACTACCTGGCGCGCGCCCTGCGCTTCCAGCTGGAAAGCCCGACCGCGCGCCCGCAGGGCGATGCCGATCTGCTCTCGGCCGTGGAGCTGACCCGGCGCGAGCGGCAGATTCTCTCCCTGGCCGCCCAGGGCCGCAGCGCGCGGGAGATCGCCGAACACTTCAGCATCAGCCCGCTGACCGTGCGCAAGCACCGCGAGAACCTGATGCGCAAGCTCGACCTGCACAGCACTGCCGAGCTCGCGGCCTACGCGGTGCGCCTGGGCATTCCCAGCGCCTGAGTCGAAGCAGTGCCTTGCCTGCATGCGCATGCTGCGCGTCCTGTCGGTGGAGGGTTCGGCAGAGACTAGCGTCCCGCAGGCCGGGGAAAAATACGGCAACTGCCGTATGTGCCGGTCCCGCCTCACTCCCTAACCTTGCGAAACGGACCAGGCGCCACGTCGATGCGCGTCGGCCGATACCCGATCAAGGGAAGGATCACTCCATGACACTGCCTGCCTATTGGGCCTCGTTCGCCGTGGCGACGCTGGCCTTCGCCTGCATGCCCGGCCCGGCCATCCTCTACATGACCTCGCAGACCCTCGCCCACGGCCGCCGCGCCGGACTGCACGCCGCGCTGGGCATCCACCTGGGCTGCTATGTACACATCTTCGCCGCCAGCGCCGGGCTCGCCGCGCTGCTGCACCACGCGCCCAATCTCTACCTTGCGCTGAAACTGGCGGGGGCCGCCTACCTGATCTGGCTCGGCGGCTCGATGATCTTCGGCCGCCGCCGGTCCGAGCATGGCGAGGGCATCGAAACCCGGCCGAAGGTGCTGCGCGACAGCATGGTGGTGGAGGTACTCAATCCCAAGACGGCGCTGTTCTTCCTCACCTTCCTGCCGCAGTTCGTCGACCCGGCCGCCAGCCTGCCGGTGGGCCTGCAGTTCTTCATCCTGGGGATGATCGTCAACCTGGTGTTTTCCACCGCCGATGTACTCGCCGTGCTGTTCGCCTCGCTGCTGCTGGGCGCGCTGGGGCAGGGGCGCGGGCAGCGGGTGATGCCGCGGGTGTGCGGTTCGATTCTGGTGGGGCTGGGGGTGATGCTGGTGGCCCGTGGCGGGCCGGTATGAAGCGGGGAGGGCAGGGGCGCGCCGCTCCCTGAGTCGGGTGCGGCGCGGGCGAAGCGGATCAGTCCTCGCGGCTGGTCACTTCCACCAGGTGGTAGCCGAACTGGGTCTTCACCGGGCCCTGGACGACGTTCAGCGGGGCGCTGAACACGACCTGGTCGAATTCGCGAACCATCTGGCCCGGGCGGAAGCTGCCCAGGTCACCGCCGCTGCGGCCGGACGGGCAGGTCGAGTTGTCGCGGGCGACGGCGGCGAAATCCGCGCCGTTCTCGATCTGGGTCTTGAGTTCGTTGCACTTGTCTTCGCTGGAAACCAGGATGTGACGGGCGGATGCACGGGCCATGGGATAACTCCTGAACAGGCAGTAGGAAAAAGCGAAGCCTAGCCGATTCCGGGCCTGAACCCAATGCCAGGCGGCGGGTGGCCTGCCCGCTTTTGCAGGATGGCGTGGAGCGCAGCGATACCCCGCGATTTCCGTGGGGTAATTGCTGATGGGTAGCCAAGCTCCACCCATCCTATGTTCTGCGATACGCCCGGCATCAGCGCAGCGAACATTCATGCAGGGCGTGATACGCCCCAGGGTGATGGCGATCAGGCCTCAGGCACCGAACACTTCGCTCAGGTGCTGCTGATAGCGCTGCACGTCGCCTTCGATGTTCGGGCGCTTCATCACGTCCACGCAGAGGAAGGTCGGCAGTGCGGTCATGCCGAGGAACTGGTTGGCCTTGTGGAATGGGAAGTACACCGCGTCCACGCCCTTGCCCTCGAAGAAGTCGGTCGGGTCGTCGAAGGCTTGCTGCGGCGCGTTCCAGGTGGCCGAAATCATGTACTGCTTGCCGTGCAGCAGGCCACCGCTGCCGTACTTCTGCGAGGCATCGGAACGGGTGCGGCCGTCGTTGGCGTAGAGGCTGCCGTGGCCGGCGGTGAAGACTTCGTCAATGTACTGTTTCACCGTCCAGGGCGCGCCCATCCACCAGCCGGGCATCTGGTAGACGATGACATCGGCCCAGAGCATTTTCTGCACTTCTTCCTGGATGTCGTAGCCGCCGTCGATGAAGGTTTCCTTCACGTCGAAACCGGCATGGTCCAGGTGGGCGATGGCGGCTTCGTGCAGGGTGGCGTTGTAGCGGCCGTCGGAGTGGGCGAACTGTTTGCCGCCGTTGATCAGCAGGATCTTTTTCATGAGTGGGCTCCGCAAGGGGATGGAAAGTCGATGGCGGCAGAATATCGAGCGCGGCAGGACGGAAAAACCCGCTTCCGGACAAATGATCCGTGCGTGAGATTCAAAAATGGAGTTGATTGATTTGCGTCAGGATTAGGCAATCCATCCACTCACCAGGAACGCCGATCCGATGTACGCCTTCATCCTCCAGGCCCACACCCGCCCCGAAAGATCCCAGGATTTCGAAGACCTGTTCCGTGCCTACCTCACGCCCAGCCGCGCCGAAGACGGCTGCGTGCAGTACCACATGCTGCGCGACGTGAACGACCCGACCCTGTTCACCTTCTTCGAGGTCTGGCAGAGCCGCGAACACCTGGCCATTCACACCGCGCTGCCGCACATGCGCGAGTTCCACGAGCGGCGCATGGAATACCTGCGCCGCGATTTCCACATCCAGGAAGTCGAGGTGATGGCGCCACGCTGACCGTCGCTCAGGCCACCACCCGGTTGCGCCCAGCTTCCTTGGCCTTGTAGAGGTTGGCATCCGCCGCGTCGATCAGCGCCTGGATGCTGTCTGCCGCGGTATCCGAGGTGCTGGCCACGCCGACGCTGATGGTCACGATGCCGCGCGTGCTCTTCTCGTGCGGCAGCGCGGTTTCCTCCACCGAGCGGCGGATCGACTCGGCCACGCGTACGGCAGCCGCACTGTCGCAACCGGGGAGGATCATCACGAACTCCTCGCCGCCGTAGCGGGCCGCCCCATCGTCCTCGCGCTGGCAGCCCTGGCCGACCAGGTGCGCCACGTTGATCAGCGCCAGGTCGCCGCGCGGGTGGCCGTAGTGGTCGTTGTAGGCCTTGAACTGGTCGATATCCATCATCAGTACCGCAAGGTGGCCGTCGCCGGCGCGCCGGCGCTGCCATTCGCGCTCGGCCTTCTCGTCGAACCAGCGACGGTTGTGCAGGCCGGTCAGCGGGTCGGTGCCGGCCTCGGCGCGCAGGCGGCTTTCCTTGGCGTCGCGTCGCCGCAGGTGCCGGGTCAGACGATAGGCGAAGAACAGCGTCGCGGCGTTGATCGCCACCAGCAGCCCGCTGGTGATCCAGGTGCGTGCGGTCCAGGTATTCAGGATCGCTTCACGGCACAGCTCCACCGAGACCACCGCCGGGTAGTCACCGATGCGCCGGTAGCCGCGCCAGTAGGCGTCCGAGGCGCCGCCCTGCTGACGGAAGTAGTCGTTGCGGCCGCTGTCGACGAACTCGCGGAAGGTGCCGATCTCTTCCTCGCTCGAACGCGGCAGTTCCGGCGGCCATTGGGCGAGCACCGTGCCGTCGAGCAGGCGGATCGAGACCACCCCGTGCTTGCCCAGGTCGAGGCCGCGCACGAAGGATTCCAGGTGTTGCAGCTCCTTGATCGCGGCGACCACGCCGACGAACTGCCCGTCCTTGTCGACCACCGCGCGGCTCAGCGCGGTACTGCTGGAGGAGCGTGGATAGGACGGCATGAAGGGATGACTGAGGAACAACCGGCCGGGGTTGTCACGCGCCATCGTGAAGTAGTCGCGCATCGACAGGTCGCGGTTCGACTCGCCGGCGTGGTTCAAGTCCACCAGCAATTGGCCGTGGGCGTCGGTCACCACCAGGGTGCCCGCGTGCATCGAGCCGGCGGCGTGGCCTTCGACCAGTTCTTGCAGAACTTGCTGGGAAAGGTCCGGTGTCGCCGGGCCGGTGATGACGTTGGAGAGCGTCAGCAGCGTCTGCGCGTGCACGTCCAGGTCGCGGTGGAACTCGCGCTCCACCAGCAGCAGGGTGTTCTTGCCGCTGGCGTGGGCGTAGGCCAGCGCATCCTGCTTCATCTGCAGCATGTGCCAGCCGGCCAGCAGCGAGGCGAGCACCGCCAGCAGGAAGGTAAGGCAGAAGACGCGAATCGGTTTGAGCACGGCGTACCTCCTGCATGGCTCGGTCGATGTTCAGGTACCTCAATTGTCCGATATGTCGGGCGGCATACAGCGGCAGTTCGAAGCCCCCTTGCCCCATGTCAGGCCGCCTGGCAATTTTCCGTGCGCGGCGAACCGCAACCTTTTCCGGGTTTTTCCGCCAACGGAACTCGAACGCGGCAGCCGCAGCCAAATGCCGAGAAATCACGCATCATTGAGCCCTTTTCGATCATCGGAGCCGTCCATGCCCAGCCAGTCGTTCCTTCTGCGCAGCCTGCTGTTGTCGCTCGGCCTGTGCGCCGCCGCTTCCGCCAGCGCAAGCGATCAGGATCAGCTGCTCGAAGCCATCAACGCCTACCGCGGGGATGTGCAGTCCTGCGGCGGCCAGGCGTCCCAGGTGCTGCCGCCGCTGTCGCCGGATTCGCGCCTGGCGCCACCGGCCTCGGCGGGTGAGTGGAAGGCCGCGCTGAACCAGGCCGGCTATCCGATGAGCAGCGTGCGCATGCTCAGCCTCACCGGCCCGCGCGATGTGACGGCCGCCATGAAGGCGCTGCAGGAGAGCTTCTGCCAGGTGCTGCTGGACCCGCAGTTCGTCGATGTCGGCATCGTCCGCGAGGGCGATGACTGGCGCGTGCTGCTCGGCCGGCAGCTGGTACAGGCCAAGCTGGGCACCTGGGAGGCGGAAGGGCAACAGCTGCTGCAGGCGATCAACGCCGCGCGCGGCAAAGGCCGCCAGTGCGGCGGGCAGGCCTTCGGCCCGGCGGGCGCCCTGAGCTGGAGCGCCACTCTGGGCGGCACCGCCGAAGCCCACAGCCGCGACATGGCCAACAACAACTACTTCGACCACAAGGGCCGCGACGGCAGCACGCCGGGCGACCGCGCGGAACTGGACGGCTATGCCGGCCAGCGCATCGGCGAGAACATCGCCGCCGGGCAGGGCAACGCGCAGAAGGTAGTGGACAGCTGGCTGGCCAGCCCCGGCCATTGCGCCAACCTGATGAACCCGCAGTACAGCGAACTGGGTGCGGCCTACGCGGCGGACCCGAAGAGCGACGCGGGCATCTACTGGACGGCGATGTTCGGTTCGCCCTGAGCCCTTATCGACCGCCGCTGACAGCGCCGGGCTCGCTGGCCTGGCGCTTCACCTTGGCTTCCAGGATGGCCGCCTCGATGGCCGCCAGCGTGCCTGATGCCGCCGGGCGTTCGAACACCTGGCTTTCGGCGAGCGTGGACACGCGCTCGCCGTCGTTCAGGGTGAATTCCACGAACCCCAGGTGCTCCGACCAGGAGCGATAGCGCCGCACCATGAACAGGCTGTGGCGGCTGCGTACCGAGCTGATTCTTTCCAGCGCGATCTGCCGGTGGCTTTGCTTGCCGCACAGCACCAGCTCGCCCTTGTCGATGAAGGCCGGTTCGGCTTGCGAAACCCGTCTCCACTCCACGGCAAAGCGCCAGCCGAGCAGCAGCAGGAACAGGGGCAGGCCGGAGAATACGCCGATGGCGCCGCCGAACATCTTGATCAGCGTGAAGGCGGCCATCGCCAGCAAAATCAGCAGGGTCATGGCGCGATAGAAATGGACGTTGTCGAATTCGGGCTGCGGCAAGAACCGGACATCCATGTGTTTTCTCCTGGGCGACTGCGAAACGTCCTTCAGCCAGACGTTGTAGCAGACTGGGCGGCGCCTGCCATGCGAGCCCGGTCACGACACCGACCGAATCGCCCAAAGAAAAACCGGCGCCTGGGCGCCGGTTTCTCGTGTGATGCACGGGAGTCGCAACGACTTCCCCGCTGAACCTGCCTGTCAGTGAGCCTGGTTCAGGGTCAGGCGCATCTGGCGGTTCACATCCTTGTACAGCAGGTAGCGGAAGCGGCCGGGGCCACCGGAGTAGCAGGCCTGCGGGCAGAAGGCGCGCAGCCACATGAAGTCGCCGGCTTCCACCTCGACCCAGTCCTGGTTCAGGCGGTACACCGCCTTGCCTTCCAGCACGTACAGGCCGTGTTCCATCACGTGGGTCTCGGCGAACGGAATCACGCCGCCCGGCTCGAAGTTGACGATGTTCACGTGCATGTCATGGCGCATGTCGGCCATGTCGACGAAGCGGGTGGTGCTCCAGCGGCCTTCGGTATCCGGCATCACCTTCGGCTCGATGTCCTGCTCGTTGGTGACGAAGGCTTCGGGCAGCGGTACGCCGTCGACTTTCTGGTAGTGCTTGCGGATCCAGTGGAAGCGGGTGTGCTGGCCGCTGGTGTTGCGCACCTTGTAGTCGGCGCCCGGCGGAATGAACGCATAGCCGCCCGGCTTCATGGTGTGCACTTCGCCCTGCAGGGTCAGGCTCAGCTCGCCCTCGACGATGAACAGCACCGCCTCGGCGTTGACGTCCTGCTCGGGCTTGTCGCTGCCGCCCTGGGGCGCCAGCTCGACGATGTACTGCGAGAAGGTTTCGGCGAAGCCCGACAGCGGGCGGGCGATGACCCACATGCGCATGTTGTCCCAGAAGGGCAGGTGGCTGGTGACGATGTCACGCATCACGCCCTTGGGGATCACGGCGTAGGCTTCGGTGAACATGGCGCGGTCGGTGAGCAGCTCGGTCTGTGCCGGGTGCCCGCCGTGCGGCGCGTAATAAGTGGATTTGGCCATGGGGTGATTCCTCATTGTTGTCTTGCTGCCCGGCGCGTGCGGCGCCGTGGTGAGCAATGGGTGCAGAGCGGCGCGCTTGTCGGTGCGCTGGCCGTCGCTGGAGACCACGATATCCAGTGGCGTGTTCATGCACAAATTAAATGTTGGAATTCGCTGTATTCGATTTTCGAATGCTGCTCAGCCCATCGTATCCTGCGCCAACACCCGCGACAGCACCCGCGCCAGCTCCTTCACCATCGGGTCCACCGCCGGCCGGTGCAGCATCGCCACCTCGAACACGTCCACCGAGGGTAGCCCGATATTCTTCGGCAGCACCGCGTGCTCCGTCGTCACCGCGCGCTGCGGCAGCAGGCCGATGCCCATGCCGTCGGCGATGGCCGACTGGATGCCGGAGAGGCTCGAACTGGTGAAGCTGATGTGCCAGCGGCGGCCGATGGACTCCAGCGCGGCGATCATTTCGTCGCGGTACACCCCGCGCGGCGGGAAGGTCACGATGGGCAGCGGGTCCAGTTCGATGCAGGCGTTCTTCGCGCTATCCACCCAGCGCGTCTTCTCCGGCCAGCAGGCCACCGCCTCACGGGCGTTCTGGCGCTGCTTGAGCAGCACCAGGTCCAGCTCGCCGCGGTCGTAGCTGGCGGAGAGGTCGCGGCTCAGCCCGCTGGTGACTTCCAGCTTCACCTGCGGATAGGCCCGGTTGAAGGCCGCCAACTGCTCGGTCGTTCGCCCGGTGGCGAAATCATCCGGCACGCCGATGCGCACCGTCAGCGCCACCGTCGCCCCGGACAGCGCCTCGAGCATCTCGTCATTCAACGCCAGCAGCCGCCGCGCATAGCCCAGCAGGGTATCCCCGGCATCGGTGGGCAGCACATCGCGGTTGCCACGCTCCAGCAGCCGATGCCCGGCCATCTCTTCCAGCCGGCGGATCTTCTGGCTCACCGTCGACTGGGTCGAATGCAGCCGCGTCGCCGCCGTGGTGAAGCTGCCGCAATCGGCCACCGTGACGATGGCGCGGAGCAGATCGAGGTCGAAGAGGCGGGTATTTGGTTTGTCACTGTCGCTCATGGCGGTATCGGTTTTTTGAATGCTGACGGTGCATTTAACCGTCCGGACGCCGGACGGGCAATGTATCCATCACCTGTAGGAGCGAGCTTGCTCGCGAACGGAGCTTCCGGCGGCTCCGGCGTGGCGTGGTTCGCGAGCAAGAACTAGGCGTCCCCCTCGCTCCTACAAAAAGCAGGCAGAGCTGAGGGCCGGTTCGCGGGAGCAGGGTTCCCGGCCCTCCACCAATTCTCCTGCCGCGATCTAGACTCCAGAGGCTGACCATATCCGGGGGAACCACACGGAGAGCGTCACCATGAAGCGTCTACCGATATCCCTGCCGGTGCTGGCTGCGGTTGCCGCGTTGTCCGGTTGCATGAGCAACGAAGAGTTCCTCGCCTCCAACCAGCAGGCCGCGATCAAGGCCACAGAGTCGCGGGCGAAGTTCGAGATGAACTGTGAGGCGGTGACCAGCAGCGTGCTGTCGAGCAAGGTCACCAGTGTGCGCCGGGCCATGGAGCGCACCGAGTACACCATTGGCGTGCGCGGCTGTAACAAGCAGGTGACCTACATCACCTATTGCCTGAATCCGGAAACCTGCAACGCCATCGCCGATACGGCGCGGATGGGGGCGCCATAAGTCTCGCCGGGATGGGAGGTTCGTGGTCCATCCTGGAGTTCTTCCTTGCGCGACTAAGGCGCTTGCGGATCGGCGTACGGCAGCCTTATTGATTTCCCGCCAACTTCCGCAGGAAGGGGCGAGGGTCCATGGCCATCTGGCAACCATGATCTGCCGAGGCGTCCAGCCAGGCCACCAGTCGCTTTGCTGTATCGGCGTCTTCGGGTTGCTGGGTGCTGCCGAGGATGTATTCGGCCTCGGCTCTGAATTGCGCCTGAGATAGCGCAACGATCTCGGTAGAGCCTGCCCCGAAGCACTGGCTGGCGTCTTGCGGAAAGGGGTAGTAAGCCTGCGCAGGATCGCTTCCGGCGAGGGATGATGACAGCGCCCTCAACACCGCCTGATGTTCAGGACTGGCATCGTCAAACCGAAGATAGGAGCGATCGCATTTTCTGAAGTTCATGACCGCGGCAGCCACAAAACCTTTCTTTGCCCAGGACTCCAGCAGCGAGCACGCTTGGCTTCGTTTCTCGGTGTCACTGCCTGGCATATTCAGAATGAGTCGCGCTTGGAAGAGCGCGGCGGCCGGGTGCCCGAGTTCAGTGGCTTTCTGCAATTCGGCATTGGCGTTGTCTATCACCACCTCCAGTTTTCCCGCAGAGAAACCTTTGCTATCGGCGAGCATCTGCTGCGCTTGTTCCAGGCTTGAACGAGCCTGCTCATAGTGCTGCTCTGCAGCAGGAGAAAGAGTGCTGGCGAACACCGGAGCACAGTGGATTGCCAAGCCGAAGATGAAAGAAGAGACGTTAAGGGTACGCATGCTGTCCTTGTCATGGGCGGAGTTTTCCGGCGCTAGCTTGCCAGCTCTCGCCTCAATCCAGCCAGCTATGCCACGCCAGGCGAATCGCGCCGTCCTGCAGGGGCAGCAGGGTGAGGTTCGGCGCCTGGCGCAGGTCGGTGACCAGTTGGCTCCAGGCGGCGGAGTCGTCGCTGGGTTCGCGGCGCAGGGTGATGCCGAGGTTCTTCAGGGTGGTCGGGTCTGCCAGCAGGGCGTTCACGCGGGCGGACAGCTGATTGTAGGTTGCGGCGTGCATGGGAAGCCTCCAGGTCGGGATGGACGGAAAATACTGTATGTAAATACAGTATTTCTTGTAAAGGCCTGCGTGACCATCGGTAGGTGGGTTTCCGATGGGTGTGAAACCGGAAGGCTCTGGGACGGTGTCTTCAGTGGTGGGCGGCATTTGCCTGGGCGTTCAGGCCTGGAGCCGTAGAGTTGGGGGTTGGTCTGTCGCTATCGTTCTGAAAATGGAACGCTAGATCTGATTTTTGCCGTCTGGTGCATCAAGGGTGTCGAAATTAATCTTTGTTCCATGCAGTGACGCACTGCAAAACGAG
>OGQD01001365.1_pt1 | contig 16078 bp, 14 predicted proteins | sample 1553091 | NCBI WGS metagenome assembly OGQD01 (sample SAMEA2580290, study PRJEB22360) | human gut metagenome | biome: human gut; feature: human-associated habitat; material: faeces | place: Denmark | collected 2008/2010
ATAATTATACTCCACTTAATTCCTCTCTTTATAAACAATATCCTGCAAAACAAAAGAGCCTCCAATATTCTCCTAATTACAAGGAAATCTATTGAAAGCTCAATTATATTATTTATCTAATTATTAATCTCTAACCATTAACACCTAATCCCATTAAACATTAAACATTAAGCATTAAGCATTAAGCATTAAATTTATCCGCAAACTCTTTCGCAAAATCTTCAAGTTTAATTTCTCCCTCCACTACAGAACCATGTTCAATAAAATCCTTCTGAACAATTCCGGTACGGATTCCTCTTCCCATTTCTGTATACAATTCTGCCATTTCCTGCGGAACTCCTGCCTGAAGCATTCCGTGTAAAGAATCTTCATCTTTAAATTCTACCCACGGAAGTTCCGCTTTTCCGATGGCATTTCCGAAAATATTTGCAAAATCCTGAGCTTTGCGAACGTCGCTCACAATATATCTTATATTTTTACCTTCAGAACTTTTTAACAGTTCTTCAGCAGCAGCTTTTGCAATATCTTTGGGATGAACCAATGGAACTTCCGTGTGATCCGGATAATTCGCGCCAAGAATTCCTGCATTTTTAATCAGCGGAATATCATTAAAGAAGTTGATGTAGAAATATCCTGCTCTTAAAAAAGTGACGGATGTATTTTCCAGTTCATTATAGAATTTCTCAATAGCATGAAGACCTTTTATCGGTCCGTTTTCCACAGGAGATTCTGCTCCGATGCTGCTCAGCATCACAATTCTTTTAACTCCGGTTTGTTGAACGGCTTCAGCATAATTTTTTCCCGCGTTCGTGGTATTTTCAATAAGATTTTCAAAACCCATATTGGGTGGAGTCATCAGAAACGCGGCATCATTTCCTTTAAAAGTTTCAACCAAAAAGTTCAGGTCTGTAATAGAACCGACAGCGGCTTGGGCTCCCAGATTTTCAATTTCACTTTTTTTAGATTCGCTGCTGCTGATAACGGTAATGTCATGTCCTTCTGCAATTAATTGCTCTGCAAGAGGTTTTGCTACATTTCCCAATGAACCGGTGATGATGATTTTCATAATTTTTATTTTTTTGTTGATAATTATTTTTTTATTTCCTGATACAAAGGTATATTTGTACTTACTTTTATATAAGTACTTACCCTAAAGTATGTATTTATTATGACGGCCATAAAAGAAACATCCACCATTCAGCAGAATAAAAAATACGCACTGGATTCCTGTCCCGTAACGTATGTCATGGAAAAAATCGGCGGATTCTGGAAACCGATTATTTTATATCATCTTTCCAACGGAGACAAAAGATACAGCGAACTGAAACGCGCCATTCCTGCGGTAACCGAAAAGATGCTGATTCAGCATTTAAAGCAACTGGAAAATGACGGACTGATCATTAGAACTGCAAAGCCTGTTGTTCCGCCCCATGTTACTTATGAACTGAGTGAGGCAGGAAAAGGTTTAATTCCGGTTATCAGTTCCATGGCAGAATGGGCATTTAAACACATGGAGGGAAAATATGATCATTTAAGAAATGTAACATTGTAAAAAATTAACCATTAGAAAACTTAATTTTCATAAACCATAAACCGCCAACAAAAAAAGCCCTCCGAAGAGAGCCTTAGTTAACAATATACAAAGAATTACAAAGATTGCATATCAATCACGAAACGGTATTTCACGTCGCTTTTCAGCATTCTGTCATACGCTTCATTAATATCCTGCATTTTGATTAATTCAATATCAGATACAATATTATGTTTTCCGCAGAAATCCAGAAGTTCCTGAGTTTCGGCAATTCCTCCGATTAAAGATCCTGCAACCGAACGACGCTGGAAAATAAGCGGTCTTGTACTTGGAGCTTCATTTTCGAATTCCCCTACAAATCCTACCATAACCAGAGTTCCGTTTAAAGCAACAGTCTGCATGTAAGGATTAATGTCGTGTTCATAAGGAACAGTATCAATAATCACATCAAATTTCCCTTTTACAGCATCCATCTGATCCTGCTCAGTAGAAATCACCACATGATCTGCTCCCAGTTTTTTAGCATCTTCCGTTTTTCCCGGAGTTCGCGAGAATAATGTTACTTCAGCGCCCAAACCTTTTGCCAGTTTAATCGCCATGTGTCCCAAACCTCCCAAACCTACAACAGCAACTTTAGAATCAGGACCTACATTCCAGTGTCTTAACGGAGACCATGTTGTAATTCCTGCACAAAGAAGAGGAGCAACAGCCGCTAAATCTAAATTTTCAGGAACACTTAATACGAAATGTTCATCTACAACTACTTTCTGAGAATATCCGCCGAAAGTATGACCTCCCAAATGTTTGTCCGGCCCGTTGTAAGTTCCTGTGAAACCATTCTGGCAATATTGCTCAAGATCGTGTTTGCAGCTTTCGCACTCGCCGCAAGAATCTACCATACAGCCGACTGCCGCAAGATCTCCGACTTTAAATTTAGAAACTTCATTTCCTACATTTGTAATTCTCCCTACAATTTCATGTCCCGGAACTACAGGATACATCGATCCGCCCCAGTCGTTTCTTGCGGTGTGAAGATCGGAGTGGCAAACACCGCAGTATAGAATTTCAATTTCTACGTCTTTTGCCGTTACTTCTCTTCTTGCAATATTTAATTCCTGTAAATCGGCAGTCTTGGATTCTGCTCCGTAAGCTTTTACTGTGAATGTACTCATTTTGTTTAGTATTAATTATTTTGATTAGTTTATTCTTTGATTCAGAATAGGAAATTCGTTATTTTCTTAGCTGCAAAATTCGAACCTTTTAAAGTAAATCATCTTATATAAATTACAGAAAGATGTACCAATTTTACAGACAAAATAAAATGTCTCTTTAAAAGTGATAATTTTGAATGGCAATTAAAATTTACTTCATGAAAAATAAGGAGGTTGAAATCTACAATACGGTTTCAGAATACAATAAAATGCTGAATCACGAGACGTTACATCCTTTGGTAAGTGTAATCGATTTTTCCAAATCTGATCCCATTTGTCAGCATTTGAGACAGTTTGGTTTTTACACGGTTTTTTTAAAAGATGTGATGTGTGGCGATATGCAGTACGGAAAACACAGCTACGATTATCAGGAAGGGACATTGGTTTTTATTGCTCCGGGACAGACGTACGGAATTTCTAATGCAGGTACCTACATTCAGCCAGCCGGTTTTGCTCTTATTTTTCATCCTGATTTATTAAAAGGAACCAACCTCGGAAAAAATATCAAAGACTATAATTTTTTCTCCTATGAAGTTCATGAAGCACTGCATCTTTCAGAAAAAGAAAGAGAAATTATTCTGGAATGTTTTAAAAATATAAAGCATGAACTGGAACAGACAATTGATAAGCACAGTAAATCTTTAATTGTAAATAATATCGAGCTTTTCCTGAATTACTGTATGCGGTTTTACGACCGTCAGTTTATCACCAGAGATCACATCAATCAGGGAGTCATCGGAAAGTTTGAAAGTCTGCTGAACGATTATCTTACCTCTGAAAAGCCTAAGAATATAGGTTTTCCGATGGTTCATTATTTTGCAGAACAGCTTAATCTTTCAGCGAATTATTTTGGAGATTTAATTAAAAAAGAACTGGGGGTTTCCGCTCAGGAATTCATCCACAATAAACTGATTGATGTGGCAAAAGACCAGATTTTCGATTCTGCCAAATCCATCAGTGAAATTTCGTACAATCTGGGGTTCAAATATCCGCAGCATTTTACAAGGCTTTTTAAAAGCAAAGTAGGCGTTTCCCCAAGTGAATATAAATCTTTAAACTGATTGGTTGAAGCAAAAACCAGAACAATATTTCTTTGCTTACTTAAGTGATTTTAAGAATTTATTTGTGAAAAATTGTCTACAACAGGGACATTGATGTTTCATTAAATTGAGAAAATTACTACATTTAAAAAGCAGAAAAATTTTGTTTCATCATGACGTTACAGCAAAATACAGGAATTCATACTTTTCATACTTCTATCGGTAAAATCTCTGCAATAAAAACAAACGGTGTGATCAAAGCGAAAAGCATCCGTTACGCGAGATCAGAAAGATATAAAAAGCCCGTTCCTGTAGAAGATATTCAGACACACGAAATTCCGGATAAAACACCGGTCTGTCCTCAACACATCAGTCCGCTGCTGGAAAGATTGATCCAGAAAACGAATGTAGAACATTTCGAACCCGATGAGTCTCCTCAGTTTTTAACAGTCACCCGTCCGGAAAATTTTGAAGAAAATGAAAAACTTCCGGTGGTAGTCTGGATTCACGGAGGTTCGTATGAAATCGGCTGCGGAGACCTTCCCACTTCCGATCCTTCGGTTTGGGTGAAAGAACAGCATATTATTGTTGTTTCTGTAAGTTATCGTCTCGGACTTTTCGGGTTTTTGGGTGGAAACGAAGAAAGACCTCCCAATTTAGGCTTATTCGATATCATGGAATCTCTGAAATGGATTCAGAAAAATATTCATAGTTTTGGCGGAAATCCAGAAAATATTACCCTTTTCGGGCAGTCTTCCGGAGGCGATGCGATTGCACATCTGATGATTTCCGAAGGAATTGATGGATTGTTTAAAAGAGCCATTATACACAGTGCACCACTTGGTTTCAGGATGAAAAGAAGTAAAATGTCTTTAGAATTTTTCAGGAAGACCGATTTTCTGAAACATGAAAAAGATCCCCTGAAAATGGTGGATGAATACGTAAAATTTTTACCCTCATTCAGAAAATATGGTTTAAAAACGGCGATGCCTTTTTGCACGCAATATGGTTTTGCCCCTTTATGCACGGAAGAAGAAAGTCTGCCGAAATGGAAAGAGAATGCGAAAAAATATGATGTATTGATCGGTTCCAGTCATGACGAAACTGCTTTTTATGTAAAAACAGCTCAGGAAGGACTTTATACTTATCTCCACGAAAAAATTCTCAACAAAATCGTTCGTAAAACAACGGAATCCATTTATGAAAAACCGGCAGAGATTTTTGCTGAAAATTATGCTTCAGTCGGCGGAAATATTTACCGGTTTAAAATTAAGTCTGTTCTGAAAAACAATTATATCGGAGCTTCTCACTGTGCAGATCTTCCGTTGATTTTCGAAAATCGGGAAGCATGGAAATCGGCAGAACTTTTAAAAGATGTTCCGTGGAAGCACATTCAGGAAAACGGAAAAAAACTCCGCGCATTGTGGGCGGAATTTGTAAGGACAGGAAAAATTTCCGATCATTCAGAACGACCGGAAATTCTTGAACTCCGAAAAGTTTAGTTTTATTTTTTAAACACAACTGTCACAAATATTTCACGAATATTCACAAAGTAATTTTAGATAGATTCATTTAAAATTGTGCTATTTGCAAAAGTGTTCGTGTCATTTGTGAAAGTCATTTGTGATCTTCGTGTTCAAATTATTCAGCAAGCCATACACTCACATTTCCTGCCGGAACCGGGAAATTTCCCCAACCGTTTTCATCAATGGTAATTTTATCCTCAAATCTTCCCAAAGCATCATAAAACGTTTGTCCGATATATCTTTCGCCCATTTCCATCGGTTTTTCGTAAGCATCTTTATTGCTTAAAACAACCGCGCATCCGGAATGTTCCTCATCGCCTTCACGAACCCAGCCCAGACAATTGGCATCCTCAAAATAATCTCTCTGTTTTCCATAAGCATTGTTTTTTCGGGCTTTCAGAAGTTCTTCAATGCCGTCCACTTTATTTAAGAATATTTCCTGATCGTTACCTTCTTTATCTTTATCCACATAATGCGCTCCGTAGAGATCCGGATAAAATACACACGGATAACCGTCTTTTCTCAGCAAAATCAGTGCATACGCCAAAGGTTTGAACCATTCTTCAACAGGAGCTTCAAGATCCTGTAAAGGCTGTGTATCATGATTATCCACAAGACTTACCGAGTGAAGCGGATCTGCCTGAGTAAGACTTTCGTCAAAAATTCTCCGCAAATCGTAAGAAGCTCCTTCATTGGAAGCGGTATGGAAACTATTCTGTAGAGAACTGTCGAACAGACTCATGCATCCTTCTGTAACTTCTATGTATTTCTGCAAGAGATTCAGATATCCGGGAGCCCAGTATTCGCCGACCGCAAAAATGTTTTTTCCGGTATTGGAACGAAGAAGAGTGAGCCATTCTTTATAAAAATCAAATGAAATATGCTTTAAGGCATCCAGTCTCACGCCGTCGAAATCAGTTTCATCAAAATACCATTTTGCCCAGTTGTTCAGTTCTTCACGTACGAAAGGATTTCTGTGTTCCACATCGTTGTACATCAGGTAATCGTAATTTCCCTTCTCATCATCGATCATTTCTTCCCAGTCGGTTCCGTATTCATTTTTAATTTTAAAAATCTGCGAATCCATTCCTTCGGCATAATCCACACCGCTGAAGCAGGTGAAGTTCCATTCAAATTCAGAATATTTTTTATTTCTTCCGGGAAAGGTGAATTTGGTATAAGACTGTATTTCTATTTCATCCGAGATTATTTTTTCTCTGTTTTCTTCGTCTACTTTTAATGCTTTAAAGGTTTCCAGTTCATCGCCTCCGCCTTTATGTCCAAGCACAATATCTACAATTACTTTAATATTGTTTTCTTTAAGCGCTTTTATAGCTTTTTGATAATCTTCTTTAGTACCGTATTTGGTGGGAATTGTTCCTTTCTGATCAAATTCTCCGAGGTCATAGAGATCGTAAGCGTCGTAGCCAATAGAATGACCTCCTGTTGCGCCTTTGTAAGCGGGCGGAAACCAGACTGAGGTAATGCCGAGTCCGGCTAAATATTTTGCGTTTTGTTCTGCTTCTTTCCACAGTTTGCTGTCTCCTTCTGAATACCAGTGGAAATACTGAATCATCGTTTCATTCATAAATTGTAAAATTTGGTTACTACAATTTAGTGAAAAAATCCGGATTATCAGTCTTCGAATTCTTTAAACGGAATTTTTAGTTGAACGGAAACCTGTTTTTTTTCTTCGGTGTTGAGGTGGGAGAGAGATAATCCCAACAGTCTCACCGGTTTATCGAATGGTCTTAATTCCCAAAGTTTTTTTCCGGTTTTCAGATATTGTTCAGCAGAGGAAAAATATTCTTCTTTGGTGATGCTTCGAGTATACAGTGAGAAATCTTTGTATTTAATTTTTAAAGTTAAAGATCTTCCCAGAATATTATTTTTCTGTAAGCGCGTGTGAAGTTCTTCACTCAGGCTTTCCAGTTTTTCATTGACCTGCTGTTCATCAAAAAGATCTTCAAAAAAAGTTCTTTCTACCGCCACACTTTTCTGGATGCGGTGCGGTTTTACTTCCGAATGATGGATTCCGCGAACCACATTGTAATAATAAGCTCCGGATTTTCCGAACAGTCTTGTTAAATCTTCAATGGATCTTTTCTTTAGATCTTTCCCTTTGTAAATGCCTAAGCTGAACATTTTATTAGCTGTTACTTTTCCTACACCATAGAATTTTTCTACCGGAAGTTCTTCCAGAAAGCCTTCAATTTTGTCGGGATGAATGGTTTTTTGTCCGTTCGGTTTGTTGATATCTGAAGCGACTTTGGCTAAAAATTTATTCACAGAAATTCCTGCGGAAGCAGTAAGTCCGGTCTGTTCAAAAATTTTCTGACGGATCTCTTTGGCGATCTGATTGGCAGATTCCATTCCCTTTTTATTTTCTGTAACATCGAGATAGGCTTCATCCAAAGAAAGCGGTTCCACCAGATCGGTGTATTCGTGAAAAATTTCGCGGATTTTTTTAGAAATTTCTTTATAACGCGCAAAACGCGGAGGTACAAAAATAAGGTGCGGACATTTTTCTTTTGCCGTTTTACTGGGCATTGCAGAACGAACTCCGAATTTTCTTGCTTCGTAACTCGCTGCCGAAACCACACCACGATGTCCGCCTCCGACAGCAATCGCTTTTCCTTTCAATGCAGGATTGTCATGCTGCTCCACAGAAGCATAGAATGCGTCCATATCGACGTGAATTATTTTGCGCATGGGAAAAGAAGAATCCATACCGCAAAGATATGGATTCCTGTATTTTTAATTATTTTCTTTTGTCCTTAATTTATTTAATCGCAAGGATAGACAAAGGTTTATAGAAATGAAATATTTTTAAGATAAAACAAAGCCGTTTCACTTATTTTCGAAATACAATTGAATAAATTTTGTCTTACTTTATTTAAGCGAAGCGCCTTTGTATAACTTAAAATAATAGACAATATAAAAAATAAAGCTTTGTTTTACTTTGCGGTAAAAATAAGAATTACTTCAAAAGTTTATCAATTGTTGCCTGTATTTCCGGATCTTCAGGAGTAATAGCGTAGTATTTTGCAATGGCAGATTTCTGATCGATCACCATATAACGTGGAATCCAGTTCAGATCAACATAATTATTGAAATCGTTTTTCCAGCCGGATGAGAACCAGTAGTTTTCTTTGTCTTTCATCTCAAATTTTTCCAGACTTCTTTCAAAGCCTTCTTTGGAACGGTCTAAAGAAAGAAATACAAAATCTATATTCTTATTGTTTTCTTCCAGTTCTTTGGCTTTCGGAAGTGCATTTAAACAGTCTCTGCACCATCCTGCCCAAAAATCAATAACCAGAACTTTACCTTTATGCTGATCCAGAATCTGCTGAATGGTAACCGTCTTTCCGTCTTCATCTTCCAGTTTCTGCGCCAAAGCTTGTTTGGAGAAACCCTTTTTCAGGACTTTCGGTGCCTGTTGAGAACAGCCTAATCCGAAAATTCCCATCATTAATAGTAACAACAGTTTTTTCATGTTCAAAAAAATTATGTATGCAAATCTAGACAATGCCGTCCAATCTGGACTGATTTTTTGATGACTTAATGAAAATTGATGAGATTGAAGATTTCTATTGAATTTACAATTAAGAAATTCACAAATTTTATCGTTCTGAAAACATCGACAAATATTAAGTCTGTTTAAACTTTATTTAACCGCAAAAGTCACAAAAGATCTACTAAATTTTTTATTTAAAGCTGAACATTATCAATGAAAAAGAATACAATAGTTTTTAAAATCTTTGATTTTTATTCTTTTGAGCGCTTTGATTATTCTGGAAATTCGCTTTAACATTAACTTTTGTCTCTTTTGCGGTTAATTCTGAAATTAGTTTAAACAAGAGTTTATTGTTAATAATCTTAGGTTTATGAATAATTTTTCACCAAACCTTTTACCACAGCAATTACATTCGGCATGGCTGTATTGGCTGCATTCAGAACTTCTTCGTGAAAAACGGAGTGGGCAATATCGGGACCGCCTAAATCGGTCACAACGGAAATACCGAAAACATCCATTCCCATATGTTTAGCAACGATTACTTCCGGAACAGTACTCATTCCTACAAGATCTCCGCCAATGGCTTTAATCATTCCGTATTCTGCGGGAGTTTCGAAAGTGGGTCCCTGTAAAGCTACATAAACACTTTCGTGGACGGTAATATTCTGTTCAGAAGCAACATTTTGCGCAACGGAGATCATTTTTCTGTTGTATGGTTCGCTCATATCCACAAATCGGGGACCGAAAGAATCGATGTTTCTGCCACGAAGCGGATGTTCAGGCATCATATTGATGTGATCCCGAATGATTGCAATATCACCGATCTTATAGCCCGGATTAATTCCGCCTGAAGCATTGGAAAGAATGAGATTTTTAATTCCCAACAGATAAAAAACACGGATCGGAAAGACCACCGTTTCTATTGAATGCCCTTCGTAGTAATGAAAACGACCGCTCATCATCAGAACTTTTTTTCCTTCCAGAATTCCGTAGATCAGTTTTCCGCCGTGTCCTGCAACGGTAGTCTGCGGAAAGTTGGGGATTTCACTGTATTCTAAAGTATGAATAGCTTCCACTTCATCCTGCAGTCTGCCTAAGCCGGAGCCTAAAACAATGGCAAAATCGGGAGTTTCTTTAATGATGTTTTTAACGAAATCTGCGGTCTGCTTAATTTTTTCTAACATAATCTAAGATGATTTGATTGAATTCTTCCTTTTTATCAATAATTACATTGATCGGCCAGTAGTAAACAATATCTCTAAGATAGTCAAAACTTTTCAGACGCACATAGTCTTTTTCAGTGGTTAAGATCAATTTATATTCCCCTAATTTTTTATATTCCGCTACGATATTTTTGATATCGGCTTCCGTGAAATTATGATGATCTCTGAATTTTAAGTGTTTCACCCTTTGCGAAAATTTTGCAAGATGGGTGAGGAGAGGTTTCGGATTGGCAATTCCTGTAATTAAAAGAATATCATAATAATTCAGGTTGTTGTCGGGAAGCATTTTTTCTCTTCCGTATACATTTTCGTCGTATCCGATGGATGAAAAGAATACTTTTTGGGTACGATCCGGTCTTATTCTGGAAATGTAATACTGTTTGGTTTCCTCGGTAAGTTCATCGGGACATTTGCTCACCATGATGATATCCGCTCTTTTGGATCCGGCTCTGGATTCTCTTAAATCTCCCGCAGGTAAAAGATGATCTTTAAAATAAGGATCATTAAAATCGGTCATCATGATGTTGAATCCTGCTTTTATCGCTCTGTGCTGCATTGCATCGTCCAGAACCAGAACATCAAGATCCATATCGCTGATTACTTTTTTGGCTCCGGGAACTCTTTCTTCGGAAACGGCGATTACAAAACGGTTTTTAAAGCGTTCAAACAACTGCATGGCTTCATCGCCTACAGTTTTGTAATTGCTTTCATAATTCGTAACAGCGTATCCTTTCGTAAGTCTTCCGTATCCTCTGGAAAGCACGCCGGTTCTGTAATGTTTGGACAGGAAATGAGCAAGATACATCACCATCGGCGATTTTCCGCTTCCGCCCACAGAAAGGTTTCCGACACAGATTATCGGCGTTTTGAATTTCACAGATTTAAAAATTCCCAGATCATACATTGTGTTTCGGATACCCGTTACCATGTGATAGCCGAGGGAAAAAGGATAGAGGTACCATCTTTTCATACGTTTGCAAAAATAGGAAATTTCACATGGATTTGGATGATTATGGTAGCTACTTTTCGATATTTATTTTAAAAAATCTGTTATTGATTATCATCAAATTAAAGTATTTTTGTAGAGTTATAATCTGCTGTGCATTTTAACTTGTCTTTCTGTAATAAATGAAATGCCTTTGTTTATCTTTAAAATATTTGGAATTTTAGATAAATAAAAATCTTTGTATGTCTTTGCGTCTAAGTACTCGCAAGGTTAAACAAAGTTTTATTAAAACAAATCTTTTTTTAAGTTAAACAAAGCCACTTCGTTTATGGAAGAAATACAAATTGATATTGATTCAAATTAAGTTATATGTACAAATAAACAACAGATATTTATTTTATTACCTTGAGATATTTTATAGAATTTTCCTACAACGGCAAGAATTATTTCGGTTACCAGATTCAGCCGAATGCTATTTCTGTACAGGAAGAACTGGAGAAAGCACTTTCCACGATTTTACGAGAAGAGATTAAGACAACGGGAGCGGGAAGAACGGATACGGGCGTTCATGCGAAGAAAATTTTTGCTCATTTTGATACGGAAAAAGTTCTGGATCAGGAACTGGTGAGAAGACTGAACAGTTTTCTTCCGGCGGATATTTCCATTAAGAGAATATTTCCTGTAAAAGATGATTTTCATGCGCGTTTTGACGCTACTTACCGAACGTACGAATATTATATTTCGCTTGAAAAAAATCCGTTCACGGAAGAATCGGCGTGGCAGCACTGGAGAAAATCTTTGGATGTCGAAAAAATGAATGAAGCCTGTAAAATTTTATTTGAATATGATGATTTTACAAGCTTTGCAAAATTACACACCGACAATAAAACCAACTTCTGCAAAATGTACAAAGCAGAATGGGAACAGAATGGAAGTGAACTGAAATTTACCGTTTCTGCGAACCGCTTTCTGAGAAATATGGTGAGAGCTATTGTGGGAACAATGGTTGAGGTAGGTTCGGGGAAATTGAAGCCTGAAGATGTAAGAAAAGTTATTGAAGACAAACACCGGAATTCTGCGGGAACTTCTGCACCGGCTCACGGATTGTATCTCGTGGATGTTGGATATGATTTTGAGTAATATTTAAACACAAATTCCACAAATAATTCCACGAATATCCACAAATAATTTTAGATTTTCTTTATTAGATTTGAGTCATTTGTAAAAAAATATTGGTGTAATTTGTGTTTAAATGAAAACAAACAAACGAAAATCATGAACGAAATCGAAAAACTTGCCTGTGCATTACAACATTTCGCGGGACTTTAGGAGTATGATTTTCAGCCGTCATTGTTAGTTTGCCTCATCGGACATTCACATTTGCTTCCCTGAATATTGGTTTGCCCTATCGGAAGTTCATTTTTGCCTGCCCAAGAATTGGTTTGCCCTGTCGGACATTCACATTTGCTTCACTGAATATTGGTTTGCCTCCTCGGAACTTCCGACGATAAGAACCTGTAAAATCTTGCCGCCGGAGATCTCCGGTGATCCGTTTTTTTTGCTTTGCTTAGTTTTAAATTGAGCATTTTTATTGTTTTTCATCTATACTATAAATAACACCTATCTGAATTTTTCATGGGTATTTCACAAACTTGTAAAGGCAGACAAATTTGAAAGTCTTATTTTTGCATAGAATTTTATATAATTCTTTTCTTCAATTCGTACAATGAAAAAACAAGATACCTGGGGAATTGTAAAGAGGCTGTTCTTTATCGGAATGAAGTTCCGTTCTTGGTTCATCCTTACTTTGGTGATTTCCATTTTTCTGGCAATAGTTTCTACTTACCGTCCTTATCTTACCATGGAAGTGGTGGATAATGATATTACCAAACTGAAAGATAAAGCACTGATGCTAAAGCATATTTATCTTCTGATCGGTCTGGTTTTCACAGAAACCATTTTAAACTTTTTTCTGGTTTATTTCTCCAATTTCATTTCTCAGAATGTAATCAGAGACATAAGAGAGAGGTTGTATAATAAGCTGATTTATTTTAAAACGTCTTTCTTCGATAAAACTCCGATCGGGCAGTTGGTGACGAGAGCGGTAGGTGATGTGGAAACCATTGCAACGGTTTACACGGATGGTTTTTTAATGGTTTTCGGAGATGTACTGAGAATTATTTTTGTACTGGTAATGATGTTTAGTACCAATGTTCATCTCAGTTATATTACATTGGCGATTTTACCTTTAATGGTCGTCATTACAAGATTTTTCCAGAAAAGGCTGAAAAAAGCATTCGGAGATGAAAGAAACTGGACTTCTAACCAAAATTCTTTCGTTCAGGAAAGACTGGCGGGAATGCCGATCATTCAGGTTTTCAACAGGCAGGAAGCTGAATTTAAAAAGTTTGATGATATCAATATTACTTTAAAAAGTGCTTTGCTGAGAACGGTTTTTATCTTCTCGCTGTTTTTTCCTGTGGTGGAATTAATTTCGTCTCTTTTTATCGGGTTTATCCTTTTTTACGGAGGTTATATTACAATCAGTGCGGGAGTTGTGATTGCATTTATCCAGTATATTTCGATGCTGATCCGTCCTTTGAGACAGATTGCCGACCGTTTCAACAATATTCAGCGAGGAATTGTAGGTGCAGAAAGAGTTTTAGGATTAATGGATGAAGACAATGCAATGACGAACAACGGTAAAGTAAGTAAAGATCATTTTGACGGAAAAATAGAGTTTAAAAATGTACATTTTGCGTACGATGAAAAACAGGAAGTATTAAAGGGCATTGATTTTAAAGTAAATCCGGGTGAAACTGTTGCAATCGTTGGAGCAACCGGAGCTGGAAAATCTACGATCATCAGTTTAATTACAAGATTGTATGATATTAATTCCGGAAATATTTTAATTGATGATGTGGATCTGAAAGATTACGAACTGTATAATTTAAGAAGTCATATCGGAGTCGTTCTGCAGGATGTTTTCCTTTTCCACGGAAGTATTTTTGAGAATCTTTCTTTCGGGGATGAAAGCATTACGCTGGATAAAATAAAGGCAGGAGCAAAAGAAATTGAAGTTGATGAATTTATAGAACAGCTTCCGGGAGGATATGATTATGTGGTAAGCGAGAGAGGTTCGTCCATTTCTCTTGGGCAGAGACAATTGCTGTCTTTCTTAAGAGCCTATCTGTCTGATCCGAAAATTCTGATTTTGGATGAAGCCACGTCTTCCATCGATCACGAAAGTGAAAAACTGATTCAGAGAGCTACGGAAAAAATTACGAAAAACAGAACGTCGATCATTATCGCACACCGACTTTCAACCATTGAAAAAGCCGATAAAATTATCGTGATGGAGCACGGAAAAATTGTTGAAGAAGGCAAACATCTCGAACTTCTGGACAAAAACGGATATTACTCCACCCTTTACAAAGCTCAGTTGAGACCTGAAGTGGAACTGGAAGAAGAAGAAACCAAAAAGTAATTTTTTGTAGATATAGAAGGTTAAAATCAATCGGTTTTAACCTTTTTTATTTCGTATTCTTTCTGCAGAACTTTTAGAAATTCATCTTTGGAAATTCCTTTTTCGGATTTAAAATGAATATTCATCAAACCTTCGTCTGTAGTAAACTGATCTTTTCTGTAAAGATGATCCAATAAACTCTGAAGTGAATATTGTCTGGTTTCAATGCTGTATATTCTGTCATCAACTATTTTCGTTTCAGATAATACAGGTTCGTTTTCATTTATAAAAGCTTTCTGCTCAATTCTTATATCGTAATCCTGTGTTTTTTCAGCAAAAGGAGACGTAAAAAGCAACATGATGCAAGGAATAGAAATTCCGAGCAGAAGATTCCATAACGCATGATAAAGCATACTGTAAAAAATATTCAGCCTTACGCGAATGTAGCTTAAAATAAGCCCTCCCGATAACTGAGAAGCCACAATGAAAGGAGAAAGGGCATAGAATTTCCACGAGTCGTTTACATAATTGTCCAGATGTACAAATCCGAAAATGATTGAAGAAATATAAACCAGAAACGGAAAAATTCTGTTCCATTTTTCCCTGCTGATAAAGTGTGAAAAAAGTTTTTTGTAACGGAGAGCATATCTGAAAATAAATTCTTCTGAAAGCGGAGCAAAAATTACCATTAAAAAGACCGCCTGAAACCATGTTAAATTTTCAAAAGCATCGGATGGTTTTAAAGTGATGAATTTTTCCGCGAGATAGTTTAGAGGAAGCACTAAAACCAAAAAGAAAATAATCTCAATAATCAGCAGATTGGAAATGAAGTGAAATTTTCTTTTTGAAGAAAATTCAATCTGAACGTCATCTGGCTTTTTTATAAACTGTAAAAGATCTTTGGTATCACGTTTCAATCTTTGTAAATAATTCACGAAGTAATTTTTAAAGCACGAAATTAAAATTTTAACGTTAATGAAAATTCATTTTTTGTGAAATTTACCAGCATTCATATTTTTTCAGAAGTTTCTGGATAATAAAATCAGGATTTTTTCATCTTGAAGATTTTACTGAATTGAAGCACAATCGGGAGTTTTAAATTCAGATTTCTGTGCCTGAAAAAAATTAAACAGTGATAAAAGGAATGCTGTAAAAGCTGTTTTGAGCGTCGTGGGTATAAAGTTTTTGAATTATTTATTTAAACGTTAAATCTGTTAAAAATGTATACATTTTGTAAAATAAATTCGATTGTCGTAAATATTTTAGTAAAATATTGCCTGAATCTTATGTTTATAAGGAATATTTTATTAACTTTATTCAGAATTTAAACACGACCCCTTTATTTTGGTAGGGTGTTTGATGTAAAGAGGTAATTTTAATTAAATCCAAAAATATAGATGAAGAATATACAAGATGAATTTCAGGTTTTTAAAGACGAATTAAGAAAGTTGAATATCGAAGTACAGAAAGTGGTGAAAGTAGGGAACGGCAGTATGGATTTCCACGAAGTTTTTTATAAATCGCCAAGGTATGAAGATGTGAAGAGCGTTTATGTTCAGAGGCATAATCTGGACAATATTTTAGAGAAATTTAAGCAGGCTTATCATTAAATAGAAAT
>OGQD01001368.1_pt1 | contig 16067 bp, 14 predicted proteins | sample 1553091 | NCBI WGS metagenome assembly OGQD01 (sample SAMEA2580290, study PRJEB22360) | human gut metagenome | biome: human gut; feature: human-associated habitat; material: faeces | place: Denmark | collected 2008/2010
TCTGTTGTTTTAAGGAAGTCCATTAATTACAGTAATCACGGAATTCATTCCATTGTTTATGAAAAAGACAGTATCATGATTTCTGAAAGTTGGGATCACTATATAAGCATCGGAGATTCAATCATCAAGCCTGAAGGTTCTGCAAAAATGATCATCAAAAATACAGATAAATATGTTGAGTTTGATTTCAATTATCCGGGTTTACTTCCGCTGCCATAAAAAACCTGCTTTCTCCGAAGAAAAAGCAGGTTCTAACATATGTATGAAAAGTTGGTTTATCGGGTACAGTTGGCTGTCCAGGTTTTTCCATCTTTTATGTATAAGATTTTCAGATCGTTATTATCAATTCTGATGTACGATGTTGCGGTAGATCCTACCATAACCAGAGTGTTGTCCCCCTGTTTATTAAATTCTACTCCGTTAAGATCCGGAATTCCGTTTGAGAAGGCAAAGTTGTACTTTGTACCGCTTGCAATTTTTGTTACAAATACACTTCCGTCATTGGAGCTGATGTTGTTGTCGCTGTCGTTATAACCGACGCTGCCTTTGTAGGTTCCTGCGAAGAAGTCGTTGTTTGCCGGATCATCATCATCGCTGCATGATACTGCCGTGACTACAAAGAATAGTAATAGGAATGCTCCTAAAATTCTGATTGCTTTTTTCATAATAATATTTCTTTAGTGGTTGTAGAAGGACACATTCAAACGCAGTGCCATGTGGTAGGTATAAAAATTTTTTAACTTTATATTTGAAAAATTAGCAAAAAATTAAGAGTTATAGCGATTTTAAGGAAAATGTGTGCCTGTAAAACTTTATTTAGCATCTTAAAAGAAAAATATTTATCCTTATCTTTGTAAGGCTTAAACGGTTTCGGAAAACTCCCGAAATCGCTTTTGTCGTTTAGACCAAATTATCTATGCAATTAAAAACCATCAACGAAAAATTTCTTCCCGAGCTGCTTCTTAAAGAATTCGGAAAAGAGATTTTCTTTCAACTGGAAAATAATCAACATATTTCTGTAAAAGGAAACGCAGGATCTTCGGTTTCTATTTTTGTTGCCGAGCTGTTTCTTACGCAGAAGAAAACCATTCTTTATATTCTTGATGATAAGGAAGATGCATTGTATGCCAATACAGAAATGGAAGATCTGCTGGGAAAAGAAAAAGTGCTTTATTTTCCCGCGACTCATCTGGAGCCGTATCAGGTTGAAAAAACGCAGAATGCCAATCTTGTCCTGAGAACCGAAGTTATTAATAAAGTTACATCCGGAAAATCTCCTCGCGTTATCGTTGCGTATGCAGGAGCGCTGTCTGAAAAGGTTTTAAAAAAGGAAGATTTTAAAGCCATTTCGCATCATATAAAAGTAGGCGATCAGCTGGATTTTGATTTTGTGGATGAGCTGCTCAATCATTACCATTTCCAACAGGCGGATTTTGTTTCGGAGCCGGGAGAATTTTCTGTAAGAGGGGGAATTGTGGATGTTTTCTCGTTCTCCAATGAAAAGCCATACAGGATCACATTTTTCGGAAATGAAGTGGAAAGTATTAAAACCTTTGATATCGAAACCCAGCTTTCGATTGATAAGGTAAATGAATTTCAGTTGGTTTCCAATATGAATTTTACGGTAACGGGAAGTAGGGTTTCTTTGTTGCAACTGTTGCCGAAAGAAAGTTTTGTAATTTCCAAGAACGGAATTGTAGGAATGCAAAGGCTAAAAGCTTTCTACGAAAAATCATTGGAAAAATATGAAACATTAAGCAAAGATATTGCGCACAGATCTCCGCAGGAACTGTTTATTTCAGATCAGGAATTTCTTTTTGATTATAAAAAATTCAAAACCGTAGATTTTGGAAGCGTTCCTATTGAAGGACTGATTGAATTATCCGAAATAAAAATTGATCAGACTTCGCAGCCATCTTTTCATAAAAATTTTGAATTACTGATTGAAGATATCGAGGAGAAGCAGAATGCAGGTTTTGAAACATGGATCTCATTCTCCACCGAAAAACAAAAGGAAAGGTTGGAATCTATTTTTGAAGAGCTAGAACACCAGCTTCCGTTCAAAAGTTTTAAATCTGAACTTCATGAAGGTTTTGTGGATAACGATCATAAAATTCTGGTTTACACCGATCATCAGATTTTCGACCGTTACCAGAGATACAAGGCGAAAAATACATTTGCCAAATCGGAGCAGCTTACCCTGAAAGATTTGATGTCGTTGAAAATTGGTGATTATATCGCTCACATCGACCACGGAATAGGAAAATTCATGGGACTGGTAAAGGTGAATAACGACGGAAAAATTCAGGAATGTTTTAAACTGACGTATAAAAACGGAGACTTATTATATGTAAGCATTCATTCTCTACATAAAATTTCGAAATACAACGGTCCGGAAGGAAGAGAAATTGTGCTGAGCAAACTTGGATCGCCAACCTGGAAATCTTTAAAGCAGAAAACAAAAGCAAGGGTAAAACAATTGGCTTTTGATTTAATAAAATTATACGCTCAACGAAAATCTGCGAAAGGTTTTGCCTACACTCCGGATTCTTATCTTCAGAATGAGCTTGAAGCAAGCTTCCTTTACGAAGATACTCCGGATCAGGAAAAAGCAACCATCGACGTTAAAAAGGACATGGAAGCAGATACGGTGATGGATCGTCTCGTTTGTGGAGATGTTGGTTTCGGTAAAACAGAGGTTGCTATCCGTGCTGCATTCAAAGCGGCGACAGACGGAAAGCAGGTTGCTGTTTTGGTTCCCACCACGATTCTGGCGTTTCAGCATTACAGAAGTTTTAAGGAACGATTGAAAGATTTTCCGGTTAATGTGGCGTATGTAAACCGTTTCAGAACAGCCAAGCAGAAATCTGAAACGCTTGCGGCTTTAAAAGATGGGAAAGTAGACATTATTATAGGAACGCATCAGTTGGCAAGCAGCTCTGTCAAGTTTAAAAATTTGGGATTGCTGATTATTGATGAAGAACATAAGTTCGGAGTATCCGTAAAAGATAAGCTTAAAACTTTAAAAGCTGATGTTGATACTTTAACATTAACGGCAACGCCAATTCCAAGAACCCTTCAGTTTTCTTTGATGGCGGCAAGAGATTTATCCGTTATTAAAACCCCTCCGCCAAACAGACAGCCCGTGGAGACACATTTGATTGGCTTTAGTGAAGAGATTCTTCGTGATGCAGTTTCTTATGAACTTCAGCGTGACGGGCAGGTTTATTTCATCAACAACAGGATTGAAAACCTGAAAGATATTGCAGGACTGATTCAAAGACTGGTTCCTGATGCGAGAGTAATTACGGGACACGGACAGATGGAAGGAAAACAGTTGGAGAAGAACGTTCTGGATTTTATGGAAGGAAAATATGATGTTCTGGTTTCTACAACCATTGTGGAAAGTGGAGTAGATGTTCCGAATGCGAACACCATATTTATTAATGATGCACAGCGTTTCGGGATGGCAGATCTTCACCAGATGAGAGGCCGTGTCGGGCGAAGCAACAGAAAAGCATTCTGTTATCTTATTACGCCGCCTTATGATATGATGACTTCCGATGCCAGAAAACGTCTTGAAGCCATAGAACAGTTTTCGGATCTGGGAAGCGGTTTCCAGATTGCAATGAAAGATCTTGAAATTCGTGGAGCCGGAGATTTATTAGGAGCGGAACAGAGCGGGTTTATTAATGAAATGGGGTTTGAAACCTATCAGAAACTGATGCAGGAAGCTTTGGAAGAGCTTAAAGACGATGAGGAATTTGAAAATCTTTTCGAAAATGAAGAAGAAAGGAACAAATTGTTTAAAACCACAAAAGATGTTAATATTGATACCGACCTGGAGCTGATGTTGCCGGACTGGTACATTTCAAATACGGAAGAAAGATTATTGCTTTACCAGAAACTTGCGGAAATTGATCGTGAAGAAAATCTGACGAAGTTTGAATCTGAACTGACCGACCGCTTTGGGGAACTGCCTAAAGAAGCTGTAAATCTGTTGAAAAGTGTAAGCTTAAAATGGCTTGCTGCAGATATAGGTTTTGAAAAGATTGTCATGAAAAACGGTGTGTTTCTGGGATATTTTCCAGGAAATCCTCAGGATAAGTTTTATCAAACCAATAAATTTAGAACCATCATTAATTATTTAACGAAAAATCCTAAGGAAGCACAGCTTAAGGAAAAGACCGGAAAGGAAGGCAATCAGCTGATGATGAGAAAGGATAAAGTAGGGAATGTGGATGAGGTAAATGATCTTCTGAAAACAATTCTGAAGAGTGAAGTGTAATTGATTGCATTACCTAATATATTTTGCCGTGTTGTTGTACAATGCGGCATTTTTTATCCGCTATTATGAAAGATAACTGACAGACAGTGCTTTACAATGGCAATGTTAAAAAAACTTAACATTAAAAAAAGATTAAAAAAAATACAGGATGACATGATTTTTGTCGTGTTTTGTTTTTATTCCTGATCGAAAAAATTGGATTAAAAAAGGGATTTATTTTAGTCTTAAAAATTTATAAACCCTTCTATTTATCACTGTTTGTGGATAAATTTTTTAATTGGTAATTGTTTTTCCGGTTTATGTAACTGTTTTTATATTAATGAGATATATTTTTTTTGAAATACTGAGATTTTCATAAAAATCAGTCTATCTAATTCCTCAATTAGAGACATTAATATAATATTTTATTCAAAATAATGGTAATCCTAACAGTTGTTAGTAGTAATAATTCTACTTTTTATTGAATGCTCACTATGTCGTAATTAGTTAATTTCTATCGGCTTACATTTTTCAACTCTACTTTCTGTGTTGTTTTTTATTTATCTTTGCAGTCCCTTATTATGAAAAAAACTATATATAGCTGTGTAGCCGGATTATTATTTTCTGTTACGGCTTACGCTCAGGTGGGAATTGGTACAAGTACCCCCAATGCTGTTCTCGATGTAAACGGGAAAACCACCTTAAGAAAAGAATTAAGAGTAGGAGGTACTTCTACTACGCTGGGTAATCCCGGTTTGAACGGACAGGTCCTAGTTTCTCAGGGTGAAGGTCTTGCACCAAACTGGAGATCGATCAATGTTACCTTTATGGAAGAAGGTCAGTATAAACTCATCAACTCGTATTTATCTTCCGATCAGGTGGGAATCAGTACACTTTCTAACGGTGTTGCTGCAGACGGAATTTATAAAAATTCTGTCGGAAACGACATTACAGATGTTGCGAACGGAAAATGGGTAAAAATTGCCGGTCTTGAGAATAATTTTACCATTAAAAACGGAAGAAACAGGCTTACGTATCAGTTCCAGACAGGAATTGAAATGAAGGCTCCGGCTGCTACGACTTCTCAGAGTGTTACTTTTGCCTGCGGTATATTCCGAAACAATAAGCTGGTTGCGGTACGTCCGGATAAAATTACTTCCAACAACAATACCGAGAAAGGAGGTTTTCAGGATTATATCTTCACGTTGAACTATACGGAGCAGAATGTTCCTGTAGGTATACAGAAAATTGAGGTTGCCTGCAGAAAAATTGAATCTTCAGATGTCAATACTCAGTTTACCATCGGAAAAAATATCTCGAATTCAAACTCAATTTCCAACGCATTCAATCTTGAATCCGATTTTAAAGTGGATATTATTGAATATGTAACGTATAAAAGTAACTAATCTCACCAATGAAAAAAATATTTTTAATTTTCTGTATTTCTGCAGGAATTCTATCTTCTGCGCAAATTGGTATCAAAACTCCGACTCCAAAATCTACACTTGATGTAAATGGTGATGTTAATCTCAGAGATAAATTGTCTGTTTTCAATCCTACAGATAACAGTATTTCTCAGGGAAATAACGATCAGATATTGGTTTCTCAGGGAGCAGGAAATCCTCCAATATGGAAATCACTCCGTATTCCGGAATATGAACCGAATAAATTTTATTTAATTTTTAATAATTCCTTTTCAGATAAGACAGGGGTTACATTTTCCAGTACAGAAGAATCTAGCAACGGTGCAAGCAGATCTACGACTCTTGTAAAAGATACAAATTACAGCAGTCTTAATCAGTTTAAAAAAATAGCTTCTTTATCGCAGCCATTCTTTGTATACAGTACGGAAAGTAAAACATATTTCCAGTTTGAAACGGTGGTTCAGGCAGATTTTCCGGCAAATACTTCTCCGGATATTTCCATAGATTATGCCTGCGGAATTTTTGTAGACGACAAACTGGTTAATCTCAGACAGAGAAATCTGAAGGCAAGTAGCGCATCCAGCACATTTATTACCCATAACCAGATCGGGATGGTACAGAATCTTTCAAAAGGACAGCATACGGTAAGTGTGGCGTGTTCCAGATTAAAATCGTATAACACTTCGGCAAATTTAGGTATTGGAATTAACGTAGCCAGCAATATTGACAGCTTTATTACCCAGTCTTCGCTTAAGGTAGATGTTTATGAAATACCACAAGTATTTAATTCAATTTTAAACTAAATCATGAAAAAAATAGCTTTAGTAATATTTTCTGCATTCTCAATAGGATATTATGCCCAAGTCGGTATAAAGACCACAACTCCTGTAGGCTTGCTTGATATCAACGGGGATCTGAACGTCAACAGAGAGATGAGAATGGGCGGAACAAACACTGTAAAAGGTTCTGCCGGAGTAGCCGGAACAATGTTTCATAATAATTCTGAACTTGGGGTAAATGACTGGAAGAGCATAAAAATTGCAGACGGACAAGGGAGTATGGCTTTATTTTCCATGAATACCGTTTCGGATCAGACAGGAGCTACTTTTAGCGGTGCTAATGGTTCTACTTCTCCTTATGCGGAAAATTCAGCAATTAATTCTAACTGGGTGGTGCTTACAGGGACTCAGGATACGTATTCGGTAACCAATACAACCAATAAAGTAGTTTTCACATTTCAGACTACAGCACAGAAGACCAATAATTCAAACTCGTCTTCAGGATTTGCCTGCGGAATTTTTGTAGATGATGTTTTAAAAGCTGTGAGAACCGATGTTTTGATCGGGACAGACGGTTCTTATAAAATCTATAACATGAACGCAACGCTTACGAATGTAACTCCGAAAAACAATTATAAAGTGAAGGTTGCCTGTACAAAAAGGAACCTGAACAGCGGAACTCTGGGAATAGGAACAGCAGTGAATACCAACTTTCTTAATTCCGATATGTCTCAGTCTGTTTTAACAACGTCTGTTTTGCAGCCTTATTAAAAACAGATTATTTTTCATAAATTAGAATCTAAAAGCGAAAGTTTTTAGATTTTTTTATTTTAAAGTGATATTTATTTAATGATTTTAAGGCTCTGATAGGAGAAAATAAATTATATTTGACGGCATTAAAAATTAATAATATGACCAAAAATTACATCCTGTCCACTTTTGCTGCAATTGCCCTTGGTTTTGTGGTTTCTTGTGACAATACAACGGAAGATCCGCCAAATCAGAACAAGAATACAACATCCGGTACTACGATTACAGGACCCAGAATTTTATCTAAAGTAAACAATGGGACAAAAGATCTGGAGGAATATGTAACTACAGGAGGCGCGCTTTCTCAGGTTTTTATCAGGGATGCCGGATCCAGCAATACGCTTACTTCTACCGTAACCTATTCAGGAACCACTATTTCTCAGATAAAAATTCAGGATAATGTAACTCCGCACGTTACGGATAATACATACGCACTTACGTATACAAGCGGAAAATTATCCGCATTTACAATGGATCAGACCGTTATGGGGATGGCCAATCACAGTGATTTTACAGTATATTATGATGCGAACGGAGCACTGTACAGGATTGTTGAGAAGAAAAAAATGGCAGGAAGTACTTCCTATACTCATTATACGGAACTTAAATTTACCTTTTCGGCAAATAATATCGTAAAAGCAGATTACACCACGATGTTGATGAGCGGAGGAACTCCTACAGCTTCCACAGCATCTACCACTTCTTACCTGTATGAAAATTACGATACTAAAGTGAATCCTTACACTACGCTTCCGAAGGAATATTTTATGGTATCTTCCACTATGACGCAGCTTAACGCTTATATGCTGTCTTCCAACAATGTAGGGAAAGTTACGATACAAAATCCTGCAGGAGCTGCCATTTCTTATCCTAAAGGGTATCTGTATGATTCACAGAATTATCCGGTTTCAGATCAGAGTCAGACAATTAAATACATCTATAAACCGTTATAAGAAGAATTATCTTTTAATAGTTTTATGATAATATGAATAAAAACGTGATTTTTATTCAAAAAAAAATTATATTTGTGAAAAAATAAATAATCCCCTATTGGAATGAAACGACTTTTTTATTTTGTTTTACTATTGGTAGGTATTTCTACAATTCATTCTTGTAAAGATTTATTGGATGAAGACGGAAATCCTCTGGTGGATATTAATGACAATACAGGACTGAATGGTCCGAGAGCTTTATACAGAGAGATCACAGACTCAGATACTTTAGCAACCTACTATTACAATGGTCTGCAGTTATCGAAAGTAGTAACAGACAGTATGAACTCTACTACAGATTTAGCATGGAGCGGAGACAAAGTAAGCAGAATAGATTTCAAAGGATTTTTGGATCTTAACGGAAACGGAAAATTAGATAAAGACAGTGTTATCTTTACACAGCAGTTTACTTATGGAAGTACAGGAAGAATAGAAACCATTTCAGAAAACAGATCTTTCTTCAAGAGAAGTACTACAGCTCCATATACTCCTTTAGTACCGGGACCACAGACGCTTTATAAAAAGACAAAGACACTTTATACATTAAAGTATGCTGCGGCAACGGCTAAACTGGATTCAATTATCATGAGAAACGGACCTGAAGCTTCAGGAACTCCATTTGTATATACCTCTTATTCAAAAACAAAATATGAATATGCAGGAGATAATGTTTCTAAAGTAACAAGAAATTACGGACCAATGGGTTCAACTGGTTCGTTTGGATCTCCGACAACTAAGCTAGGATATGAGTTTACAAACTATGATACGAAAATCAATCCGTTTACTTTAATTCCGAATGCGTACAAAATTTCAAGACTGTTATCCACGGAAGCGAATGATGTAAAAAGCTGGATTTTATCACCAAACAGCCCTCAGAGATATTCCGTTACGGATTTAGGAACACCAATTCCTACACCGGTTGTATTCTCCACGAATTACAACTACGATGCACAGACTTATATGCAGAAAGGATATGGTGTAAATTACATCTACAAACCATTGTAAAAATTTACAATTAAAATAATAAAAAACTCAATCTTCATGAAGGTTGGGTTTTTTTATTTGAAATCCTTTAATTTTGCAAAAAATTTCTCAATGAAATATTTAATAGTCGGTCTTGGAAATAAAGGCGCAGAATACGAAAATACACGTCACAATATAGGCTTTAAAGTTGCAGACAAATTAGCAGAAGCTATGGAAGTTTCTTTCAATACCACCAATTTCGGCTGGATGGCAGATGGAAAATACAAAGGAAGAAGAGTCTTGGTCCTAAAACCGGATACTTACATGAATCTTTCCGGAAACGCAGTTCGTTACTGGATGCAGAAAGAAAACATTCCTCTGGAAAATGTTCTTATCGTAACAGACGATCTGGCTTTGCCTTTTGGAACCTTAAGACTGAAGGGTAAAGGCTCGGATGCAGGACACAACGGCTTGAAAAACATCAACGAAGTATTGCAGACACAGAATTATGCCCGTCTGCGTTTTGGAATTTCTGCCGATTTCTCGGAAGGAAGACAGGTAGATTATGTTTTGGGAACCTGGAATGAAGAAGAAAATGAAAAACTTCCGGAAAGAATTGAAAAATTCTCCAAAGCGTGTCTTTCATTTGTATTCGCAGGGATCAATAATACGATGTCTGCATTCAACGGAAAATAATTCTCCTAAAATAATATGTCAAAACCTCCGGAAAAGGAGGTTTTTTGTTATTTGTACACCGCAATATCTTTTATGATTTTCTTTTCGAAGAAGTTTCTTTCATTAAGCGTAAAACGATAATTATGTTCCTGCTCAAAAAATTCTATCGGAGTTACAGGAGCCGTGTCGGCTTTCCATTTAATCACAAAACTTACTTCATTCGGAGAATTTAGCTCTTTATCTGAAAACCTGAAAATTGTACTCGGAAGAGCATTTTCCTGATCTTCTTTAATGTCGGATTTTGCTTTCTTAAACTGAAGCTGCGTCATGTCTTTCAGCAATAAAGAAAAAGGTTTTCCAATATATTTTTGCTTATTGGTTTCAAATTTTTTGGCATATGCTAAAGTATCCGAAACCGCTTTTTGAGCATGCAGATCTGTAATAAAAAACAAAATACAGGTTCCCCAGAATATTTTCATCAGTATTTTCATGAAAAGAATAAAATTTAATAATCAAAAGTAAGATTTTATATACTTTGGTAATCATTTTCTTTGAATTTTTTCTAAAACTGTTTAAATAAAACAAAAGACCACCGAAATCCGATGGTCTTTGCGATTGTACTCTTAAAGCTAATTTCCAATCAATTTATCTAAACTATAACATTTCTTATGCTAACCAGGTTACAACGCCTGTTTCTACATCATAATTGGCTCCTACGATCTTAATTTTTCCTTCCTCTTCAAGTTTTCTAAGGGTAGAACTCTGCTTACGGATATCATCAATCGCATTAATTACGTTATGCTGATTCAGTCTTTCCAAAAGATCTGCATTGGCAGAAGAACGCTCTTCTCCTTCTTCGATAATATCGTTGATAATCGGGTTGAAGTGGTTGATCAGGTGGTTAAGGTTATCCATTCCCAAACCTTCGATTTTTGCTGCATCAAGACCGCCTTTTAAAGCGCCGCATTTTGTGTGTCCTAATACCACGACAAGCTTAGAACCGGCAACATTACAACCGAATTCCATAGATCCTAAAATATCCTGATTAACGAAATTTCCCGCAATTCTGATGCTGAAAATATCTCCCAATCCCTGATCGAAGATAAGTTCTGCAGAAGTACGGCTGTCGATACAGCTTAATACTACCGCAAAAGGCCATTGTCCTTCACGGGTTGCGTTTACCTGCTCCAAAAGATCTCTGTTAGCCTTTAAGTTATTTACAAATCTCTGGTTTCCTTCCTTTAAAAAGTTTAATGCTTTTTCAGGAGTAATCGTCGATTGCGTTTCGGATGTATGTGCTTTCATATAATTTTTATTAAATTGAATTTTTTAAAGGTATAAAATTTATTGTTTTGAGCTTACATTGCTCTTTTATGCGTAACTAAAATGTGAGATTCTTCGTCTCTTTCATAATCTCTGTAAGACGTTTTAAATCCTAACAATTCAACCGTAATGTCTTCTTCTTTTGCACGGATATTGGCAAAATCCTGAATCATTTCCAAAACGTCGGTTGCGATGTAGGACGTTTCTCTTGCATCAATAATTACTTTAGAATTCGGTTGAATGTTTTTCAATGTTTTTTTGATAGCCGCTTTATTCAGGAAAGAAACTTCTTCCGCCAGTTTCATTTTTATTTCATCTGCATCATCCAGCTTCTCACGGCTTAAATAATAAGCTCTCTTCATATTTCCCTGAAGAATATAGAATACTGAAATAGCAAGACCTATTCCAACGCCTTTTAATAAATCGGTTGCCACAACAGCCACTACCGTTGCAATGAAAGGAATGAACTGAAACTTTCCTAAATGCCAGAAATGTTTAAACGTAGCAGGTTTTGCCAGTTTATAACCTACCATAATTAATACTGCTGCCAAAGTCGCCAGTGGAATTAAATTTAAAACCACAGGAATCGACAGAACGCAGATCAGCAATAAAATTCCATGAATAATGGTCGATAATTTTGAAGTCGCTCCCGAATTGGCATTTGCCGAACTTCTTACCACCACAGAAGTCATCGGAAGTCCACCGATAAACGAACTTATCAAATTTCCGATTCCCTGAGCTTTTAGTTCCAGATTGGTGTCGGTAATTCTTCTCTGTACATCCAGTCTGTCGGAAGCTTCAATACAAAGCAGGGTTTCAATAGAAGCGACAATAGCGATTGTTGCTCCTGCAATCCACACTTTCGGATTGGTGAATCCGTTAAAATCCGGCATCGTCACAAGATTTTTAAAATCATCAAAAGACTGGGGAACCGGTAAGGAAACCAAATGCTGGGTCTGGATTTCCAATGAACTTCCTGTCATTTTAAAGACCTGGTTCAGGATGATTCCCGTTACAACGGCCACCAAAGCTCCCGGAAGCATTTTAATTCTTTTAAGAGCCGGAACTTTGTCCCAGGTAATCAGAATCGCTACCGAAATTAAGGTAATAATGATCGCACCCGGCTGAATTGCTCCGAATAATTCTGTAAAATATCCGAAATTTAGACCATTGTCGAATATAGATTCATGTCCTTCATAATCCTTATCAAATCCCAAAGCGTGGGGAATCTGTTTCAGAATAATGATAATCCCGATGGCAGCAAGCATTCCTTCGATAACGTTATTAGGAAAATAATTGGAAATACTTCCCGCTCTTATAAATCCTAAAATCAATTGCAGCAATCCTGCAATAATTCCGGCACAAAGGAAAAGTTCGAATGCGCCAAGATCTGTAATGGCAGTTAAAACAATGGCCGTTAATCCCGCTGCAGGCCCTGAGACGGAAATATTCGAATTACTGATGGATCCTACAACAAGACCTCCTACGATTCCGGCGATGATTCCGGACAAAGGCGGGGCTCCAGAAGCCAATGCGATCCCTAAACATAAAGGAAGCGCTACTAAAAATACCACGAGTCCTGAAGGGAAATTCTCCTTAATTCCTCCGATTAATGATGTTTTTTTCATGATGAAAATGCTGTGAATAGTGATCTGTTTTTATGAACAGACCGTTGTAAAGTTTGGAAAATGTAATTTTTAAAGCACGTGTTTATTCAATATCAATGGTATGACAAAGAATAGCTATCAAAAAAATCTAACGGTAAAAATTACGCTTCCGGAGGCGGAGAAAATATGGTAAGCAATGGAGACAGATGAAAAGAATCGTCTATCAGTACAAACGATCTGTCTTCCAGTGAAGGTTCATAAAACTTCAGATAATCGAAAACATCCAAAGTTTTAGGAAGTGTTTTTTCGTAAACTATAAAAGTCGAGGGGTGGGAATGTGGCTCTTCTTCATTAATTACTACATTGGTTCTTGTAAGATCCCAACCGAAAACTGCGGCAATACTCGGTAAAGCCGTAAAGTTGAGAAAAAACAGTAATGTAATAATACTCCAGAGTTTCATTTTACATTCTTTATATAAAAATTATTTGGTCTTTCTGCTCATTACCCAGTCTGAGCTGGTAAGGTTATAAATTTTCTGGATATCTTTTAATATTTTTTCAAAATCGATCTCCAGATCGATGATTTTTCCGGTTCTCAGATCGAAAACCCAACCGTGAACTACGGGATATTCCTCTAAAATATATCTTTCCTGTACACACGCCATTTTGATGACGTTAATGCACTGTTCCTGTACGTTAAGTTCTACCAGTCTGTCGTAGCGTTTGTCTTCGTCTGTAATAGAATCCAGTTCAGCCTGATGCAATCTGTATACATCACGGATGGTTCTTAACCACGGATTCAGCAATCCTAAATCCTGAGAAGTCATCGCTGCTTTTACGCCTCCGCAGTTGTAATGTCCGCAAACAATGATGTCTTTTACTTTAAGGTGTTCCACGGCATACTGAATAACGGCTGTAGAACTCATATCCAGAGTATTCACCACATTGGCAATATTTCTGTGGACAAAAACTTCTCCCGGTTTGGCTCCCATCAGTTCTTCTGCAGTCGCGCGGCTGTCTGAACATCCGATGTAAAGATAATCCGGATGCTGGGTTTTGGCAAGATCATGAAAAAACTCCGGGTTTTCCGCGATTTTAGACTCTACCCATTTTCTGTTGTTTTCAAAAATAGCTTTGTACGACTGTGACATAAGAGCTTTTTAAAGGATTAATTATTTATTTGGTTTAAATTATTTTCAAAATCAATAGACCAAATCGATAATGATACAAAAATATAATTTTTGATGAGATTCTAAATATTTTTAACAAAGTTTAATATTAAAATATGCTTAAAATCATAAAAGAGGTCATAAAATTATGTTTTTTTATATGGTTTGATGATTCTATGATAAAATTACAAACAATTTGATGAAAATTAGCGATACTGAAATTATTTTTTTTTTTTTAAAAAGATTAATAATAAGCAAAAGTAAGAAAAACGATTAAGACCGTTGCTATACAGTGATTTGTAAAATTATAGTCTAAGAATGGAATGCTCTGTCTTACCGGTTTTGGACTTGAAATGACAAGGTTTGGTTACTAATTCGTTACTTGTTGATAGCTTGTAATTTTGTGGTAACTGATTATAATTCAGTGTTTTGCATTTGTTTTCATAATCCCTTGTAACTCAATGTAATTTAATTTTAATCATTAAACATTTGAGTTATGGAACAGACAAAAAAGTCAACGTTCAAACTACTTTTCTATTTGAAAAAGAATGAACTGAAAAAGAATGGAAATGCCCCCATTATGGCACGTATTACCATTGACGGAACAGCTAAAACTTTGGGAACAAAGCTAGAAATCAATCCAAATAATTGGAATTTGAAATTTGGGAGAGTTGAGGGAAAAAGTTCAGTTGCTTTAAACATCAATCAAAAGTTGGATAACATTCGTGGGCGCATCGACAAGATTTATGAAGATATGCTGAAACACGAAGGTTTTGCTACATCACAAAAAGTGAAACTGTCATTTTTAGGTGTCGGCGTAATGAATGATGCCATTTTAAAAGTTTTTAACGAACAGAATTCAGAATTTAAAAATTTAGTCGATAAGGGAGAACGTGCAGAAAGCACCTACTACAAATACAATATTGTTTATACTCACCTTTCAGATTTCATAAGCCAACGATTTCATAGAGACGATATGGCTTTCCGTGAGTTAACTGGCGACTTTATCAGAGAATTTGATTTTTATCTTCGATATGATAAACAATGTAGCCACAACACGGTTTGGGTTTACACGATGCCAGTTTTAAGCTTAATTGAACTGGCGATGAAAAAAGGTTTGATACGTAACAGTCCTTTTGAGGATTACGAAATCAGTATGGAAGAAACCGATAGAGGTTATCTTCTGAAAGAGAATGTTGAAAAATTAATGAAGTGCAAACCATCGCATCCTCGATATGAGCTGGTAAAAGATTTGTTTATTTTCAGTTGTTTTACAGGGTTATCGTATGTAGATATTAAAAAACTGACCGTTAGAAATATCCAATCTTTTTTTGATGGTCATCAATGGATTATCAGCAGAAGAAAGAAGTCTGATGTTGCATCCAATGTTCGCTTAATGGATATTCCAAAACGAATAATTGAAAAATACCAAGGCACCTCACGCAATGAATTTATTTTTCCGGTTCCTGGCAATACAACTTGCAATAATCACATTAAAATATTAATGGAAGATGCCGAGATTATTACTGAACAGAAAGTTACCTTTCATACTGCGAGACATACATTTGGAACAATGTTTTTGACCGAAGGTGTGCCTTTGGAAAGTCTTAGTAAAATGATGGGGCATAAAAATATTGCTACTACACAGATTTATGCCAAAATCACAAGCCAAAAAATTAGCAAGGATATGGATTTGGTTGCGCCTAAATTTCTTGCTATGGAAGAAGCTTTTTCAACAACTATTTAAACCATTTTTATTTTATCATTAGGCAGAACTTAACGGTTCTGCTTTTTTTTGGGCTTTAATTTTAAAAGCAAAAGCACATTTACTCTCCTCTGCATATCCCAACGCTGTAAAAGAGCTTTCTGCTTCTTTTGAAACAGAAAATTGAAAAATGCAATTCCCTTTCTCATCCCCTCGTCGATTTCATTTTTCAATTCCCTGTCGCAGGCTTTCTTAGCCTGTATTTAGTTCCAAAAAAAAATTATTAGAAAATGATTTTCCATAAGCAACCGGTAAAAAGGCAGCTAAGGTATAGCGGGTTGCCACCGCCCCTG
>OGQD01001371.1_pt1 | contig 16015 bp, 13 predicted proteins | sample 1553091 | NCBI WGS metagenome assembly OGQD01 (sample SAMEA2580290, study PRJEB22360) | human gut metagenome | biome: human gut; feature: human-associated habitat; material: faeces | place: Denmark | collected 2008/2010
TGGCGGCCACGCGGCGTGGGGCGGGCAGGGCGAAGCCGTAGTCGAGCCCCCGATTATCGCCGAACCCGTACGGGAAGTGGCCCTGGCCCAGTGATTTCCTGCGTGGCGTCGCCAGCCCGGGCGACGCCACCCGCAGGCTTTTTTTTGCCTGCGCTGTTAACCAACGGGTTGCAGTAAACCAAAAGCAAATGGACCGCGCCCTGCGCGAGTCGATGAAAGCCTGGAGATATCCGATGACCGACTTCGAACGCCTGCCCGCCGATTTTTGCAGCGACCACGAGCGCGCCTACACCATTCCGGCGAACTTCTACACCAGCGATGCCGTATTCGAGCATGAGAAGGAAAAGATCTTCGCCCACAGCTGGATCTGCCTGGGCCATCGCAGCGAAGTGGCCGAGAAGAATGCCTATATCGTCCGCGAGGTGATCGGTGAGAGCATCATCGTCGTGCGCGGCCGCGACGATGTGCTGCGCGCCTTCTACAACGTCTGCCCGCACCGTGGTCACCAATTGCTCGAAGGCACTGGCGGCATTGCCAAGAACGTCATCGCGTGCCCGTACCACGCCTGGACTTTCAAGCTCGACGGCGAGCTGACCCACGTTCGCAACTGCGACCAGGTCGAGGCCTTCGACAAGGGCGACTACAGCCTGGTGCAGCTGCGCGTCGAGGAATACGCTGGTTTCATCTTCATCAACATGGACGCCAATGCCGGCAGCGTGGAAGAGCAACTGCCCGGCCTGGAAGCCAAGATGCGCGGCGCCTGCGCGGTGATCGATGACCTGCACCTGGCCGCTCGTTTCGTCAGCGCCACTCCGGCGAACTGGAAATCCATCGTCGACAACTACATGGAGTGCTACCACTGCGGCCCGGCGCACCCGAGCTTCGCCGACTCGGTGGACGTCGGCCAGTACGGTCACACCCTGCACGGCAACTGGACCCTGCAGTACGGCGTCGCCAAGTCCTCGGAGCAGTCCTTCAAGGTTGACGAGTCGGTGAGCGATCCGTCCTTCTCCGGCTTCTGGGCCTGGCCGTGCACCATGTTCAACGTGCCGCCGGGCGCCAACTTCATGACCGTGATCTACGAGTTCCCGGTCGACGCCGAAACCACGCTGCAGCACTACGACATCTACTTCCTCAACAAGGACATCACCGAGGAGCAGCAGAAGCTCATCGACTGGTACCGCGAAGTGTTCCGGCCGGAAGACCTGCGTCTGGTGGAAAGCGTGCAGAAGGGCCTGAAGTCCCGCGGCTACCGCGGCCAGGGCCGGATCATGGTGGATAAGCAGCGCACGGGTATCAGCGAGCACGGCATCGCCCACTTCCACAACCTGATCGCCGTGTCGCACCTGGACTGATCCGGCGCGCCGCCTGTGGGCGGCACTTGCGTGAGGCCTTGCATCGACGAAGTCGGCGCAGGGCACCCGCCCCGCAGACAGCGGGGCGGCATTCCCAAGAAAACAGCTCTCTTCCACCACCGCTCGGGGAGCCGGAAGAGAGGCGGGTGGCGCGGCCACCCGGTCAGTTGAGGTGAACCATGGCCAATACCTACGAGATGTTCAGCGTGCGCGTGACTGCCGTGGAGCAGGCAACCCCGCAGATCAAGCGCTTCACCCTGGCGCGAGCCGACGGCCAGCCAATGCCGGCCTTCAGCGGCGGCAGCCACGTGATCGTGAAGATGGCCGACGGCCTGAGCAACGCCTATTCGCTGATGAGCGATCCGCGCGACCTCAGTCACTACCAGATCGGCGTTCGACGGGAAGAGCAATCCAAGGGCGGGTCGGCCTTCATGCACCAGCAGGTCGAAGTCGGCACCCAGTTGACGATCTCCACCCCGAACAACCTTTTCGCCCTCGATCCCAAGGCCGGGCGTCACGTATTGATCGCGGGTGGTATCGGCATCACGCCATTCCTTTCCCAGTTGCATGAACTGGAAGGCGGCGCTGTCCCGTACGAGTTGCATTACGCCTTCCGCAGCCAGGAGCATGGCGCCTTCCAGGGCGAGCTGGCAGACGGTCCGCATGCCGGAAATGTGCGCTTCTATGTGGACAGCGAGGATCGCCGACTCGATCTGGCCGCTTTGTTCGCCTCCCTGGCGGCGAACGACCATGTCTATGTCTGCGGGCCCAGGCCACTGATCGATGCCGTCATCAATGGCGCGAGGAAGGCTGGAATCGCTGACGCGCGCGTGCACTTCGAACAGTTTGCGGCCGCTCCCGCCAGCGGTGGCGCCTTCACCCTGGTACTGGGCCGCTCCGGCCGTGAACTGCGGGTGGAGGAGGGCATGACCATCATCCAGGCCATCGAGAACGTCAAGGCCGCCCAGGTGGACTGCCTGTGCCGCGAGGGTGTCTGCGGAACCTGCGAGACGCGCATCCTCGAAGGCGAGGTGGAGCATTTCGACCAGTACCTGTCGGACGAGGAAAAGGCGTCGCAACAGACCCTGATGCTCTGCGTCTCCCGCGCTCGCGGGGAGCGGTTGGTGATCGACCTGTAGCTTCCTGGCCTTGATCCAGGAGCGAGCTTGCTCGCGAACCCACTGCGCGGCGGGGTGTGTTCGCGAGCAAGCTCGTTCCTGCACGTCCAGTGCTGTCATCCACCGGTTTACAGCTGTGTATACTGCGGTCCTCGATTACCTCCAGGAAACCGCGCTACCCATGATGGAAAACAGCTTCGCCTTCCGTCTCAAGGAACTGCTCGAACACCACAAGCTGACGTTGCAGGCAGTGGGTTCGGCCCTGGGTATTTCGCGCACGGCGGTGCACAAGTGGACCAAGGGCGGCGAGATCGACTACGACAACCTGCGTCGGCTGGCGGACTTTCTCAAGGTCAATTGGCTCTGGCTGCGCTACGGCGAGGAAGCCCTGCGCAGCGTGCAGGATGCCGAGCCGATCGAGCTGCCGATGACCGACCTGCGCCGTCGCTACACCGCCGAGATCATGGAGAGCGAGACGCGGATGAAGCTGGCCCAGGAGGGCGCGCGGATCGTCACCTGGGAATGGAACCTGATCAGCGACGAAGTGACCTATTCGCCGAACGTCGAGGCGGTCTACGGCTGGCATGTCAGCTCCAACCAGACGTTCTGGAGCCACCTCCCGGCGGAGGACGTGGCCACCATGCAGGCGATGTATGAGCGTGCTGCTGCCGAGGGCAAGGGCTGCGAGTGCGATTTCCGCATTCTCCAGCCCGACGGCAGCCTGCGCTGGATCGCCTCGCGCGCCACGGTGGTCAACGATGCCGTCGGCCGACCGCTGAAGATGGTCGGCATCAGCATGGACAACACCGAGCGCATGGCCACCGAGGAACGACTGCGCAACAGCGAGGAGCGTTTCCGGGCGATCTTCGAGCTGACCTGGGGCGCACTGGCCTACATTGGGCTGGACGGCAGCTGGCAGCGGGTGAATGGCAGCCTTTGCGAGTTGCTCGGTTATCGCCCCGAGGAGCTGTACGCCATCACCTTCCAGGATATTACCCACCCCGATGACCTGGCGACCAATCTGGAGCTCCTGCGTCAATTGCTGGCCGGTCATTTCGATCGCTACGTGGTCGAGAAACGCTTGCGCCGCCGCGACGGAGACTATGTCTGGGTGCGCGTGCGCACCTCGCTGCAGCGTCGCGCACAGGACGGGGTGCCCGATCACCTGATCAGCGTGTTCGAGGACATCCGTGCCGAACGCGCCGAGCGTGATCGCCTGCAGGCGCGAATCAGCGAACTGGAAGCGCAGCTGGCGGCGCGCGCCTGACTCAGTGCAGGCGCACCCAGACGAACACCAGCAGCGAAGCTGCTACCAGCCAGGCCAGCGCGGCCATCGCCAGCGACAGCTCCAGGCGCATGCGATCCACCATCAGGTAGAGCGCGGCCAGGTAGACGAAGTAGGGAATGATCGACCACATGCCGAACAGGACGGTGGTCTTCAGGTCGTCCAGCGAACGGCTCTTGCCGACGATGTAGTGGGCGATCAGGGCGAAGGTGGGGAACAGCGGCACCAGGCCGGCGATGTAGTAATTGCGCGTCTTCGACAGCGCGGCGAGGATCAGCACCACGCCGGCGCCGAGGGCTGCCTTGAGGATCAGGTCCACGTCTTTCTCTATGCGGCGACGCCACCGGGGCGGTGGCGTCGCGTAGTATGCCTCATGGGGCAGTGTGGATATCTCGTTCTGTGGCTGGGAAGTCAACGGACCTCAGAAGTCATATCGCAGGCGCGCCTCCAGGTTACGGCCGTTGAAGTCTTTGCTGCCTTCGTAGCGATAGCCGCCTCCCAGGCTCACCGCACCCAGGCGATAGTCGAGCCCCAGGGCAGCTTCGTAGCTATCGCGAGACAGGCGTACACCTGTGGTTTCGAAGTCGCCTCCGCCGATCAGGAAGCTACTGGTGGTGGACGTGCGGTCACCAATCAGGTCGTGCCAGGCCATGAGCGACGCCTCCGGTACCAATTGGCCCTTCCCCGCAGGCAGCGCGCCAGCTACTCGCAAGCCGGCGCCGAGTTCGCCGCGCTCGTAGCGTTGGCTATTGACGTGAAGCGCCGCGCTGGAGCCACTCTCGTCGTAGTTGTCCAGTCGGACATTGCTGTAGCGCGCTCCCACTCGCGGCTCAAGAACTAGCCCGTGGGCCAAGGCAAAATCATACCCGGCCAGAAGGCTCATTCCGGCCAGTTTTCCGTGATAATTACCCTTGGCGCGGGTATCGGCGATGTAACGCTTGCTGTGGTTTTCGCTCCAGCCATAGGAGAGGTTGGCGTCGACGAAGTACCCGCCCTGCTGGTAGCTGCCATAGAGTGTTAGTGCGTTGCCGTCGATGTCGGTCTTGTTGCCGTTGTGGCTCTTGACGTTCCCGTCCATGTAGCCATATGCCAGTCCGGCAATCAGGCCAGGGGCCAGGACGGCGTCCGCCCCTGCGGCAATGCCGCTCGCGTTCATATCGAAGCCAGTGATGTCCTGGCGCCTGCCCTGGCTGCCGTGGCCGTCAAGCCCCTGAACCCAGACTCCACCCTTATCAAGGTTGTCGGGGAGTTGACGCAATGCCATACCACGCTGGCGGACGGCGTTTTCCATTTGCCGCTGCTGGGAGATGGCCGCTGCATTGGCCCCTCCATTCACCTCGGGATAGAGTGACTCGGCAAACTTGGCGATCTGCCCGGCGTCCGCGTTTGCAATCTGCTCGAAGATTGGGTCGGTGGGCAGAAGTTTGTCTATCTGACCGGAGAGCTCGCCAATGGCAGTCTGCGCATCCACGCTGGCGCCCTCCTCGGCGACTATCTGGCCGGCCTCTTCGCCGGTGATGGCTCGCAGGTTGGCGACCAGGGTGTTGCCTTCGAACTCATGGCTATTGACCGTCAGTAGCGCGGAAGTACTGGCGACTGACAGCTCACTGGCGGAGATGGGAACCTCTACCGATTCCTGGCCCAACTGGTACCAGCGGCTGGCGCTGATCAATTGATATCGCTGGTCGCCCTGGGTGCTGAAGTCGTTGGGTTTGGGTGTGAGCAGAATTCTGCTGCCCGGATCCACCTCCGCCTCGCCGGTAACCTTCAGAATCGGCCGGTTCTGCTCGGTGGCGCGGCTCAGCGTCAGCTCCATTTCGCTGCCGATCAGCTCCAGGTTGCCTTCCAGCACGGTGTGGGGCCGTAGCAGTGTCAGGCGGCCGCCGCCCAGTTCGAGGTAGCGGGTCTGGATCAGCGCGGAGTCCATGGCCACGTTGCCATCCACCTCGGTGACCCACATGTTACGGATATCGCCTTTCACTGCACCGCCATCGAAACTCGCAAGAGTGCCGCTGCTGGCTGTTGAGTCCGGCGAGAAGTTGCCTAACAGGGCGATCTGCCCTCCCGCGGTCAGACCATCCTCCTGTGTGTAGTAGATGCTGGTCTGGGAAAGATCGACAGCAGTACCGTCCGCCTGAATCAGGCCGGCGTTCTCGACCCCCAATCCTGATTCCACTTTCAGGGCAATCGAGCCTTGGCCCTTGGCGCTGATGGTGCCCCTGTTGTAGAGGACATCGTCTGACGTGTTGAGGAGCTTGTTGCCTTGGCCGAACAGCATTGCGACGCTGCGCGCGCCATCGGCGCTGATGGTGCCGCTGTTGCTGAAGGAGTAGAGCTTGCTGTTCTCGATGACCAGGTTCTGGAAATCATCCCCTTGGGAGTGGATGACTCCGCTGTTTTCGAAGCCGCCTCCCAGTGTCGACTGATCGATCAGCAGGTTGTAGTTGTCGAGGGTGGGGGAGAGGGCGCCCAACGTGTTGCTCTGGCTGATCGTACCCTGGTTGCTGAACTTGCCGCTGATGTTGGCCTTCCCCACATAGACGGTGGCATCGGCGATGTTGCTGGCTTGTAGCGATCCCGCCTGGACGAAGTCGCCCTGGATGCTGGCTGGTGAGCTGTTTCGTGACTGGAGGTAGAGCGCGCCATTGCCACTGATGGTCCCGGCGGTCGGGCCGCTCACCGTCACTGTGGCGTGATTGTTCAGACCGCCCTGAAAGGTGCCGGTGGCAGATATCCAGGCGGTGAGCAGCGGCTCGGTGGTGTGAGCCTCGCCAACCAGGTCGATCGAATTGGTATAGGTATCTGCCAACTGCAACGGATTGCCGATGACGGAAAGGCTCTCGGCGCACGCCTGGTCGGCCATGATTGAAGCAATAACGATAGCGAGACGGTGTCGGGTCGACATGTAACCTCCTGATTGTTGGGGCTATCCCTGGAAAAGGCAGGAGGCTACGGCGATTCAGGTGGGGGAAATATCAGTTGCGTCCGAAAACGTTGTAGTTAACGGGTGATCGTTGGCGTCGCCTTATGCAATAGACGCACTCGGCAGAGCAGGGCTTTCGGGTGTCAGATAGCGCTGCAATTGGTGTTGCTGTTGAGCATTGAGAAACAGCCCGAGCTTGGTGCGGCGCCAGAGGATGTCGTCGGCGTCGCGGGCCCATTCCTCGCGGACCAGGTATTCCACTTCCCGCGCGTAGAGCCCGGCGCCCAGGTGTTCGCCCAGTTCGCTGAGGTTGTGCGCGCCGTCGAGCAGCTTCCAGATGCGGCTGCCATAGGTGCTGGCCCAGCGCCGGGCGAGGGCCGGGTCGAGCTGGCGCAGGCGCTCCATGAGCTGGATGGCCAGGTCTTCCACGGTGGTCATGGCTTCGCCGCCGGGCAGCGGGGAACTGGCGGTCCAGCTCGCTTTCATCACGCCGGCGAAGTGCGGCGCCAACTGCTCCAGTGCGGCCTCGGCGAGCTTGCGGTAAGTAGTCAGCTTGCCGCCGAAGACCGACAGCAGCGGCGCTTCGCCAGGGGTGTTGTCCAGCGCCAGGGTGTAGTCGCGGGTGACCGCGGACGGATCGTCGGACTCGTCGTCGCACAGCGGGCGCACGCCGGAGAAGCTGCGCAGGATGTCCTGTCGGCTCAACTGGCGCTTGAAATGCGCGTTGACCACATTGAGCAGGTAGTCGGTCTCGGCTTCGCTGATGCTGATCTGCGCCGGGTCGCCCTGGTATTCGCGGTCGGTGGTGCCGATCAGGGTGAACTGGCGCAGGTAGGGAATCGCGAAGACGATGCGCCGATCCTCGTTCTGCAGGATGTACGCGTGCTCGCCGTCGTAAAGGCGCGGCACGATCAGGTGGCTGCCCTGGATCAGACGGATGCCGTAGGGCGGTTTCTGGCGCAGTTCCTCGCGCAGGAAGCGGTCGACCCAGGGGCCGGCGGCGTTGACCAGCGCGCGGGCGCGGATCGAGTAGAGGCTGCCGTCGCGGCGTTCCAGGTGCAGGTGCCACAAACCCTTGCTGCGCCGCGCGCTGACGCAGCGGGTGTGCGGGTGGATATGCGCGCCGTTCTCGCGTGCGGCCATGGCGTTGAGTACCACCAGGCGGGCGTCGTCCACCGAGCAGTCGGAATATTCGAATCCGCGGGTGATCTCGGCCTTGAGCGGGCTGTCGATGCCGAAGCGTACGCCACGGGATGCCGGCAGCTTCTCGCGCTTGCCCAGGTGGTCGTAGAGGAACAGGCCGGCACGGATCATCCAGGCCGGGCGCAGGTGCGGGCGGTGCGGTAGCACGAAGCGCAGCGGATGGACGATGTGCGGAGCCTTGGCCAGCAGTACCTCGCGCTCGGCGAGGGCTTCGCGGACCAGGCGGAATTCGTGGTGTTCCAGGTAGCGCAGGCCGCCGTGGATCAGCTTGCTGCTGGCGGAGGAGGTGTGGGCGGCGAGGTCATGCTGTTCGCAAAGGAACACCGACAGCCCGCGCCCGGCGGCGTCCGCCGCGATCCCCGCGCCATTGATGCCGCCGCCGACGACGGCCAGGTCATAGACTTCGGCAAGGGGCGCGTGGCGCGAGCGGGTGGAATTCATGGGGCCGCCTGGTGTTGAAAGTGAATCTTTTATGTTCGTTTTCGAAAATATCCTAGTTCAGTGAACGAAAAATGACCAGCCTTTGGCGCGAATTCGCGCAGGTATTCGTCTGAATGTTCGAAAGTGAAATGACTGGGAAGTCTCAGACCAGCTCGAGCTGAACCTTGTGCTGGCTCATCAGGCGCGCTACGGCGGCGGGTGGCGGGCTGTCGGTGAAGACCCGGTTGACCAGGGAGATCGGGCCCAGGCGCACCATGGCGTTGCGGCCGAACTTGCTGGAGTCGGCGGCGAGGAATACCTGCCGCGCGTTATCGATGATGGCGCGGGAGACGCGCACTTCCTGGTAGTCGAAGTCCAGCAGGCTGCCGTCTTCGTCGATGCCGCTGATGCCCACCACGGCGAAGTCGACGCGAAATTGCTCGATGAAATCCACTGCCGCCTGCCCGACCACACCGCCGTCGCTGCGCACCGTGCCGCCGGCGATCAGTACTTCGAAATCGTCCTTGCCGGCGAGGATGCTGGCGACGTGCAGGTTGTTGCTGATGACCTTCAGGTTCCGGTGGCCGAGCAGGGCGCGGGCGATGGCTTCGGTGGTGGTGCCGATGTTGATGAACAGCGAGGCATTGTCCGGGATGTGCGCGGCAATGGCTTCGGCGATGCGCTGCTTCTCGTCGCGCATCTGGTCGGCGCGGGTGTTGTAGGCGGTGTTCTCGATGCTCGAATCCCAGGCCGCGCCGCCGTGGTAACGGCGCAGCAGGTTCTGCTCGGCCAGTTGGTTGATGTCGCGGCGGATGGTCTGCGGCGTGACGGCGAACTGCTGGGCGAGCTCTTCGATGCTCAGGTAGCCGCGTTCGCGGACCAGATCGAGGATGTTCTGCTGGCGGGGTGGCAGGTTCATGCGGTTCGCTCGTGCGGACGGGCCGGGAGGGCAAGGATGCCGCACTGAGCCGACGCTGTCATGGACTTGTAGGAGCGAGGGGGACGCCATCGTTATTGCTCACGGACCCCGCCGGGTTCTGTGGAATCAAGCGGTTCGCGAGCAAGGACTGGGCGTCCCCCTCGGTCCTACAGCAGAGCAATCAGTCGTCGGCTGCCCAGCCACGGGTGCGTTCGACGGCTTTTTGCCAGCCCTTGTATAGCCGCGCGCGCTCGGCTTCGTCGCAGGCCGGCTGGAATACCCGCTCGATCACTGCCTTGTTCTTCAGCTCTGCGAGGTCGCCCCAGAAGCCACTGGCCAGGCCCGCCAGCACGGCGGCGCCGAGGGCGGTGGTCTCGCGCATCTGCGGGCGCTCCACCGGAGTGCCGAGGATGTCGGCCTGGAACTGCATGAGGAAGTTGTTGGCTACCGCGCCACCGTCCACGCGCAGCGCGCGCAGCGGTTCGCCGGCGTCCTGCTGCATGGCGTCGAGCACGTCGCGGGTCTGGTAGGCGATGGATTCCAGGGTGGCGCGGATCAGGTGATCGGCCTTCACTCCGCGGGTCAGGCCGAACAGAGCGCCGCGGGCATACGGGTCCCAGTAGGGCGCGCCGAGGCCGGTGAAGGCGGGGACCAGGTAGACGCCGTTGCTGTCCTTCACCTTGGTGGCGAAGTACTCGGAGTCGTGGGCATCGTTGATCACCTTCAGTTCGTCGCGCAGCCACTGCACGGTAGAGCCGCCGTTGAACACTGCACCCTCCAGCGCATAGGCGACTTCGCCACGCGGGCCGCAGGCGATGGTGGTGAGCAGGCCGTGGGTGGACTTCACCGCCTTGTCGCCGGTGTTCATCAACAGGAAGCAGCCCGTGCCGTAGGTGTTCTTCGCCTGACCCGGTTCCACGCACATCTGGCCGAACAGTGCGGCCTGCTGGTCGCCGGCGATCCCGGCGATGGGCGTGCGGTGCACCCCGAGGCCGCCGACCTTGGCGTGGCCGTAGACTTCGGAAGATGCGCGCACCTGCGGCAGCATGGCGCGCGGCACATCCAGCGCGGCGAGCAGGCGCTCGTCCCAGTCAAGCGTGTGGATATCGAACATCAGGGTGCGCGAGGCATTGGTGTAGTCGGTGACGTGCACCTCGCCTTCGGTGAGCTTCCAGATCAGCCAGCTGTCGACCGTGCCGAACAGCAGCTCGCCGCGCTGCGCACGTTCGCGGGCGCCTTCGACGTTGTCGAGGATCCACTTGAGCTTGGTGCCGGAGAAGTAGGGGTCGATGACCAGCCCCGTGGTATCGCGGATGTACTGTTCCAGGCCATCGCGCTTGAGCTGCTCGCAGATGGCCGCGCTGCGCCGGCATTGCCAGACGATGGCATTGTGGATCGGCCGGCCGCTGGCCTTGTCCCACACCAGGGTGGTTTCGCGCTGGTTGGTGATGCCGATGGCCGCCACCTCGGCAACGCTGATGTTGGCCTGGGCGAGCGCCTCGACCAGGGTCGAGCTCTGGGTCGCCCAGATTTCCATCGGGTCGTGCTCGACCCAGCCCGGCTGCGGGTAGATCTGCGCGAACTCGCGCTGGGCCACGCTGACCACGTTGGCGTCATGGTCGAAGATGATGGCGCGCGAGCTGGTGGTGCCCTGGTCGAGGGCGACGACGTATTTCTTGTTCGTAAGGTTCGTCATGGCGGCGGCCTTGTGCGGATTCCGTTCGGCAGTCCCGGCCACGCGGGCCGGAAGGTGAATGGCGCAGACCATACGGGATTCGTCCGCGCCGGTGAAGCGAACACCGTGCAGTGCAGCACGCCTTGGCTTACTGTTATGCGCTGGAAAGCCGCTTGCGAGAAGCCCGCCGATCATGACCCCCGCCATCGACCTGCTGAAGAAGAACCGCGCCGAACACCACGTGCTGAGCTATGAGCACGACCCGAAGGCGCCATCCTATGGCCTGGAGGCTGCCGAGAAACTCAACCTCGACCCTGCGCGGGTGTTCAAGACCCTGCTGGCGGCCAGCGAGAAGGGCGAGTTGCTGGTGGCGGTGGTGCCCGTGGTGGGCACGTTGGATCTCAAGGCGCTGGCCCATGCGGCGGGCGTGAAGAAGGCCGACATGGCCGACCCGAACGCCGCGCAACGCGCCACCGGCTACCTGGTCGGCGGCATCAGCCCTCTGGGGCAGAAGAAACGCTTGCGCACCTTCATCGACGAATCCGCCCGGGGGTTCCCCACCATCCACGTCAGCGCCGGCCGCCGTGGGCTGGAAGTGGAGTTGAGCGCCGAGACGCTGGCCGGGCTGACATCGGCGACCTTCGCCCCCATCGGTCGCGGTTGAGCGAACGACTGTCTGCTCGCTTCTGTACGGTTCGTCGCTCATCGGCTTCTGTCATGCTCGGACATCACTTTTCAGGAGACTGCCATGCTGCTCGATTTTCACCAGGTAGACGCTTTCACTGATCGCCCGTTCGCCGGCAACCCGGCCATGGTGTACCGCCTCGATGCCTGGTTGAGCGACGAACTGATGCAGCAGATCGCCGCCGAGCACAACCTGTCTGAGACCGCCTTCCTGGTGAGGGAGCCGGCCGGCTGGCGCATCCGCTGGTTCACCCCGACCGCCGAGGTGCCGCTGTGCGGCCATGCCACCCTGGCCAGCGCCCACGTGCTGTTCGAAGTGTTCGACGAGCCGGGCGAAGTGCTGGAGCTGAACTCCCTGTCCGGTCCGCTGCGTGTGACTCGTGAGGAAGGCCGGCTGGCACTGAACTTCCCGGCGCAGCCGCCGAGCGAATCCGGCTCTACGGTGGAGTTGCAGAATGCGCTGGGCGTCGACGTGGTGGACGCACTGAACACCGCCAACCACCTGCTGGTGCTGCTGGAGTCGGAACAGGCGGTGCGCGACTGCCAGCCCGATTTCGCTGCTCTCGCGCGCCTGCCGTACCTGGGTGTGATCGTCACCGCGCGCAGCGACGACTATGACTTCGTTTCGCGCTTCTTCGCCCCGGCCATCGGCCTCAACGAGGACCCGGTGACCGGCGCCGCCCACTGCGTGCTGATCCCCTACTGGTCGCGTCGCCTGAACAAGCTGCAGATGCGCGCCTTCCAGGCCTCCGCACGCGGCGGCGAGCTGTGGTGCCGCCTGGAAGGCGAGCGCGTCAGCATCGCCGGCTACGCACGTCTGGTCGCCAGCGGTCGTCTGCTGGTTGTTTGATCTGTGACCGGGGGGCTTTGCGCTCCCCGGCGTAGGCTGGCCTTCACTGGAAACCGCGCCCGTTCGGCGCGGCTCACCGACCTGGAGGCAGGCCCATGGCCCTTCTGCTCATCGCTGACTATCACGTTACCGACGACTCCGCCGTCCTGGCGCCCGCTACCCTGAACGCTCTGGCCGCCGCCCGGCAGATCGGCGGCGAAGTTCATCTGCTGCTTGCGGGCAGTGGCCTCGAGGAACTGGCGACACAGGCTTGTGGTGTCGAGGGCGTTGATCGCGTCCTGCTGGCAGGCGATCCCGCCTACGACCACTTGCTGGCGGAAAACCTCTCGGCACTGGTGGTGCAACTGGCTCCGCGTTACCGCCACATCCTCGCGCCGGCCACCGCCGTGGGCCGCGATTGCCTGCCGCGCATTGCAGCCTTGCTGGATGTGGATGCGGTCTCCGACGTCATCGCCGTCATCGACGAACAGACCTTCCAGCGCCCGATCTACGCCGGCAATGCCATCGCCACGGTGCGCTGCGAGGGGCCGTCGATCGTGCTGGGCATTCGCCCAACCGCTTTCGATCCGCTGGCACTGGCCGGCGGCAATGCCGAACTGGAGCGTATCGGCGGGGCGGGCGATCTCGGTCTGTCGCAGTGGCAGGGCGAGGAACACCCGGACTTCGAGCGCCCTGCGCTGGAGTCGGCGAAGGTCATAGTTGCCGGCGGGCGTGGGTTGCAAACCGAAGAAGGCTTCGCCGCGCTCTATCCGCTGGCGGACCGGCTGCACGGCGCCGTGGGTGCGTCACTGGCAGCGGTAGATGCCGGCTTTGCCCCGGCGGAATTGCAGATTGGCCAGTCCGGGCGCATCGTCGCGCCGGAGCTTTATCTCGCCGTGGGGATCTCAGGGGCCGTGCAGCACGTGGCGGGCATAAAGGACGCCAAGGTCATCGCGGCGATCAATCTCGATCCGGACGCGCCGATCTTCGAGATCGCCGACTATCGCTTGCAGGGCGACCTGTTCGAGTTGTTGCCTGAACTGGAGAAGGCGCTCGCCTAGAGCGCCACGCTGCCCTGCGCCGGGAACAGCACCAGATGCTCGGCGGCGACGCCGATGCCCACTTCATCGCCCGGCTGGTGGTCGGCATGGCTGGGGAACAGCGATTCCAGCTGGGTGCCGGTGGGCAATTGCAGGCGATACAGGGTAGCCGCACCGAGGAACGACTTGCCGACGATGCGCGCCTTCAGCGCGCCATCGGCGGCCGGCACCAGGTCATCCGGGCGCAGCAATACATCCACCGCGCAGCCGTCGGGCAGGCAGTAGGCGCGGTTGCCGCGCAGCAGGCCCAGCTCGGTCTGCACCGCATCGGTTCCGCGCATCTGTCCACGAATGAAATAGCCCTGGCCGACGAAACTGGCGACGAAGGGCGTCTGCGGCTCGTGGTAGAGATTGAATGGCGTATCCCACTGCTCCAGTAGGCCGTTGCGGAACACACCGACATGATCGCTGACGGCGAAGGCTTCTTCCTGGTCGTGGGTGACCAGAATCGCACTGGTGCCACGCGCCTTGAGGATGTCGCGCACCTCATGGCTGAGCTGGCGGCGCAGCTCCACGTCGAGATTGGAGAAGGGTTCGTCGAGCAGCAGCAGTTGCGGCTGCGGGGCCAGTGCACGGGCCAGTGCCACGCGCTGTTGTTGGCCGCCGGAAAGCTCATGGGGGAAACGCTGGCCAAGGCCGTCGAGCTTCACCAGCTCCAGCAGCTCACCGACGATGCGCTCGCGCTCGGGGTGCTTGCGGATGCCGAAGGCGACGTTATCCGCCACCGACAGGTGCGGGAACAGCGCGTAGTCCTGGAATACCATGCCGATCCGGCGCTTCTCCGGCGACAGGGTGAAGCCGGGGCGGGAAATCACTTCGCCGCCCAGTTCGATACGCCCGCCCTGCACCGGCTCGAAACCGGCGATGGCGCGCAGGGTGGTGGTCTTGCCGCAGCCCGAGGGGCCGAGCAGGCAGCCGATGTCGCCGGCGTTCAGGTGCAGTCTGACGCCTTGCACCACACGCTGCTGTTCATAGCCACAGGAAAGGTCGTCGAGGGTGAGCAGCAGCGGTTTGGTCATCGGGCTCGAAACAGGAGGGCTCAGGCGTAATGCGCGTGCTCGACCAGCAGTTCGAGCAGGGCTTTCTGGGCGTGGAGACGGTTTTCCGCCTGGTCCCAGGCCACGGAGCGCGCGTCGTCCAGCAGGTCTTCGCTGATCTCTTCGCCACGGTGGGCCGGCAGGCAGTGCATGAATAGTACATCCGCCGCCGCGCCATCGAGCAGCGCACGTGTTACCTGATATGGCTGGAACAGGCGCAGGCGCGCGGTTGCTTCGTCCTCCTGGCCCATGGAAGCCCAGACGTCGGTGCTCACCAGGTGCGCGCCGGCGACCGCTTCGCGCGGGGCACGGAAGATCTTCACGCGCTCGCCGGCCTGCTCCATCAGAGCAGCGTTGGGCTCGTAGCCTTCCGGGCAGGCCACGTTCAGTTGGAAGTCGAAGCGGATCGCCGCCTCGATGTAGCTGTTGCACATGTTGTTGCCGTCGCCGATCCAGGCCACGGTCTTGCCGGCGATGCTGCCGCGGTGCTCATGGAAGGTCTGCATGTCGGCCAGCAACTGGCACGGATGCAGGTCGTCCGACAGGCCGTTGATCACCGGCACGCGGGAGTTCTCGGCGAACTCGATCAGGTTGCTGTGGGCGAAGGTGCGGATCATCACGGCATCGACCATCCGCGACATCACCCGCGCGGCGTCGGCGATCGGCTCGCCACGGCCCAGCTGGGTATCGCGCGGGGAGAGGAAGATGGCCTGGCCGCCGAGCTGGATCATCCCGGCTTCGAAGGAGATTCGCGTCCGGGTCGAGGCCTTCTCGAAGATCATGCCCAGCACGCGGTTCTTCAGCGGTTCGTAGAGCACACCTCGGTCGCGCAGGTCCTTCAGCTCGGTGGCACGGCGGATCAGACCGAGCAGTTCGTCGGTCGTGTAATCCAGCATCGAGAGGAAGTGACGTGCGCTCATGGTTCGTACCTACTACTTATTCTCAGAATCAGGCCGAGGTACCGACCGGCTTTCGTGAGAAAAAACGGGCTGAACCTGCGGCGGGACCGCATGGAGCGGAAAATGGGGGAAGGCGCGATCCTATAAGGAAATGACGGATCTACGCAAGTTTCACCCGGAAGGCCCGTCGGGCGGGGCTTGACCATGGTCGTTCCTGATGCCGCGCAATTCACCCGACGGAAGCTGGTGGTGCTTCGCCGGGACTGGATTCATAGTGCTTGCGACCCCGCGACCGGCTCCATGAGCGCCGGCGACAACAATAACGAGGCGAGCCATGAGCAAGACCCTCCACCACCGTGCGTGCCATCTGTGCGAGGCCATCTGCGGCCTGACCATCGAGACCGAGGACGAGCGCATTCTGTCCATCAAGGGTGACGCCCAGGACAGCTTCAGCCGTGGCCACCTCTGCCCCAAGGCGGTGGCGCTGCAGGATATCCAGAACGACCCGGACCGCCTGCGCCAGCCGGTGCGCCGTGTCGGCAACCAGTGGCAGGCACCGTCCGGAATC
>OGQD01001373.1_pt1 | contig 15952 bp, 12 predicted proteins | sample 1553091 | NCBI WGS metagenome assembly OGQD01 (sample SAMEA2580290, study PRJEB22360) | human gut metagenome | biome: human gut; feature: human-associated habitat; material: faeces | place: Denmark | collected 2008/2010
ATCCTTTTTACAGCAAACTGGAGGTATTCAACAAGGGAAAAATCTATGTGATTACAGGAAAGGAAAAAGGACAGGCAAATGATTTTTTTGAAAGCGGCGTGGTGCGTGCAGATTTGGTATTAAAAGATTATATTAAAATTTTTCATCCGGAACTTTTACCCGGTTATCAGCTTACTTACATGAAAGAATTGCAATAACTCGGAGTATTTCCTTATTTTTGACTTTCTTTTTTAAAAATTATGTGGAAAAAAATTAAACAGATTATATTTATTCTCCTTATTCTGAACGTAGTTTTTATTGTGTGGGGCAGGTTTTTCAATCCTCCCATCACGCTTACCCAGATTGGCGGACTCTTCGAATACGGAAGGTTGCAGAGAGATTATATTTCCTATGATGAAATGGGAAGTAACGTAAAAAAAGCTGTAATTGCCTCTGAAGATCAGAAATTTTTCGATCATGACGGTTTCGATTATACAGCCATCGAAAAAGCCATGAAAAACAATGAAAAAGGCAAGAAACTAAGAGGAGGAAGCACAATTTCCCAGCAGACTGCAAAAAATATTTTTCTTTGGCAGGGCAGAAGCTGGATCAGAAAAGGAATGGAAGCGGTGTATACTTTTATCATCGAAAAAGTCTGGAATAAAGACATCATTCTTGAAAGATATCTGAATTCTATTGAAATGGGACAGGGAGTTTTCGGGATAGAAGCCGCTTCGGAATACTATTTCGGGAAATCTTCCAAAGATCTCACCACTTCAGAAGCAGCATGGATTGCAGCCGTTTTACCCAACCCTAAAAAATACGATCCCAAGAATCCGTCGCCGTATCTGAGAAAGAAACACAACTGGATTATGAGACAGATGAGGAATGTGCGTTTGAAATAGTATCTTTGCACCAATGAAACTTTTTAATTCCAGCACAAATTTTGACTCCGTTCTTAAAAAATATTTTTCTTTTAAGAATGAAACGGTTTCGCTAGATCCGCTTGCCGAAATTCTGAGCAGTGTAAAAAAATCTGATTTTACACATGTGCTTGATTTTTTCAGAAACAATCCTGAGCTTCTTGAAAATTTTAAATACTATCTTCATCATATATTTCAGGGAAAAGCCTTTAATTTATCGCTTACGGAAGCCAATATTCTTTCGGAGAATGCTTTCTTTCCCGAGCTTAAAAAAAGAATTCTGAATAAAATTCTTCCGCCGGTCGTTAATGAAAATACGATCTGGTATATGGTTGATAACGTAAGTCTTACCCCAAAAGATGATTTGGGTTTCTTTCATAATCTTCCTGAAAATGAAATTGATGAGCTTTTCAGACTTTTAGGGATTTCAGATTTTATCATCAGTCCGGAAGTGAAGAAAGAAATGCTGTTTTCCATGAACATCCTTTCGTGGCGCGTTACCGGTTCTGCCATGGAGGTTGAAGTCGTAAGAATGGCTCCTCAGTACAAAAATTTCGATAATCCTTTTCTGGCATTGCAAAATGAGCTGGAAGAACTGGCGGCAGATTTCGAAAAAGACAATCAGCTTCAGCTCAGTTCCAAAAACAGCCGTTATAAGCAGATTAAAATTTATATCGAGCAATGTCTGGAATTTGTAAATATTGCCTTTAAAAACTCCTCCAAATACGGAATTTCGGGGAAAATCAATCAGTCGCTTCTTAAAATCCGCCAACAGGTACAGCGAATTTTTGAAATTATTCAGCTTTTGGTTATTGATGAAGAGAAAGATGTTTTGTTGAATTCCAAACAGTTGGTTTTTAATATTTTAAGCTATAAATCTCACAGAAATAACATTTCTGAACTCATCAACGACAGTACAAGGCTGATTTCGCACCTGATCACGAATCACACTGCCGAAACAGGAACCCACTACATCACTTCAAGCCGGAAAGAATACATGACGATGTTCTACAAAGCGAGTGGAGGAGGAATTATTGTTGGTGCATTGTGCGTACTGAAAATGCTGTACGGATACATTCCCGGAAGCGATTTTTCCCATGCATTTTTGTATTCCATGAATTATGCGATGGGATTTGTGATGATCTATCTTATGGGTTTCACTCTGGCAACGAAACAGCCTGCAATGACGGCGGCAACGATGACGAAAGTTTTGGCAGAAGAAGGAAATATTAAAAGCAGCAGTACAGAATTTGCCCATTTGGTTTCCAAATTATTCAGAAGCCAGTTTATTGCTTTTGTCGGAAATGTTTTGCTTTCCTTCCCGATTGCTTTGCTGATTATTTACGGACTGGATGTATTTTTCTCGCAAAATTTAGCCATAGAAAGATCAGATAAATTACTGAAAGATCTGGACCCTTTTAAATCTAAAGCTATTCTTCACGCCTGTATTGCAGGATTTTATCTTTTCATTTCCGGAATTATTTCAGGGAATATCGGAAACAATTCTGTGTTCTATCAGATTCCGGAAAGAATAGCAAAAAGTATTTCCATCAGTCGTTTATTCGGTAAAAATTTTGCCAAAGGACTATCCAAATACTACGCTAAAAACTGGCCCGGAATTGTTTCTAACTTCTGGTTCGGGGTATTTCTTGGGGCAACAGCTCCGGTAGGATTATTCTTAGGACTGGATCTTGATATTCGACACATCACTTTTGCCGCAGGAAATTTAGCTTTGGGATTATACGGGAAAGATTTCACAATCGATTCTTATACCTTTTTCATTTCTTTGGTAACGGTTTTCCTGATTGGGTTTTTCAACTTTCTGGTAAGTTTCAGTTTGTCTATGTTCCTGGCTTTCAGATCCAGAAAACTGAATTTCGGACAGGTTGGAGAACTTTACAAAGGAATTTTCAGGTATTTTTTAAAACATCCGCTGAAGTTTTTCTTTCCGATACGATCCGGTCTTGATAAAAAAGCAGACGAACTCATGAGCAATACGAAATCTGCCAAACCTGAAGAAGAGTAAAATCTGATTTTTACAATATCTGAAGATCATCAAACTTCTCCACGCCGAATTTATCCTGAAATTTTCTCAGGAAAAAGCTTTTCCGCATCTGGAAATCGTGCTTTAAAAGGGGAGAACTGATTTTGATGAAAACACATTTATTTTCAATATTTACGCTTTTAATTTCGTTGAAAAGGCTTTCATCAAGATAATCCGAAAGAAAATCTTTAATCTCAAAAGCTAAAAGTTTATGCTCAAAACCATGAATTTTGGCAAAAGATTTTACAAGTTCCGAGGACTGGAATTCACGTTTTTTCTTCTTCATTTATTTACTGATGTATTGTGTTTGCAAACCTTTGCTTTGGAAAAATTTTTCTAATTCAGGATATATAAATTCACAGGCTTTTTTCCAGTTGAAAAATTTTGAAGGATAGCTTTCTACATTTCCGCACTCAAAGCAAATTTCAATTATTTCGAATATTCTGTCGTTTTCATCATAAAAAACAATGGCATTTCTTGGGGAAAAGCATCCTGACTGAGAAAACATAGTGATAACATGTTTATTACAGGTATTAAAAATAATATGACTGAGTTTTGATATTTCTTCTAAATTCAGAGTTTTAGATTCTTCAATTTCTTTTTCAGATTGATTTTCTATAATCTCTCTGAAATCTATGGACTTGGGAAGATGATAAAATTCGTACAATTGTACAGAATCTTCTTTTGTTTTTGGCGGCGGTGGTGGCGGTAAATATCCTGAACTCTTTTTAAAATTTAAGTTATAAGAAACAATTTTGATTTTGCTTGCTTTATTAAAAGGGTAGTTTTTTATTCTCTGACCGAATGAAACCGGATGGTAATTTTTATTGATTTCGCCTTCTGAAAAAGCAAAAGCATCAAGCTGGTCTTTCGGATTTTTCTTCTTTTGACCTGAATGAAAACAATAGCAAAAAGCAAAAAATAAAAACAGTATATTTTTCATGGCTTAAATCTCAAAAATGATACTTTCTTCATTAATCTTTTTTACTACACTTTCCGTGCGTTCACGATGTGTATCCGTAATAAAAATCTGTCCGAAATTCTCCTGATTCACCAGTTCTATCAATTGAGAAACACGGCTGTCGTCCAGTTTATCAAAAATATCATCCAGCAAAAGAATAGGCGTTTTTTTTGTTAATTCTTTTATCAGGCTCATTTGTGCCAATTTCAAAGAGATTAAGAAGGATTTCTGCTGTCCCTGAGAACCGATTTTCTTAATTAAAACGGAATCCATTTCAAAAAGCAGATCATCCTTGTGAATTCCTTTCGAAGTATAAGTCAGCATTCTGTCTCTTTCCAGACTTTCTTTCAGCAGATTTTCAAAAGAGTTTTCAAGAAGGTGCGACTCATAAAGTACAGAAACCGTTTCTTTTCCTCCGGATATAATTCTGTAAAAATTCTGGACAATCGGATTTAATTTTTCAACGAATGTTTTTCTTTTAGTAAAAATTTTTGTTCCGAATTTAATGATCGGATCATCATAGATTTCCAGTGAATCTTTATCCCAAACCCTGTTTTTAGCAAAATATTTCAGCAAAGCATTTCTCTGCTGAATGGTTTTCTGGTACTGAATTAAATCAAAAAGATACTCAGAATCCGTTTGTGAGATCATCGAATCCAGAAATTTTCTTCTGCTTTCTCCCGAATCTGAAATTAAATTTGAATCATACGGAGAAATCATCACACTGGGTAAATAGCCGATGTGATCCGCCATTCTGTCGTAGCTCTTATCATTTTTTTTAATGACTTTTTTCGCTTCTTTAGGCTGAAGTACTTTGATGTTGTCTTCACTGTCATCATTCTGAATGTCAGCATCTATCGTAAAGAAATCTTCGTCATTTTTAATATTGTTGAGATCCGTATTTCCCAAAAAACTTTTGCCTACGGAAAGATAATGAAGCGCATCCAGAATATTGGTTTTTCCCACGCCGTTATTCCCTACAAAACAGTTGATTTGCGGAGAAAATTCGAATTTTTTCTCGGTGTGGTTCTTAAAATTGTACAGGGAAAGCTTCTTGATAATCATTCGTCAAAAATACTTCATTATTCCTAAAAATAAAAAGGGAAGTGCCGAACAAGTTTCTACCCCGAAGGAAAAATACAGATCATCTCTTTCGTTTTCAGAGAAATAGATGAAAATATACGTGATGATGCTTGAAAGAAAAAAAGCTAGTGCATAATTGAAATCAAGATAAAAAACAGATAAAATATTGCTAATAAAAATAAGCAGATAAGCCAGATATTTTGTGTTCTGAATGCCGATCATCGTGGGAAATGTTTTCACCGTATCTACATTCATATCCCGAATGTCGAAAGGTAAAACCAAAGCCGTAATGAAGAAAAAGCTGATCAGGAAGATCGGGATGCTGAATTCCGGCAACGTAAGCCAGCAATTCATCAATCCCCAAACCAATCCTACATAAAATACCTTCAGCAAAGGAATTTTCCGGATATAAACATCAAGAAAAAAGCTGTTGTACAGTAAACCTAAAACAACAATCACAAACCATTTCATTAACCTTATTTCGTTGTGGTTATGAATAATTAACAACGAGCAGATAACTCCTGCAACAGCATTCAGAATCAGAATTTTAAAAAAATGCTTTGTTTTCTGGTATTTGGTGTACAGATAACCGCTGAAATACGTTATAAAAAGGAGGAAAACCGTCGGATAGCGGAACGTGTTTTGCTCCAACATGAAAAATACTGCAAAAAGAGTTCCCGTTAAGGATACGTAAAACTGACTGTCTATAACGGATTTTTTCAGTACTTTTAAGAAATTCATTTATCAAAAATAACATATATGAAAAGATTTTCCAAGATTTTTATGCTTTTGCTTCTCCTGCTGAATTTTTCGGGGATTTTTGCCCAGAAATATTATGAAGAGCAATGGAAAAAAATATCAGCAAATTCCCAGAAAGGAGCGTATAAATCTAATCTTCCCATCATTTCAGAAATACAGAAACAGGCGATGAAAGATAACAATACTTTACAGCTTATCCAGTCTTTAAAGGCAGAATTCAGTATCGTAAACCAAACACAGGACGATGAAAAGAACGATTCCGTAAGCAGGCTTTTCAAAAAACTGAGTGAGGTAGAAAAACAACTGAAAGACGATGACAGGATATTATTTGAAGTTCTGCTGAATGGTTTTTTCCTCGATTATTACAACCAACATTCCTGGGAAATTGAACAGCGTACCAATATCAATTCTCAGGATCTCTCGCAGATCGAGACATGGAGCAAGCTTGATTTTAAAAATTATCTGAATAAAAAATATCAGGAACTTGATCTGCAAAAAGATAAAATGAGGAAAATTTCACTGATCAAATATGAGAAGGCTTTTTCTTACAACGATTATATTTCCTATTTCCCGACTTTATGGGATTGGTATTCGACCAAAAAGATCGAATTTCTTTCTGATAATGATCTCTTTACCAAAAATGAACTTACGGAAAATCAGATAAAGATTAATGCGATCTATGATGATCTGATAGCACAGAATTCAGGTAATTCCAAATTGTATTTCATGCATAAAAAATTGCAGGCCAACTGTGATCGGACGCTGTGTAAAGATCGTCTGACTCAGCTTCAAAACCTTTTGAAAACCGAAACGGAAGGCGATTATAAAGTTCTGATCATGGAAGATATCATAGAACAGTTGCTTTCCCAAAAAAAGGAAAAAGAAGCTCTTGCAGTTGCGGATCAGGGAAAAAAGCAGTATCCCAAATCTCCTTTTATTGATAATATTAAAAATAAAGAAAATCAGATCCTGAATCCGTTTCTGAATATTAAATATGAGCAGCAGACCCAAAGCAAAAAGCCGATTCATTTTGTGGCAGAATATAAAAATGTTTCCGCCTTTTCTATTACAATTTACGAAGTAAAAGAGGATCTCACTACTTTTTTGCAGTACGCCAAAAACTCGTATTCTACTAAATTTAATAAGATTAAAAAAAATCTGGTTAGGAAAGAAGCTTATAAACTGGATGATCCGAAAGATTTTAAGAATCATAAAACGTCCTTAGAAATAAAATCTCTTCCGCCGGGAATTTATCTTGCCGAATATAACGTTGCCGGAATCAGCGACAATGAAACCGAAGCGGAAAAAGATTTTTATTTTCTTGTTTCGGATAACAGAATTATTTATCAGTCAAAAACAGACAGAGATCAGTTATCCAATCAATTGAAATTAGTGAACAGTGAAAACGGACAACCCGTAATTAACGAAAATCTTACGTTTTATGAATTTGTTTCCAATAATAATTTAACCAAAATAAACGGTAAAACAGATAATAACGGTATTTTCAAATTTCCTGCGACAAAAAACAATGATTATTACAGAACATTCCTGATCCGACAGCCAAAAACCAATGATGTGCAGATCATGGAAGTCTATGGAGAAAGGGGTTACAATAGTGATCTGAACATAGAAACAAAACAAAGCAAGGTACAGATTTTCACAGACCGGGCAATTTACAGACCGGGACAGACGGTTTATTTTAAAGTCATTAATACACAGCGTGATAAAGATATAGAATCTGTAGTGGCAGGATTAAAACAGAAAATTACATTAACCGACACCAACGGACAGGAAGTTTCTTCACAGACATTTACCACCAATGAATTCGGTTCTTATCACGGAAGTTTTGTGCTTCCGAAAGGAAAGCTGAACGGAACTTTTTATCTGAGAACAGATGGAAATGACGGGTATAAAAATTTCAGAGTGGAGGAATATAAAAGACCGAAATTTGAAGTGACGTTCGATCCTGTAAAAGATGAGTACAAATACGGACAAACCATAGAACTGAAAGGGAAAGCCATGATGTTTTCGGGAGTCGCTTTAAGCAATACGATGGTTAATTATGAAATTAAAAAACGAAATATCCGCGGGAGATATTTTTCATGGTATCCGCAAAATGATGATGATAATGAAAACTCAGTTTTAGGAGAAGCAAAAACCAATGAAAAAGGAGAATTTATCATTAAAATTGATCCTAAAAAAGACGAAAATGTAGAAGGAATTCAGATTGATAATTATGAAATCAATGCATCCGTTACAGATATCAACGGCGAGACACAGACTGCAGACACCCAGTTGAAAGTGGCTTCCGTTTCTCACTATATTCAGGCTGAAGAAATAAAGAATGTTTTTTCTGATGAAAATGTAAAACTGAATGTTGAAACAAAAAATTATAACGAACAGCTTCTTAAAAAATCGTATCAGGTAAAATTATCAAAACTGGTGTCTCCGGACAGAATTTTCAGACAGAATTTCAAATCTGAAGTTCAGGATTTACCAAAATTCTCAAAAGAAGAATTCATCAGCAGATTTCCGCATGATTTTTACGATAAAAATGATGAACCTAAAAACTGGAAATCAACCGTAATTCTTGAGAAAACACAACAGCCAATAACTAACGACCAACAATCATCAACCAATCTGGACTTAGGAAAACTGGAAGCCGGAGATTATCAGTTGGAACTGTATAATATTGAAGGAAAAGATACGATAAAAACGCTGCAGAATTTCAGTGTTTGGGATAAAAAATTGATTAAACCCGATCAAAAAACTTTCCTGACGGTTGTACAGTCCAAAAAAGAACTGAAAAGAGGAGAAAAAGTTTTATTTACAGTTTATTCTTCGGTTCAAAACGCTCTTCTGAATATTTTTGTACAGAATGGTTCCGGAAAAACGGTTTCTGAGGTTCTGCCTTTCAAAAACGGAATGCTGGAATATACTTCAGATATTCCAAAAGATAAAGATGTACGAATTTTGAATGTACAGTTTCAGGTAGTTGCCTTTAATGATGTTCAGACAGAATCTGTAAATCTGGATATAGATGATACTGATAAGTCTTTGACGATTGAAACCCTTACTTTCAGAGATAAAATTCAGCCGAATTCAAAAGAAAAATGGTCTGTAAAAGTTTCAGGAAATGAGAAAGAGAAAATTAACGCCGAAGTTTTAGCGAATATGTATGATATGTCTCTTGATAAATTTGCTGTTAATCGATATGACTGGTACACTTTATATGCTCCGTTTATAAGTTCAGTATCATACGAACTGAGAGATTATCTGCGACAAAAAAATTACCAGAAAAGATTAGATTATTTTTCAGGAGAACAGGTTGAGGTTCCTGTTTTTAACTGGTTTGACGGAAGTATGTTATGGATGTATAACAAAAGTAACCTTTTAGAAACCAGAACAGGAATGGTTAATGTAGAAGGCGTAAAAGCAGCGGCATATACACCGCCACCTCCGCCGCCGTCAGCAAAAGCTCGAATGAAATTATCAAGTGTAAGAATGGATGATGCGGCAATTGATATTCTTAATTCAGGAAGACAACTTACAGAGCAGGAAAAGAAAGAATATTATGATGGAACAGATGGAGATGGTATACTGGATAAAGATGATAAACCTTTGGAAAATATTCCCGTTCGCCAAAACCTAAACGAAACCGCATTTTTCTACCCGGATCTAAGAACCGATTCCGAAGGCAACGTTAACTTTGAATTTACTTCTCCGGAAGCACTGACAAAATGGAAACTGATGTTTTTGGCACATACCAAAGACGCAAAAGCAGGAACACTGGAAAAAGAAGTCGTAACGCAGAAAGAATTTTCGGTAACGCCAAACTACCCAAGATTTTTAAGAGAAGGAGATGAACTGAATCTCCAGTCCAAACTATCGAACTTAACGAGCAAAAAATTAAACGGTTCGGCAGGTTTACAGATTCTGGATGCCTTTACCAATGAAGATATTTCGTCTCAGTTTGGTTTAAATTCAAGCATTCAGAACTTTAATCTGAATGAAAACGGAAGTTCAGCCTTGACATGGAAAATAAAAGTACCAAACAATGTTTCATCCATTATTTTAAAAGTGGTGGCGAAAGCAGGACAATATTCCGATGGAGAACAGAAAGCCATTGCAGTTTTACCCAACAGAATGCTCGTAACAGACGCGGTTCCTGTTTTTGTAAAAGAAGGCGAAACCAAAACATTTGAACTGGAACACCTTAAAAATGCGACTTCAACCACGATTTCCAATGTCTCCAATACACTGGAACTCACAACGAATCCAATCTGGGAAATCATGTTTGCGCTTCCGAGCATGAAAAATGAGCAGAACAATTCAGCGGATGTGATCTTTAACAAATGGTTTGCCGATGTTTTGGCATCAGAAATCTTTAAAGCCAATCCGAAGCTGAAAACCGTTTTCGAAGAATACCAGAATAAAGGATTATTGAATTCCAATCTTGAAAAAAATCAGGAACTGAAACAGTTGCTTTTGGAAGAAACACCGTGGGTTCTGGAAAGCAAAAATGAAGAAGAACAGATGGCGAAACTGGCTTTGCTTTTCGATGTCAATTCAATGAAAAATTCAATTCAGCAGGATTGGGAAGATTTAGAGAAACTCCAGAATCCGGATGGAGGATTTTCGTGGTATAAAGGTTATCCGAGTTCATATTCCACATCATTGTACATTCTTAAAAATTTAGGAAAAATCAATGTCTGGCTGAAAGATAACGTAAAAGATTACCAAAGTTCTGAAGAAAATGAATTGGTAGCGAACCTTATCAAATATGTAGATAATGAAATTGAAAAATACACTTCGACTTCGCTCAGTGCGGGAAAAGAAAATGTAATCAATAACTGGACTTTAGACTATCTCGACACCCGAAATTACTGGGAAAAACAGTATCCGTTAAAAGGAAAAGGAGCCACTTTAAAATCCTTGGTAAAACAGAAAGTAAAAACGATGAAAATTACAGATTTTACCTTCTTCGGACTGCATCGTGCCGCTTTACTGATGAACGATTATGGTTTAAAAGAAGTTTCGGATAAACTTTTAAATTACCTGAAAGAAACTTCCGTAGATTCAAAAACGCAGGGTGTTTACTGGAAACAGAATCTTGATGACTGGGGTTGGTTCAACTCGAAAGTGATGAATCATGCAGGAGCATTGGAAGCATTTAACAAATTAAAACCCAACGATCAGAAATTCATTGAAGATTTGAAAATCTGGCTTGTTACGCAGAAAGAAGTGAATTCATGGGGGAACTCAAGAGGAACTTCAGAAGTTATTTTTACGATTTTAAATTCAGGAAAATCCTGGACGAGCGCGGAAAGCGATAAAGCAACGATTGTTTGGGGCGGAAAAGAACTTCAGCCACAGACTCAGACAACAGGTTATGTGAAATCTACCGTGAAATCGGATGTTTTAGATAAAAATTTAGCCAAAGTTACAGTAACAAAACCGGGAGCAGGAATTGTACAGGGAGGTTTGTTCTGGCAATATTACGAAGATCTGGATAAGATAAAATCCTCTGAAAATTACCTGTCCATAACCAAAGAACTGTACAGAAAAATAAAAACCGTGAATGGGGAAGAATTGCAGAAAATCACTCCGGAAACTCCATTAAAAGTGGGCGATAAAGTGACGGTACGAATGATTTTGAACACCGATCGTCCGATGGAATTCATCCACATCAAAGACATGAGAGCAGCAGGATTTGAACCTTTGGATGTACTTTCGGGGTATCAGTGGAAAAATGGTTTGGGCTATTATCAGTCGACCAAAGATGCTTCCACGAATTTCTATATTGAACAGATGCCGAAAGGGAAATATGTTTTCGAATACGATTACGTTGCCAATGCATCCGGAAGATTCTCGAACGGAATTACCACGACTCAGAATTATTACGCACCGCAGATGAATGCGCATACGAAGGGAAGTAATGTGATGATTTCGGAATGATTTGTTTACAAATGATAAAACGGTAAAAAAGATATTTTAAAAAATCATACAAGATAACGCGATAATTAGAATATCTTAAGTTTTTAAAAAGAATAAAATTTCAATTTTAAGATTTGGAAAATATAAAAATTAAAATACAGCTTCATAAAAATTGGATACATGATAAAGGAGGAGAGCAGCTGAACGTTGAAAATGAAGAGTTGAGCAATACGGAATTATTTGATGAAAATTTAAATTCAGCTGTGTTTTGTAATACAAAATTTATAAACGGAGTTTTCCGAAATGTAAATCTGGGCGGAAGTTCTTTCTTTAACTGTGTTTTTTCTTCGGTCAATTTTGAAAATTCGTATCTCAGAAAGTGTGAATTTCACCAGTGCAGATTCCAAAACTGTATTTTTTTAGAAAGTGAAACAACAAAAGCAGAGTTTTATGATACTTCCGTGGAGTTTTGTCTTTTTAAGAATTTAAAATTAGGCTGGAGTTATTTTGGGAATTGTATAATTTCTGGCTCAAATTTTCAGTTGGTAGAAGTGGATGGTTTAATTTTTTCTGACTGTCGGTTTCAGAATCTTGATTTTAAAGATCTGAAATTCAGCAAAGCGTATCCTGTGAAGATAAATGACTGTGCAAATATCATTGCTGTAGAAGAATTAAAAAAGCAAACAAAATGTACATCCGCCTGAACAGTGAAAAAATGAGAAAATCGTACAGAGATACCCTTAATCTGGCGATACAGAAAACGGAGGAACTAATGAAGTTATTTCCTGAAATTTCCATGTATCATTCCATCTATAATCAATTACTTGATATCGATGAAAAAATAGTAAAGAATGACATTGTTTTTTCTGAAAACGAATTATACAAAAGGTATTCTTTAGGACATTTGGCGGTGAAAAACTTCGATTACGAAAATGATGAATATGCAAAATTGTTAATTGATATCTTCGGAGGAGTATTTGATTATCATGTATCATCCGAAAGTTTCAGGCAGCTTCTGTTTGATGGAGATGAAAGAGAATGTGTAAACAAAGTGTTTGAGGTTAATCATCAGAAAATCAGGCTGATTGATTTTTATGACCATCCGTTAAAAGAACTGAAAAAGGAGACAGATCGTGAAAGTTTTGATCTGATGGTGGAAGAAAACAGCTTTAAACAAATAAATAATTTTATTGAAAAATACATTTCTGAAAAAGGATTGGAAATATATTATCTGAAGAAAAATGATCTGATTTATTTATTTTCCTACGGCGAATATCAACCCGGAAGATATATGCTTTTTTTAGAAGACATCAGGATTTGGAACTCTTAAAATTGCTGATATTTTAACTGAAATAAATTATTTAATTAAGAAGAATTGGAAAACGAAATATATGATACGCTGTACTATTACAGCGAAGATGGCGAAGAAGGTTATGATCTTACAGAAGTACAGCTCATCGGAAAAACAGACGAAAACCGTGTAGAAAAACTGAAACATTTGCTTCAACATAAAAATGCCTACATTTCTTATCAGGCAATGCTTATTTTGGTTGCTTGGGCAATTCCGGAAGGATTTGCACATCTCGATCGCTTTATTTCTGAAAAATGGGATGAAAAACACAGCTTTGAACCTCACAGAATTTATAATGAAGATAATGTGTATGATGTTATCGTGGATGCATTATACATTTCGACACTCAATGGAAAAGAAGAACAGGAATTATATCCTTATGTAAAACATTTCTTAAGCATTTACGGAGATAGGTTTTTCGAATCCTGTCTGAAAGATTTTCTGTTGAAAAAAGACTGTAAACCGCTGCTGAAAGAAATTGAAGAGGCGATGAAAAGTGCTTTGAGGAATAAAAAATATTATCAGGCAAGCCAGCTTTTTCCGGTTATCGTTCATTATGATAAACACAGGTTTGAGGAATATTTTGAGGTTTTCAGTTCCTTATTAAAAGATGATAAGAGGATTGAATACAATATTGAAGAGGCTGAGAAAATCAGATCATAAATAGTTATAGTTGATAGGAAAACTTGTATTTTAATGTTTTAAGCCCGATAAAAAATAATCATGAAAAACCTTTTAGAAAAAAAAGACTGGTATTATTATATTTATGAAAACGGCGACACCATTGAATTGTCTGTTCCGATTTCTACTCCGGCACCGGGTTTTGATGCAATCCATACGCTGACTGATCCTGAAAAAGAGGAATATCTTACAAAAGGCATTACAGCTCTCGAAGAGCGAATAAAAGATATGGAAATGAACTTTACCAAGTATGTTTTGAATTCTTGGAGGTAATAATAATAATGAGAGTAAATTTTTATTGTAATCATGTTTGAAACAAAATTATATATAAAAAAACAGAAGTGTAGCCCCTGGATATTATAGTTTTTAAAAACAATAATCTACAAGATTAAACGATCTTCCTGTTTTTATTATATTTGTTTTATGGGAAGATATTACGGTCTTAATGCAAAAACCGAAGAAGAATTCAACGCCAATCTGGAGAATTTGGTAAAGGCAATAAAAAAGCACAAACATCAATTGTCTGAAATTAAAAATTTTGATGATTTTTTTAGTTTTATTAGTGCTTTTAAAAATGATGCAGATTACAGAAATCCAATCTGGATTGATAAGGAAAAAAGTGTTACTTCCGCGGAAATAGATCTTCTCAGAAGCCATAATTATCCTGAAGATTATATAGAATGGTGCCAAAAATACGGTCAGTACAGCATTGGATTGGGTATACAATTATCATCTGTATCCGATGTGCTGGATAATATTTCCGAAGAATATTACGCGCTACAGGTTAAAAATAAATATTTGTATTTCGCGACCGACGGATCAGGGAATGATTTTGCATTCGATACTGCTGAGAACGAAAAACAAATACGGATCTTTTATCATGATGCAGCGATTACTTCAGAAAGTATTCCAGATATTTACAGTGAATTCTATTATTTTTATTTTAATGATGAAACGAACGAATATGAAAATCCTGAAGAACTGGATATTTCGCTAATCTTTGACGAAAAAGGCGAATACATAGAAGATTCAGTTTATATAGAAAACTATTTGAAAACTGAGGAAGCCAGCAAAATTGTCGGTAACAAAGGATTTTTATCTTTCCTGATTGAAAATACCATTGAAGGACTTGATGCTGTTGTTAACTACTACTGTTACGATATTGAGAATCTGGCACTCTCATATCAGGAAAGAGGCAATTTAGATCATGCTTTTTCATTATACGATACCACTATTGAAGCCAATACACAAAAAGCGCTCGCATACAATAATCGTGCTTATAAATTGCGGACTGCAGGTTTTACAGAAAAAAGTATGGAGTATATCGATAAAGCATTAGATCTGGAACCTGAAGTTGGTTTATATCACGGTACAAAAGCGGAAATACTTTTCGATATGGGATCAGAAGAGCGGTTTTTCCAAAGTCTTGAGCTTGCCTTAAAATTCGGAATGGATAAAAGTCTGATTGATGATGCAATGATTGAAAAATATAAAAACGACAGCAGATTTAATGGGATCTTATCTCGTTATTGATAGTTTATTTTTTACATTTCATAGAATTTTTAACAAATTAAGATATAATAGAATAAGATAAAAAATATTCGAGTAAAACACTTAAAAAACTGTTTCTGATCAAAATAACCATGGAAGACCAATACATTTATACCGACGAATTTGGTAATGAATCTGTTTTTCTCAGAAGAAAATATTACAAACTCGTCTGTGCAACAGTTACAGACTTTTTTGAAGAGCCGTTGCCGGAAAACTGGTTTCACAGACATTTTTTAAATCTATTAAATACACTGGAAGATTATCACAACGTGTATATTATAACTACTGAAATGCCTTTCTACTGGGCAATTTGTATTATAGAGAATAACTGGACTATAAAGCATCTTCTAAAAAATAAAACAAACGAAGAATATCGGGAATGGTATATTCGCTATAAAAAAGAGAACGATATTGTCAGCTTTATCATTGAAGGAATTAATGAAGAAACTTACGAATTTACAAACAAAGACGGCGATAAAAGCTTATTTTTAAGAAAGAAATACTATGAGTTTATTTGCAGCCTTGTTACAGATTTTTTTAAGAAACCTCTTGAATATAATTCGATGAATGCAGGCTTAATAAGTTCTCTTAATGCTTTATTTGCAGATGGAAAACATAAGGATGTCGACAGATTTATCGGGCAGGAAATTTATTGGGCAATGTCTGTTATTGAGGATAAGGAA
>OGQD01001374.1_pt1 | contig 15940 bp, 15 predicted proteins | sample 1553091 | NCBI WGS metagenome assembly OGQD01 (sample SAMEA2580290, study PRJEB22360) | human gut metagenome | biome: human gut; feature: human-associated habitat; material: faeces | place: Denmark | collected 2008/2010
ATGCTTTGCAGATGTTCTGACAGTCTAAAATCATAATTTAACCTCTCATTTGTGTTCTAGCCTTTTAATTATATATACAAGCCTTTACTTTCGCAAGAAAATGGAGTGGATTTTATACTATAAGGGTGGAATTGCACTGTTTTTTATAAAATGTTCATATTATTTTAAGCAAAATACACAATTATTGTGATATACTAGATAAAGATATGCGTGGATATAGGAAAGACGCCGCAGAGCGGATTGATATATAATTACAGAAAAGGAATGATGGAATGGATTATAGCATCTATGACTATAATAGTGACGAGAAGCTTCTTCAGGAACAGGAGATAGAGGAGATCAACAATGTGAAGATGAGTCTGCTCAACACTCTTGTCACGAAGCTGAACAATGCGGGAATATATTTTAACAGTACATCGAGAATCAAGTCAGAATCGTCACTTCTGCACAAGCTGGAGACTGGTAAATACTCCATGCAGGAAGGTGGAAGAAAGATTCAGGATATCATAGGTATACGAATCAACCTGTTCTATCTGGAGGACATGGATATATGTGAGAAGATACTTGAGGAGACGTTTCTTCTGGACAATTGGTCCAAGACGAAGAATGAGGAGAACAAATTTGAGGCACAGAAATGTAACGGTGTGTTCAGGATACCGAGCAAATATCTGCGAAACATACCTGCAAGTGTGTGGAACAAGCCATTTGACCAGACATTTGAGGTACAGCTCAGGACGGTGCTCTTCGAGGGTTGGCATGAGATAGAGCATGAGATGAGATATAAGTATAAGCTGGGTTCTGATTCCAAGGAGACCGATCTGTGGACTGGACATGAGGATCTGTCCAGAGTCATGAACAGTATCATAGCCAATCTGGAGCTGTGCGACTGGTCTATCATGCAGATTTTCAACAGTATTCACGACTCACAGTACAAGGAGAAGAACTGGGAGAATGCCATAAGAAGCAAATACAGGCTCAGGATCACGCAGGATCCGCTTAAGCCTGAGCTCAGGGAATATCTGGACAACAATCCGGATATCGTGGCGCAGTTCCACACTGTGAGCAAGCGCGAACTGGTTGAGATACTGCTCAACAAGAAGTATCACAAGGAGCTGACTCCTGACAGAGTTATTTATCTGATCAACAAGGAGATAGTCCACAATGAGTATATATCAAGGCTGCTTGACAAGGAGCAGTTCGTTCCAGCGGTCAGACCAGAGGTGAAGACTGAGATAAAGCCTATGGTTCCGAATGTTGTGTACAGCCACAGGGTAGGAATACCTGCGGCGGGTTATGACAAGGCGTGTGAGATCATATACAAATGGGTCAGAGAGCACATCAGTATGGTGTTCCCACAGATGCCCGAGGAACTCACGAGTGTGGATTATTCCACCATAGGATATAAGGTATATATAACATATGAGGCCGGTGAGTTTCATATGGATTTCCAGCACATAAGCAATTCAGAGGCTGGTGTTATATGGCATGTGACAGTGGATATGGTGAGTGCCGGGGATATATATGATGTGAATGTGGAGAACATATGTGAGACCATCAACGTCAAGGAGAGAAGATACAGCAGGCCAAAGTTCATGAAGGATATGTTCAATCAGGTTGGCTTTGTAGACGCCGGGATAGTCATGGAGGAGGGATCAAGCCCTGAGGAGATCAGCTATGACAAGCTGAATGCGATTGTTGAGAGCCCTGACAGATATATGCCGATCATAGTCATAGTGAAGCCGGATGAGATACCGGACTGGGCGATAGACTGTGATGGATATATACTCAGAACGGATATGCTGAAGAAGACCCTCAACGGTTTGTGTCATGTATATCTGTGCAGTGGAGACTGCAAGAAGCGCTACGAGGAGGAGTACGGTAAGGAATCCGTGGATGGTGGAGTTATGATGTGGGAGAAGAACAGTAACTACCCGATATTCTACTCCATGGATATCATCAACCAGAGCTTCTTCGAGGAGGTAAACCACAGCATCAATGAGAATGTGGAGTACGAGAAATCCTTCAGATATTCGCTGAGAGAACAGGTTCACGATGAATATCTGAAATAACACAGAGGTAGGCAGACCATGAAGAAATGGTACAGGATAGCAGCCGTAGTGGTTGTCATGGTGGCTGTGATTGCTATGGTCATCATATCAGGCGTGAGACGGTCAGGTGAAAGTGAATATACAAGGAACACGATCACCATGGGAACGGCTGCGTCATTTACAGTGTATGGAAGCCATGGCAGTGAGAATATAGACGGGATGCTGAAGCTCATAGACAGCCTGGACAAGGATGTACTGTCATGGCGCTCAGCGGACTCTGAGATATACAGGGTGAACAACACATATAAGCCTGATGAGGATATCACGGTGAGCAGCGAGCTTGCGGGTGTGCTGAAGCAGACGCTTGACATATCGAGGGCTCATGACGATCTGCTGGATATCACCATACGGCCTTTGGCGGATGTGTGGGGGATAGAAGATGGCAGGACAGAGATTCCATCACAGGCGGATATAGACATTGCACTGAGGCTGGTGGATGTGTCAAAGGTAAGTGTGGATGGCGATACGTTAAGGATATCAGAGCCTGGTATGATGCTTGATCTGGGAGCAGTCGGCAAGGGATATGGCTGCGACATGGCAGCAGAGTATCTCAAGGGTACTGATGCGGCCGGTGCATGTGTGGCCCTGGGCGGAAGTATAGTTGTGTACGGAAGCAAGCCTGATGGTACAGCCTGGAAGGTCGGTGTCAAGGATCCGAGAGCCGGAGCGGGAACGACCATGGGTGTCATAAGCTTTGGCGATGGGGAGACGGCATTTGTATCCACATCGGGAGATTATGAAAAGTATTTTGAGCAGGATGGCAGGAGATACCACCACATACTTGATCCCCGGACAGGATATCCGGCATGGAATGGCACTATAGCGGCCACGGTAGTGTGTGATAACGGACTGACCAGTGATGCCTTGTCCACACTGTGCATGCTGATGGATAAGGATAAGGCTATGAAGACCATTCAGGAGTATGGTGCGGAGGCCGTCATCATAGATGAGGATAAGAATGTGTATGTCAGTGAAGGCCTGAAGGACCGATTCACCATAACGGCAGAAGACTATAAATTGGCAGAGTGATGTGAAGATATGGCAGGATGGTTTAGAAAAAAAGATCTGATATTGTGTGGAGTCCTTTTAGTAGCGGGAATTATATGCTGGCTTGTCATGCGGCTTGTGCTTCCGACGGGCAATACCGCGGATGTGTATATAGATGACAAACTGGTGCAGAACATAGACATGACAGTCAACGATACCTATGAGTTCAACACGGACAGGGGCAGCAACACTGTTGTGGTTGAATCTGGGAAGATCAGTGTCGGTGATGCGGACTGCCCGGATAAGGTGTGTGTGAATATGGGCTGGAAGAGCAGGAGAGGAGAGACTATAACCTGTCTTCCGCACAAGCTTGTCATAGAGATACAAGGTGGCAGGGAAAGAGATATAGATGTGCAGTAGAGATAAAAATGATCAGAAAAGTTCAGAGACGGCGGTGGATAGAATGCATGGCTGGAGTACAAAAAGGATCACATACACAGGTATGTTCGTGGCCATAGCCATGGTATTTTCCTATCTTGAATCCATGATCCCGGTGAATATAGCTGTTCCGGGAATCAAGCTGGGACTTGCAAATATGGTCACCATAGTTGTCATGTACAGGCTGAGGATATCAGATGCGTGGATAGTGTCACTGGTGAGAGTGGTGCTGTCGTCGCTGTTGTTTGGCAATATGACGGTTATGGTATACAGCATGGCGGGAGCGGTGTTGTCACTTCTGGTCATGACGCTTTGCAGGAAAAAGGATCTGTTTGGTCTCCTTGGAACGAGCATACTAGGCGGAGTGAGCCACAACGCAGGGCAAATAGCAATGGCAGCACTTCTCATGAAGAGTGGCAATATCATGTTGTATATGCCGGTGCTGTGCATATCGGGAACTATAGCCGGTGTGTGCATAGGCCTGGCGGGAACCATGCTTGTCAGAAAGCTTCCGTCCATAGAATATTAGAATGATATCCGAATGAATTTATAAATGATCACATGTAAGATACAGAAAAGACATAAGTGTCTATATCTTATATGTGATCGTTTTTTATGCGGATAAGCAGAAGAATTTCCATATTTTAAAATGATAATATATCCCCATTTAGGTTGTTTTTGAGGGCTTAAAGCGTTATTATATAGGAAGATTTTTTTAATAAAAATATATAAGGAAAAGAGGTAGAACATGGGTTTGTTAACATTTCTGGGCGGAATTCATCCATATGAAGGCAAAGAATTGTCAATGGAAAAGCCTGTCAGAGAATACCTTCCAAAAGGTGACTGCGTGTACCCGCTGAGTCAGCATATAGGGGCACCGGCCACACCTATAGTGAAGAAGGGCGACAGAGTCCTGGTTGGTCAGAAGATTGCGGAGACCAGTGGCTTCGTGTCAGCAAATATACATTCATCCATATCGGGAAAGGTCAAGGCAATCGAGCCGAGATATGTGCCTGGTGGATCAAAGGTTGAATCAATAGTTGTAGAGAATGATGGCCTGTTTGAGGAGATCGACTTTGCAGCAAATGTAAAAGATCTGTCCACTCTGTATAGAGAGGATGTGAAGGAGATCATAAAGGAGGCCGGAATAGTAGGAATGGGCGGCGCCGGTTTCCCTGCAAATGTCAAGCTGTCCCCGAAGAATGAGGATGCGATCGACTACATAATAGTAAATGGCGCAGAGTGTGAGCCATATCTTACTTCGGATTACAGAAGGATGATGGAGGAACCGGACAAGCTGATACTGGGACTTGAGATATGTATCAATCTGTTTGATCATGCAAAGGGAATCATCGCTATAGAGGATAATAAGCCTGAGGCAATAGAACTTCTCAGGGATAAGGTAAAGGACAATGACAAGATCGAAGTCCATGTGATGAAGACCAAGTACCCTCAGGGTGCCGAGCGTCAGCTCATATATGCTAACACTGGAAGATATGTCAACTCCAAGATGCTTCCAGCGGATGCTGGATGTATAGTTCACAATGTTGATACCATCGTGTCCATATATGAGGCAGTTATAGAGGGAAGACCACTCTACACAAGGATAGTCACCATAACAGGTGATGCCATAGAGAATCCATGCAATCTTATGGTAAGGATAGGAACAAACTGTCAGGAGCTTATAGAGGCTGCAGGTGGATTTAAGGATGGTGTGGTTCCTGAGAAGGTGATCTCAGGTGGTCCTATGATGGGAAAGGCACTTTTCTCATTGGATGTTCCTGCAACCAAGGGAGTGTCGGCACTGCTGTGTATGACACATGACGAGGTGGCAGACCTTGAACCGAGCAACTGTATCAGATGCGGACGCTGTGTTGATGTGTGTCCGGGACGTATTGTTCCTTCGATGCTTGCTTCACTGGCTGAGCATGGGGATACAGAGGGATTCCTTGCTCACAACGGAATGGAGTGTTGTGAGTGTGGATGCTGTTCGTATGTGTGTCCGGCGAAGAGACATCTGACACAGACCATTGCGGGAACAAGAAAATCCATCATTGCGAATAAAAAGAAGTAGGAGGTGTACACATTGGATAATACATTTAAGATTTCGTCATCTCCACATGTCAGAGATAAACGAAGTACACAGAGCATTATGCTGGATGTGATCATTGCTTTGCTTCCGGCAACCGTATTTGGAATCATCAACTTCGAGCTGAACGCTATGATACTTATACTCACATGCGTGGTCTCATGCGTGCTGTTTGAGTGGCTGTACCAGAAGATGATGAACAGAAAAGTAACCATAAGCGATCTCAGTGCAGTTGTAACAGGACTTCTTCTTGCACTGAACCTCTCACCGGATGTACCGGTGTGGATGGCGATACTCGGAAGTGCATTTGCCATTATCATAGTTAAACAGCTCTTTGGAGGACTGGGATTCAACTTCATGAATCCAGCGCTGGGCGCAAGATGTTTCCTTCTCATATCATTTGCAGGAAGAATGACATCATTCTCGTATGATGGCGTGACAACTGCTACACCTCTTGCAGTGCTCAAGAACACAGGGGATCTGGCAAATGTCAATGTACTCAATATGTTTCTTGGAAATATACCGGGAACCATAGGTGAGACATCAGTTGTATGTTTACTTGTTGGTGCGGCTTATCTTCTGATCAGAAGAGTTATAAAGCCGGTTATTCCACTTACATATATAGGAACATTTGCGGTGCTCATTATGATATATGCGGTTGCATCGGGTAGAGGTTTTGATCTTACATTCCTCGCAGCACACCTGTGCGGTGGTGGTCTGATGCTTGGAGCATTCTTTATGGCAACTGACTATGTTACATCACCTATCACACCTGCGGGTAAGGTTGTGTTTGGTGTGATACTTGGTATACTCACATTCTGTTTCAGAATATACGGAGGATCAGCAGAGGGCGTATCATATGCGATCATATTCTCCAACCTGCTTGTGCCACTCATTGAGAGATGGACACAGCCGAAGAGCTTTGGAGAGGGGGCAGAGCTTGCAGCCCAGGGTGACACAGCCGGAACAAAGTCCAAGATGGATACAAAGTCGATTGTTATAGCAACTATAGCAATCATGATAATCACAGTCATAGCAGGATTTGCACTGGCTTATGTATATAAGATCACAAAGGATCCTATAGCAGTTACAGAGCAGAACGCAAAGGAAGAGGCATATAAGGCGGTATTCGATGATGCGGATTCGTTTGACAGCTATGCTGACTTTGATGCCGATGCGGCTGCAAAGATCCTGTCAGATGCCGGATATAACGCAGATATAGATGAGCTCGTGGAAGCAAAGGGCAGCGATGGTTCAGTACTTGGATATGTTGTGACTGTCACATCACATGAGGCGTATAGTGGAGACCTTCAGCTTGCCATGGGAGTCAGAGCGGATGGAACGACAAATGGAATTTCGTTCCTGTCACTCTCAGAGACCGCAGGACTTGGCATGGAGGCTGACACAGACAGCTTCAAGTCGCAGTTTGCAGGCAAGAAGGTCGATAAGTTCCAGTACACCAAGTCAGGTGCCACAGTGGACGAGGAGATAGATGCCCTGTCAGGAGCTACCATCACAACAAATGCGGTTACCAATGCGGTGAATGCGGGACTTGAGTATGTGAAGTCCATAAATGGCGGTGCTGCTGATTCATCTGCAGCGTCGAACGGAGGTGACAAGTAATGGGAAAATGTACAGAGCGTTTATATAATGGTATTGTGAAAGAGAACCCGACCTTCGTACAGATGCTTGGAATGTGTCCGACACTTGCGGTTACATCATCAGCCATCAATGGCGCAGGAATGGGACTTACGACCACATGTATCCTGGTGCTCAGCAACTTCATGATCTCAGCACTCAGAAAGGTTATACCTGATAAGGTCAGAATACCATCATTTATAGTTATCATAGCTTCGTTTGTTACTATCATACAGTTTCTGCTGCAGGCGTACCTGCCATCACTCAACAGCAGCCTTGGACTGTATATACCACTTATAGTTGTAAACTGTATCATCCTTGGTCGTGCCGAGGCATATGCTTCCAAGAACAAGGTACTTCCATCTATATTTGATGGACTTGGAATGGGCCTTGGATTTACAGTTGGCCTTACACTTATAGGAATGTTCAGAGAGCTTGTCGGAAAGGGCTGTGTATTTGGATTCCAGATACTTGGAGATGGCAACTTACTTCAGAACTCATCGGGAATTATAAAGGGTATAGGCAATGCACTCAGCCTGTACACACCTATAACAATATTCGTACTTGCACCTGGTGCATTCTTCGTGCTTGCATTCATCATAGCATTTATCAACAAGAGAAATGCAAAGAAGGCAGCCGAGGCACTGGCAAATGGAGAGGAGATCCCGGCAGCATGCAGACCGGACTCATGTGCAGGCTGTATCAATGCAGCATGTTGTGGCAAGCTGGTTTCAGAGACTCCGGTTCCTGTAAAGGCAGCAGAGGCTCCGGCGAAACCTTCAGCGGATGCAAAACAGGTTAAGAAGCAGGAAGAGACATCTGCAGCGGCAGATAAGGATGTAGCAAAGAATACAGCGCCAGAGGCTGAAAAGCCAGATGAGGCGAAGAAGGATGAGCCAAGACTCAGCCCATATGCACCGACCAGAGAGTCAGTCCTCGCCGACATAAAGCTTGTTCCGAATGCGACAGGAAAGATGCTTAAGGAGCATGCTGAGGAAGTTCAGCAGGAAAAGACGCCAGATGAGGAGCAGCAGACTGTTACAGAGACTCAGTCAGACAGTCAGGACAATCTCCAGAATGAGAAGTCAACAGAGCAGCCAGCAGCAGAACAGGAAGTAGCAGCAGAGCAGCCATCAACGGATCAGCCGACGGAAGCAGAGCAGCCAGAACACTCTGCAGAGAACGAGCCAGCAGATTCCGACATAAAGCTCAAGGAGACAATGGCTCATATAAAGAAGAAAAAAGGAAAGGGAGGTAAGAGATAATGAATATTTTATTGTTAGCCATCGGAGCGGCACTTGTAAATAATGTTATCCTCAGCCAGTTCCTCGGACTGTGTCCTTTCCTTGGAGTGTCCAAGAGTGTCAACACAGCAACCGGAATGGGAGCAGCGGTTGTGTTCGTCATGACCATAGCTTCATTTGTCACCAGCGTTGTGTATTACGGCATACTGAGAAGATTCGGACTTGAGTACCTCAACACCATAGTGTTCATCCTTGTGATCGCAGCACTTGTACAGTTTGTTGAGATGTTCCTCAAGAAGAAGGTCAAGTCATTGTATGAATCACTTGGAGTTTACCTTCCACTGATCACGACCAACTGTGCCGTGCTTGGTATCGCTCTCTCAAATGTACAGAGCGGTTACGGTATACTTGAGAGTACCATCAACGGATGTGGCTCTGCAGTCGGATTTACTATAGCCATAGTGATACTTGCAGGAATCAGAGAGAGACTTGAGCACAGCCCTATACCTGAGGCGTTCAAGGGAACCCCTATAGTTCTCATCACATCAGGTCTTATGGCGATTGCGTTCTTCGGTTTCTCAGGATTGATATAAGGAGGGTGCGGATATGACAGGAATATTGATAGCTGTGGCAGTCGTCGCAGGCGTAGGTATTGTGATAGGTATCCTTCTGGGTGTCGCAGGAGAGAAATTTAAGGTAGAAGTAGATGAGAAAGAAATAGCAGTAAGAGAGCTCCTTCCGGGAAATAACTGCGGTGGATGTGGTTATCCGGGATGTGACGGACTGGCAGCGGCCATCGCCAAAGGTGAGATGCCGCCATCAGCGTGTCCTGTTGGAGGCGAGGCAGTGGCAGCGAAGATCAGTGAGGTCATGGGCGTGGAAAACGCTGAAAATACAAGGTATGTGGCATTTGTCAAGTGTGCAGGAGACTGCGAGAAGGCGAAGGATGTATACGAGTATGTTGGACCAAGGGACTGTAAGCTGGCACAGAACAATCCAAACAGCGGTCCTAAGGCATGTACATATGGATGTACAGGTTATGGCTCATGTAAGGCAGTATGTGAGTTCGGGGCTATTGACATTATAGATGGAATTGCGGTAATTAATAAGGAGAAGTGTAAGGCATGCGGCAAATGTGTCACAGAGTGCCCGAGACACTTGATAGAGCTGGTTCCATATGATGCAGAGAGACTTGTCAGATGTAATTCCCATGACAAGGGTCTTCAGGTCAAGGCAGCCTGCAGCGCAGGATGTATCGGATGTACACTGTGTGCAAGGAACTGTGAGGCTGGAGCCATCACGATAGACAGAAACCTTGCTCACATAGATCCGGAGAAGTGTACAAATTGTGGTGCATGTAAGGCCAAGTGCCCAGTAAAGATAATATCGTAAGAAGGTCCCTCCGAAGGTGGGAGATATAAGGAGAAAATTATATGAGATGTCCATTTTGCTCAGCAGATGATACAAAGGTTATCGATTCCAGACCAGCGGAGGATGGAAGTGCGATCAGAAGAAGAAGACAGTGTGACGCCTGTGGTAAGAGATTTACCACATATGAGAAGGTGGAGACCATACCTCTCATAGTCATCAAGAAGGACAAGAACAGAGAGACTTATGACCGTTCCAAGATAGAGTCAGGTGTCATAAAGTCATGCCATAAGCGTCCGGTTTCAGCGGAAGCAGTCACAAAGTGCATAGATGACATAGAGAACACCATCTTCAACATGGAAGTGAGAGAGATAGAGAGCACGACCATAGGTGAGATAGTCATGGATAAGATCAAGGATCTTGATCAGGTAGCCTATGTAAGATTTGCATCAGTGTACAGAGAGTTCAAGGATGTGAATACATTTATGGATGAGCTGGGCAAGCTGCTCACCAGCAATTCGGAGAAGCGATGATAGAGACATACAACACGATATTACAGGAGGGGCAGGACGAGATAGTCGAGAAGAAATCACGATTCATCGGCTATGCAGTCCCTGTGTCCTCGGAGGAAGAGGCATATGCCTTTGTCGAGAAGATCAGGAAGCAGCACTATGATGCAAGGCACAACTGCTATGCATTTGCCATAGGCAGCGAGAATACATTGCTAAGATTCTCTGATGACGGAGAACCGCAGGGAACGGCTGGAAAACCCATCCTGGAGGTTATCACGGGAAATGCGGTGGTTAATATATGTATAGTGGTTACAAGGTATTTTGGTGGAACACTGCTCGGAACAGGTGGTCTTGTGAGAGCATACACCGAGGCAGCCAAGCTTGCACTGTCTGATGCGGGTATACATAAGATGCAGCTTATGAAGCTGGTGAAGATAACCACGAACTACAACGATTCGGGTAAAGTACAATATCTTCTCAGCAACAGTGATGCACTGATAGACAGTACGGATTACACTGCAGATGTGTGCTTCAATGTGGCGGTGCCGGTTGACAGCTATGGATGTCTGGTAAAGCAGATCACAGAGTCTACATCTGCGAGAGCATTGATAGAAGACTCAGGAGAAGAGTACAGATGATGATGAATGGCAGAGCTATAGTAAATATCTTATAGCGCCTGAATATCACTCTGAATATGAGTGCAGCAGCAAGGCTGATGACTGACACTGCGGCGATATGCAGCAGGACATTGAGACAGCCATTGGTGCCGGAATATATGATCAAGGATATAAAGCTGATAATGGCAGCGGGAATAATTCCCGCTGCTATATTTTTTACACAGAATCCGGCTTTTTTTCTGGAGGAGAGGATAGAGTAAGCCCCACAGTCCAGATCCCGGAGATAGTTCTGAAGTCCCAGGAGAGAACATACGAACAAAGTTATGTAAACCAATATTCCCACAGGAAAATTGTTTGGCGCAATATCTGTCGATGCCGTGTATTTTCCGGTGAGTCCGCTCTCGATGGTGAAAATGTCCTCATTTTCGATATATCCCTTAAATCTATCACTGATGTATTCTGACATCTGGGTCTCGTCGTATGGGACATTTGCCAGATAACGATCCTGGAGCATACATACAGACATGTCTGCCGCATATGCATACAGGAGGGCGGCATACACGGATTCTTCGGACACAGACTGGAATGAGCTTCCATCGGTTGTATACACGGTTATGTGGCGCTTCCCGTCAGAGTGGATCATTGATTCACTGAAACCATCAGGAACCATGTACGCGGAGTCGATCCTGCCGGATGCTACATCATCCTTCATGTCTTTCAGGGATTCATAGTGCCTGAAGGTAAATCCCGTGGATGTCGATGTGAGATACGACAGGAAAGCATCCGTGTGTTCGTCAGAACTTTCAATATACACGCCGGACACGATCTCGGTGCTTTGCTTTCTGGCTGGCAGAAAGCTCACAGCGATCAGCACAGCGGGGATGACCAGCAGAACGACGATCATGGCGGGACGGCACAGTATTCTCTTTATAAGTAAGTTTATCTGTCTTATATGGTTCATAGATGTATCTCCGTAAATTTATGATAAATATATGCACAGTGTCTGCACAAGCTTATTGAGCAGCGATCCATGGCATATATCCTTTGCAAAGTTTGGAAGCATGGCTTCCGGTATGAATAAGCCGCTCACATAGGCCAGTATGACAGTGACCACAGTGAGAAGCAGTGTGCAGCCGTGTATCCCTGCGGGAACCAGACTTATGAGCAGCGTATATACCGCGACACATGTAGCTATGACGATTCCGAACAGTATCCCGCTCATGTGGATATTTACATGCAGTTCATCGATAAACAGTGATGCCAGGGCGAGAGCCATGTATACAGTTATATAAAGGATATACAGCCATATGAACATGGATATGAAATTGCTGACATTGCGTCTGACTTTGCCAATTCCCTGTGACCTGAGCTTTGTTATGTAAGAGGCTGGGAGGTCGAGCAGGAATGGGAAGAAAACAACGCTGCACAGCATCATCATGAGAAGAACCGCCGCACTTGTGTAGAAGTCGGTGGTATTTGCTGCTCTGGTTGCATTTATTTTGTCGACGGTGAAGTTGGCAGTCCTGTCAAGAACCTTAGTCATGAACATGGCATTTACATCGTTGCTGAGCGTGTCCTGAATATCCTCGGGAAGCTCCATGTTCCTTCCTATCGCCTGAACCGAATATATGGCCGCCTGGGATATGCCAAGCATGGAGGATGTGGAGCGGAAGAGGTCATTCAGCACAAATGTATCGATGGACCGGTTGTCAGAATAGTATACCTCGACAGGTGTGTTCGTTCCGTCCATGATGTCGCTTATGATATTGTCAGGGACGTAGATCACAGCGAACAGGTCTCCGTCAGAGAGCCTTGAAAGGGCTGTATCCTTGTCTGAAAATTCTGTGAATACACATGATGAGTGGTAGCTGTCCATATCAGATATCGTGTTGTATGCCATCTGTGCGGTTTTTGAATCTGCACTCATCACGATTCCGATTGAAAGTGGTTCGGAGCGGTCATCAGAGTAGATGAAAGAGTTCGCGTTTAACGCAAGACACAGGAAAACCGTCATCATGACAAATGCTGCGACTACCATGTATATTCCATAATGAGCTATTCTTTTCAAATCAGTTCGTATAAGTCGGTAAAACATAAAACTCCTTTAGATAAAGCTATGATCTGATCAGATTGATGTAGGTTTCAGGTGAGGTGTATCCGGGTGAGATATTTCTGTCTATGGCCAGTTGGATGTGTCCATTTTTCAGTGTGTATATCTTGTTACATATATCCAGCGCAGATGTCTCATGTGTGGCGATGATGACACTTCCTCCATGTGATATGTAATTCTGGAGATAGCTCAGTATCCCGTTCTTGCATAGAAGATCAAGCGAGGCCAGAGGTTCATCGAGAAGAAGCAGATCCGGGTCAGACATCATCGTGATGGCAAGGCTTAGCCTCTTCTTCATTCCACCGGAGAGCTTTGAGACACGTTTGTCCAGAAATGAATCCACACCGAGAGACTGACATATGCTCATATTGTGGGAGTTCATGACTGTTTTCCTGCTTCCGGGGTGCCACAGTCTGATGTTGTCAATGGCTGTGAGTTCCGGTATGAGTGGATTGTCCTGTGGGAGCAGAGCAGCATTTGCCTGACAGTCGAAACCGAAGCACCCTGAGTCTGGCTTTATGTTTCTGGATAGTATTCCCAGCAGGGTGGATTTACCCGATCCGTTGATTCCCAGAAGGGCGATGCATTCACCCGGGGATACGGACAGTGACACATCTGTCAGAACTTTATTTTTGCCGTAGCTTTTGCTCACTGAAGAGACAGAAAACATCTAGTATTCCTCCTCTATTACCTGAAAATCAAGGTAGTCAAAATCTATATCCTCCACAAAGTTATCCGCTGTGAATCTGGTTCTGGCGTGGTGGATAAACTCATCCTTATTCTTCTTAAGCCACACCGGCTTTGCCAGGTCAAACTCGTAGCACATATCCTCAAGGGCCTTGTATACCTTGTGGGTACGCGTCATCTCGTAGTCGGATATGCATATCACGGTATCCTTCATGAGGTGGTTATCTTTTATAAGTTTTCCCCATACTCTAAACATATATTATCCTCCATAAGGGTTATTTGAGATCGTACCTGACTAGTATATAACATTTGTGCACAGAATTAAAACAATAAAGACACAAATATGACACATTTACTGCGTATAGTAACAACTGTAAGAAAGAGAAAGGTACCGATTACAGGAATTAAGATAATAAAGATGCGAAAGGATGATAGAGATGGAACAGGAAAACAAGAACCAGATGAATGGAAATAGTGGTCAGGCACCGCAGCAGGATGGTCTGTATCATTACAGCTATATGAACAATAGAGGAGATTCAAGATTTGACAGACCTTCAACAAATGCTTCACAGCAGACACAGAATGTTCAGGGCGCACAGTCAGCGCAGAACAATCAGACAGCCGGTGTACATGGCTCAGCACAGAACGCTCAGACTGCCGGCGCACAGAGTTCATCGCAGAATGCTCAAACAGTCGGTACACAGAACGCTTCATATTCAGGTTTTCAGAGAAATGTAAATGGCATGGAAGCATGGTATGACAGCCAGAGAATGAATCAGGGTTATCAGAATCAGGCAGGCAATCCAATGAACAATATGGGAACAGGAAAGCCTTCAGATAACAATATGAGACAGAAGAAGGCAAAAGATAAGAAGCCAAAGAACAGGAAGAGCGGATTTGGCAAGAAGGCAGCAGGTGTGGTTGCAGCGGCTGTTGTATTCGGACTTGTGGCAGGCGTTGTATTCCAGGGGGTCAGATATGGATCGGATAAGCTTCTCGGCAAAGATTCGCAGACCACAACAGAGCAGAGTGCTGAGGGTTCAACAGAGAACAATGCACCACAGCTCAAGCAGGCATCATCAGACACGACAAGTACAGTGTACGATGTGTCAACGGTTGCCAAGAAGGTTATGCCTTCCATCGTATCGATCACAGGAACATACGTAACAACATATGATTACTGGTTCAATTCATATCAGCAGGAGTCAACAGGAGCCGGTTCAGGTATCATCATCGGCAAGGATGACCAGTACCTGTATCTTGCAACTAATTATCATGTGGTACAGAATGCTAAGTCACTGTCAGTTACATTTGTCGATGACAAGAGTGCAGATGCGGTGGTAAAGGGATACGTTGAGAACAATGATATAGCAGTTGTCACAGTTAAGCTTTCGGACATATCGGATGACACTTTGAATGAGATAAAGGAGATTCAGGTAGGTTCATCGGATGATCTTGCAGTTGGTGATCCGTGCGTGGCAATCGGAAATGCACTTGGATATGGACAGTCAGTTACAGTTGGATATATAAGCGCACTTAACAGAGAGATAAGTGCTTCAGATGAGACAGTAAAGGTACTTCAGACAGATGCAGCCATCAACCCTGGTAACAGTGGTGGTGCCCTTGTCAACATGCAGGGCGAGCTGATCGGTATCAACACAGCCAAGTATTCAGATACAAGCGTTGAGGGTATGGGCTATGCACTTCCTATATCAGATGTACAGGATATAATCAATGACCTGATAGCAGGCAAGAATGTGTCAAATGATGGAACAACATCAGGACAGGCTTACCTCGGTATATCTGCCCGGACCATCACAAGCCAGTACGCACAGCTCCTGAACATGCCTGAGGGTGTATATATCTCATCAGTTGAGCAGGGTTCAGCAGCAGAGGAGTGTGGACTCCAGTCAGGAGATATCATTTGCAGCCTTGACGGTGAGGACATAGCAGATATGGAGACATTCCATGACAAGATCGTGGCCTGCAATCCTGGCGATAAGGTAACTATCGTATACTACAGAAACAACAATGGTAACTACGAGAAGCAGACTGCTACAGCTACGCTGAAGGAGAAGCAGTGATAAGTCAGATAATTCAGTGGTGATTTAGCACGGAGCTAACAGAACTGAAAGCCTATAG
>OGQD01001376.1_pt1 | contig 15919 bp, 14 predicted proteins | sample 1553091 | NCBI WGS metagenome assembly OGQD01 (sample SAMEA2580290, study PRJEB22360) | human gut metagenome | biome: human gut; feature: human-associated habitat; material: faeces | place: Denmark | collected 2008/2010
AGCCGTGCATCCGCACAGAGCGTCACAGTTGTGCTGCCGCACTTCGCATATGCTCGCCAAGACCGCAAAGCGGCTTCTCGCGAACCCATTACCGCTCGTCTTGTTGCCAATCTTCTTGAGGCTGCTGGCGTCGACCGCATTATTACGCTCGACCTCCACCAAGGACAAATTCAAGGCTTCTTCGATATTCCAGTAACGCACCTCACTGCCCTCTATTTGATTGGCGACTATTTCAAGGCTAAAGATTTTGACTGGTCAAACACCGTGGTTGTCTCACCTGACATGGGTCGTGCAAAGCATGCAAAGAAGCTGGCCGATTATCTTGGGTGTGAGGTTGCCATTGCTCATAAGAGTCGTCCCAAGCACAATGCAGCAGAAGTCATGGGTATCATCGGCGACATTAAGGGAAAGACCTGTATTGTCAATGACGATATGATCGACACCGCCGGCACGCTTTGCAACTCCGTACGTAAGCTTAAGGAGATGGGCGCCGGCGATATTTATGTCTCTGCTACCCACGGCATTTTCTCAGAGCCCGCTATTCAACGTTTGCAGGAAGCACCGCTGGTTGAATGTGTCGTAACCGACGGCATTCCTTGTGAAGCAGCCAATAAGCCTGGCTCTAAGATCAAGACCATCTCCATTGCACAAGAAATGGCCGACGCTATCTATGCAGTCTATGCCAATAACTCTGTAAGTGATCTGTTTGGCGGAAGCGCCGAGCTGTAAAAAGCACGAATGCCGAGCAGTTCTATGGCTAAAGTAACTGGTCCTGCCCAGGTTCGCCTTGTGTGCGGCCTGGGCAATCCGGGCAATGAGTATGTTCACACCCGCCACAATGCAGGGTTTGCCTGTATAGATGCTCTTGCCGAAAGGGCGCGGGTTCATTATTGGAAAACCGATGCTGGTTGCTTAGTTGCACCTGCTCGCATTGGTTCTCATGAGATACTTCTCGCCAAACCGCAAGGTTATATGAATACAAGTGGCGGCCCTCTTTCCAAACTCATGCGTGCTCACGGAATTTCTCCTGCAGAAATTCTTGTCATACATGACGAGGTTGATCTTCCCGCTGGAGAGGTGCGCACCAAGTTTGGCGGAGGCCTCAATGCCCATAATGGGCTTCGCTCGATAGCCAACAAGCTAGGTACTCGCGACTTTTCTCGTGTGCTCTGTGGTATCGGTCGACCGCCGGGAAAGATGTCGGTTGCCGATTGGGCTCTCCGTCAGCTCAAAGGCACGTTTCTGGATGATTTTGAGCTGATGGTGCAAGATGCAGCATCCGTTGCTGAGCAGTGCATTATTTCAAATGCTTTTATTCAGTCCTCATCTAATCACAAGAAAGGCGCGAGAAGTCGCTAGAATAGAACAGTCTATGACCCCGCTCAGTAAAAGCGGTGCCACAAGGAGGGATTGTCGGAGGCGTCTCTGTACTCCGACACGACAGGGAGTAGCGGAGAGGAGATCGTTGTATGTACAAGATCCTCGAAAAAACGCAGTTCTCTGAGAAGGTGTTTAAGTTCCGCATCGAGGCCCCAGAGATGGCCAAGCATGCCCATGCTGGTCAGTTCCTGATGGTCCGTGCAAACGAAACGGGCGAGCGCGTGCCTTTCACCTTCGCAGATTGGAACGGCGAAGAGGGCTGGGTTGAGTTCATCTTCATGGTAATTGGTAAAACCACCACGATGCTCTCCACCTATGAGGTGGGCGACTATCTGCAGGATGTAACTGGTCCGCTCGGCCAGCCCACCGAGATGGGCGACGGCACCTGGGCAGTTATCGGCGGTGGCGTTGGTCTTGCTATCGCATTTCCTGTTGCACGCCAACTTGCAGCTACCGGCCACGAAGTTCACGCCATTATGGGTGCTCGCACCAAGGACCTGCTGCTGCTGGAAGATCAGTTCCGCGAGATTTTCCCGGAGGATCACATCCATATCACCACAGACGATGGTTCCTACGGTGAGAAGGGCGTCGTAACTGCGCCGCTCGAGCGTCTGCTTCAGGACAAGGCTGTAGATCACGTCTTCTGCGTTGGTCCTGTTCCCATGATGAAGTTCGCCGCTCTCACCGCCGAGAAGTACGACACCCCCGTTATTGCATCGCTCAACCCCATCATGGTTGATGGCACAGGAATGTGCGGCTGCTGCCGTGTCGAGATCGATGGCGAGACCAAGTTCGCTTGTGTAGACGGCCCCGATTTCGATGCAACAAAGGTCAACTGGGACGACCTTCGTATGCGTCAGGCAGCCTATCGCACTGAAGAAGGTCAGGCTATGAAGGCTTACGAGGAGGCGACCTGCGCATGCCACAGGTAAACGGTAAGTACGTTCCCAACGCAAAGGCACCCCGCACGCCCGACAACGAAGAGCCGGCCGCTGAGCGCGCATGCGATTTCCGTCCGGTTGATAAGGGCTTCACTAAGGAGATGGCACTTGCTGAGGCCAATCGCTGCCTCGACTGCAAGAAGCCGCTCTGCGTAACGGGCTGCCCCGTAAACATTAAGATTCCTCAGTTCATTGAGGCCATTCGCGCTGAAGAGTTCGGTCGTGCACTGGATATTATCCGCGAGGATTCCATGCTGCCTGCTATTTGTGGCCGCGTTTGCCCACAGGAGAACCAGTGCGAAGGCAAGTGCATTTTGGGCAAGAAGGGCGATCCTATTGCCATTGGTCAGCTGGAGCGCTTCGTAGGCGACCAGCCTGAGCTTGGTTCGAAGCCTAAGGTTGCCCCGAGCAACGGCAAGAAGGTTGCCGTTATTGGCTCTGGCCCCTCTGGCATTACCTGCGCAGGCGAGCTTGCACGCAATGGCTTTGAGGTCACTGTCTTTGAGGCATTTTTCACCGGCGGCGGCGTTCTTGTCTACGGCATTCCTGAGTTCCGTCTGCCCAAGGCAGTTGTTAAGCGCGAGATCGATGGTCTTGAGGATCTCGGCGTTCACTTTGAGTACAACTCAGTCGCAGGCCGTATTACCAATGCTCAGGAGCTGTTCGACAAGGGCTTTGACGCCATCTACATTGCTACAGGCGCTGGTCTTCCTAAGTTCTTGAATGTTCCCGGCGAGAACCTGCCAAACGTCTTCTTTGCAAACGAGTACCTCACACGCGTTAACCTGATGAAGGCAAACCAGTTCCCCGAGTACGACACGCCCACCAAGCATGGACAGCGTGTTGTTGTCTTTGGCGGCGGCAATGTTGCTATGGACGCCGTGCGTACCGCCAAGCGTCTGGGCGCAGAGCACGCAGCCCTTGTCTCCCGCCGTCCGGAGGCCTAAATGCCCGCTCGTCGTGCCGAGCTGCATCACGCCAAGGCCGAAGGCGTTGAGGTTCGCGAGCTCGTTGCACCGCTTGAGTTCCTTGCTGGCGAAGATGGCAACGTCTGCGCTGTCCGCGTTCAGAAGATGGAGCTCGGTGAGCCCGATGCTTCTGGCCGTCGTCGTCCTGTTCCTATCGAGGGTGCTATCGAGGAAATTCCTTGTGACGTAGCTATTTCTGCTATTGGCACCAACGCCAACCCTCTGGCTGGCATGATCAGCGATGTCAAGCTCAACAAGTGGGGCTACATTGAGGCTGACGAGAACGGCCGCACTTCTGACCCGCGCATTTGGGCCGGTGGCGACATTGTAACGGGCGCCGCTACTGTTATTCTGGCCATGGGTGCCGGTAAGACAGCTGCTGCTTCCATTACTGAAGCGCTCACACAAGCATAGAGTCTTGTGGTGCATTAAAACACCAAGCCCGGGCTGCCTGCGTGCTCCCGGGCTTTTTTGAACTACAAGATCTTTACGTGGCAAGGAGTGTCATGCGCGAGCTTGAAGAACGAATGAGACATGATGGGGCGGTTCGTCCCGGCAATGTTCTTAAAGTCGATTCATTTCTCAATCATGGCTGCGATATGCAGCTTTACCAGCACATGGCCGATGAATGGGCACGTCGGCTTGCAGGAGAAAAGGTTGATAAAGTCCTCACCATCGAGACTTCAGGCATTGGCCTTGCCTGCGTAACAGCCCTTGCTCTGGGGTGTCCCACCGTTGTTTTTGCCCGCAAGAAGGAGTCACAGAACCTCCAGGGGTCGCAGTGGCGCACCTCTGTTCACTCCTATACTCACAACCGTGATTACACCGTTGTCGTAGAGAAGAAACTCCTCAACCCCAATGAACGTATTGTTATTGTTGACGATTTTCTTGCCAACGGATCGGCCGCAGAAGGACTTCTCGATTTGTGTAAACAGGCTCATGCCGAAGTGGTGGCCATGTGTTTTGCTATTGAAAAATCCTTCCAACCGGGCAGAAATATCTTATGCGAACAGGGCATTCGTGTGGAATCACTCGCACGTATTAGCTCAATGGATGCTACAACAGGTGAAATTACATTTATCTCTGATGAGAGCGAGGCATAGATGGCAGAAGCCACTACAACGTCCAGCACCATCCCTCAGTCACCCGATTGCCGTGGATGCTACGAGAAGCAAGTTCGCCGTATTGCAACCTTTTGCAATTTGAGTGACTACGTGCTGTCCCAAATGCTTGATATTAAGGACAGTCTTCTTGAAGAGATTGGCGGCGAGCGTGTAAAACCCACACATATGGGCACCTTGTTGGAGCGCATCATGCCGCTTGTTGGCACGAATGATCCCTATCACGATATAAAAATCCAGTACAACCAGCTCCTGCTGGACCGCGAGCCAGAATGCTTGGAGCAAATTGCTGCTGCCGATAATCCTTTCCAGCTTGCCTTGCGCTATGCAGCAGCAGGTAATCTCATTGATTTTGGTTCCAAAAACACCTTTACCCAAGACGATGTAACCGCTCTGCTTGACCGCGTGCCTGATATCACCTTTGCTCTTGATGATTCAGCAGAGCTTCTCGAGCAGATCCGTTCAGCACAGAACATCATGTATTTAGGTGATAACTGCGGCGAGATTGTTCTGGACAAAATCCTTATCGAGCAAATCTTGCAGGAAAACCCGAATGTACAGGTTACCTTTGGCGTTCGCGGTGGCCCCATTATTAACGATGTTACGGTAGAAGACGCTCAGCAAGTTGGCATGGATCGTGTTGCTCGCGTTCTACCGAGCGGCGTAGCCATTCCGACCACCATTGTTGAAGACAGTACTGAAGAGTTCCAGCGCACCTTCTACAATGCTGACGTTGTTATCAGTAAGGGCATGGGTAACTTTGAGACGCTTGGCGACGGCTGTGGTCGCGGCAATGTGTTCTTCCTTCTTATGACAAAGTGCGACCTCGTAGCCGATATTATTGGCGCACCACTTATGACGCTCGTTTGCAAGCAAAACGAAGCTGCATAAAGCTTTACCAGAGTAGCAAGCTATACAAAATGCGCAGCCCTGACACTTGTCACGAGCTGCGCATTTGAGTCTTCCTGGAATTTTTTATCCCGCTATTTCTTTGTGACCTCTATCTCAATGCCACTTTGATCGATGACAAGTGCATCGCCATCGCGTTCAAATTCCGTCCAGTCATCTTTATCCTCAGTAGCAACTTCTATACCATCATCAGTAGCACGCCACTGGAGGTTATCCATTGTTTGAGACTGACCCGCAAAGCTCATCTCCATTTCTGCAGACTTATCCTCATTGAGCTGAAGGGTGCAGTCAACAGAAATGCCCTGATATGTAGCGGTGCCCTCCCAGGTTCCAACATAGCTATCCTTACCACCGCCAAAGCAGCTTGTGAAGAACAGGACGAGCGCAATAACAATAGCTACTGCTGCCACGCCAAGACCGATGAACAGGCCTTTGTTGCTTTTCTTTGGCTGTATAGGAGACGGAGTATAGTTAACCCCTTGGGGCTGAGGAACTCCTTGTCCATTATTAAATTGATTGGGAGCTCCGGGCGTTGGAGCACCTGCATTGTCTCCAAGTGCAGCACCGCACTTGGGGCAAAACTTTGTACCATCTGCAAGCTGTGAACCGCATTTTGGACAGAACATGAATCCTCCCTTATACCAGGACGAATTAATGTAATTCGTAGCCGTTGGACTTATATCACCCCTCTAGGATACCTATTTGGCGTTTGTTTGTTGATTACAGTTCGTTAAAGAGCTGTTTGGAATTACGGGCTTTTCGATAAAAGGCTTCCGTTGGCTCAACGGTGAAAATCATTTACAACATAGCTAGCTATAACATCTATTCCTGATACTTTAGGAACAAATCTCGCTCTGAATACGTTTAGGGAGTTTCGCAAATACAAGTTCGTAGCTCTGATCACAGAGATTAAAGATAAGGTTCTCAGGAAGACCAGCATCTATATCAACTGAAATCCAAGTACGGCCATCTGAATAGTATCCTGGCAAAACAGCTTCTGGATATTCAGCCCGTAGCTCTAAAATACGATCAGGATCACACTTAAGTGAAAGTAAGTAACGTCCAGCATAAGGCGCTTTAGCATCCACCTTGGCAATAAACTCACAAGCAAACTGCTTACCACCGACCCAGTAAATCATCCAGCCCCACTTTTCATGGAAAGCCTTGCTTACGCCTGCACGGGAGAGCAGCCTTGCATCTATATCAGAGAAGTCCATGAGCTAATCTCTCGTCCAGCGTTCAAGCGTGGGCAGAATTGCGCCCAGCAGTGATGCCGCCTCATCCACCGACCAACCCATTGCTTCAGACATGCGTGGAGCACATTCCTCAATCATGTCCTCCATAGTGGTTTCGTAGGTATACTTGCCTTCGTCATAGCACCAGCGGCAGTATCTGTTGGTTTCTGTACCATCTGCCTCGTGACCATGTTGGTTGGGTCCAGTAAACATCATCCCGCAGCTTTGACAATACTCCTCCGGCATGTCGAGAAGCATTGTTATAGGCACTTCAAGCTCTCGAGCAATGAGCTTAATCATATCGATACCAGGTTCAGTCTCACCGCGCTCCCAGCGACTAACCGCCTGACGAGTGATAAAGAGTTTTTGAGCAAGATCCTCTTGAGTAAGTCCACGCTCGCGGCGTAGGCGAGACAGCTCATCCTTTTTAAGCAGCATATTATCTCCTCGTGAGATGAAGTCGATATTCACATCTTTATTCTCCGAGAGGCAAGCAGTAACTACAAGCAACAAAGAGTTGCACAAAAGAACAGGACCCCGCAATATACGCAAGGTCCTGGAGAAGGGCTCCAATGGCTCTATTTGATATATATCCAGATAGAAAAAGGCCCAGACAAGAAGTCCGGGCCTAACAAACAAAGCGATAGATAACAGTTGTGATAAACCGTTCTGCTTTGAAGTTCTGTTAATTAGAAATCAAAGTTATCTGGGTCTGCACCAGTGCGGGTACCACGCTCCAGTGCAAACATAGCAGCCATATCCTCGTCAGACAGCTCGAAGTCAAATACATCAAGGTTGGCAACAATGCGCTCCTGATGCGTAGACTTAGGCAGGCAAATGGTGCCACGCTGCAAGTGCCAGCGAATGACTACCTGTGCAGGGCTCTTGCCATAGCGTTCAGCAATTGCTGCAATGCGCTCGTCATCGAGAATGCTTCCGCCAGTACCACCAAGCGGGCTCCAGACCTCAACCTGAATGCCCTTCTCAAGGCAGTAATCAACCAGCGGCTGATTGTTGAAGTAGGGATTTGACTCAATCTGGTTGACGGCAGGCACAATATCAGAAACTTCAGCAAGCTCCTCAAGATGATGCTGCTGGAAGTTGCTTACGCCAATAGCGCGGATCTTACCCTCTTCATACAGGCGTGTCATCTCTGCCCATGCCTCAAGACGGCGATCCACAGGCCAATGAATGAGATACAGGTCTACATAGTCGGTATCAAGACGAGCCAGGCTCTCCTCGAATGCCTCGCGGAAACGACCAGCGCGAATATCATCGTTCCACAGCTTAGTAGTCAGGAAGATGTCTTCGCGGGCTACACCACTCTGACGAATGCCCTCTGCAACACTTGCCTCATTGCCATACACCTTAGCGGTATCGATATGGCGATAGCCTGCTTCGAGTGCCCAGCGAACAGCATTTGCAGTTTCATCGCCATCAGGTGTCTGGAATACACCAAGGCCAACTTGCGGAATCGTAACGCCGTTATTGAAGGTTACAAACTCCATGCTCATCCTCTCATTCCTCTACCGAGCTAACCAAAACTTGCTGCTGTGTGAACACGTCTAAACACAGGATTCTTTCGATAAAAGCAACTGAACAATCTCCTGTTTTATTCCGCGTTCTCTATCTATGACTCTAGCGTGAGTTGCCGATAAAAGCATTCTGCCAAATGTTCTATTTAAGCCAAATATTGCTCTAATTATCTCCTGCACTCACTGATTCAACAACAGCCGCAGCATCGGGTGAGGCGGTGTTTTCTGCTGTTTGTGCAGCGCTTACGTCCTTATCACCATGCTTCTCCGCCTCTTCACGATGAAGATCACGAATAAGCAGGAAGTATCCAAAGGCAAAGTAGACACACATTATCAGTGGCAAGAAATTGCCCTGTGTTATTTGGCTTAGGAACGAAAATGCATAGGTAAAGAGCGGACAATCGATACCGGAGTTGGAAATAAAACCGCTCTGAATAATACCTACATTGAGCGCCAAATCACTCACCACGGGCGCAACGGCGTTTCCGCACCACAAATACAGAGGAGCCGAAACTCCTGCCATAAGAAGAATCATGCGCAGAAGGTTGCCATTGCACACGTAGTAAGCAACCAAGCCACAACCATAGTTAACAATTCCTGCAAAGGGCAGCATGTTGTTCCAAGGCATGATAACAGCCCAAAGCAGCGTGAACGGTACCGACACCATAGAGGCTGCCCAGATCTCCGTATTGCCCAAAAGAATAGGAATATCGAGACCAATAAGAACCTCACGTCCCTTGGCATGGCGCTCCATAAATGAGCGACAGGCATCCGAGATGGGCGTAAGCGCATTGCCAAAGAGCCCAGTGGCAATGGGCAGCATGGTCATAGCGCATGCTGCAGAAAAGCCCAATACCAACGCTTGAGCAAAGCTATAGCGCGCAATCAAACCAAAAAGGATGCCCAAAATAAAGCCCATGATGTGGTTCTCGGCAAAAATGCCAATCTTTGAACGCAGGTACTCTGCATCAAAGCTTTCTCGGTTAAGAAGAGGAATTTTACGCAACAACAAATCAATCGGATAAAGCGTTGCCATATGGAGCAATCCTGAGTGGGGGCAGGTTACACCAGGCAGTCCCGTGTGCTTAAAAATGCGCGGCTGAATCGCATCGCCCAATACAAGTTCCAGCACAATACGCAGGGATGCTACTATCATGCCTGCAATAAACGATCCTGTGACGTATTCAACGACAAGTGCCATAAAAGCCTTGCCCCATACATTCCAAAGATCGACATTGAGCGTCTTTGTCCGTCCCGTCGCAAACATGATGGCGTTTATCGCTATTTGCAGTGGGAATAGCAAAAACGCCGACCGCCACGTCCAGGTAATAAGTGCCAGTGTGGGCCAGCCGCCATCCACAATCTCAAACGACTTTCCAACACTTTCTGTCATAGCCTCAGCTGCAGGGCTAATGGCATTTGTCATGTACTCGATAACGAGCGACATGGCCGAAAAACCCACGCCAAACATGACGGCAGCAGAAATTGCCTTAACAGGCTTCATGCCAACAATGAGGCCGAGCAGAAGCATGAGTATAGAAAGAGTTACGGTAGAGCCCAGATCGTTTAGAACATAGTCGATAACGCCACTCAGGATATCCATGCTGTCCCCTTACAGCGCCGACATATAAATGCTGCGAGCGTCATCCATGGTTAGACGCTTGAACTCTCCGAATTCAGCCCCTTTGTTCTGCTCAAGTGTCTGAATTAAAGCGTCAATATCAGCCTCAGTAATGCCAAGCTCGCCCAGCGTCGAAGGCATACCCATTGATACAAAGAACTCTTGCAGTGCATCGATGGTCGCTTCAACCGCATCGGCAACCGCTTGCTCGGCAGTAATATCTACGCCATCCTCTTCCGGATTGACGGGCTCAATATCAAAGACATCGCGGCCAAACGCCAAGAATCTTTCTGGATTCTCACGCCACACATAGCGCATCCAAGCTGGGAAAATAACAGCAAGACCAGCACCATGAGCGATCTTTGGATCATGCGCTGAGAGTTCGTGTTCCAGACCGTGGCTCTCCCATCCACCAGCGCGCGAGGTTGGCACCAAATTGCGCCCAACACCAGCAATGCCGTTGTGAGCAAGCATGCCTACCCACATGATATTGGCACGCGCGTCGTAGTCCTCAGGATTTGCAAGTGCGCGAGGGGCTTCAGCAATCAGCGTACGCAGTAATGAACAGGCAATACCATCGGTAACAGGAACAGCATCAGCACCAGAGAAATAGCGCTCCATAATGTGGGCGCACATATCGGTAACGCCTGCAGCCGTTTGATAAGGCGGAAGTGTAAAGGTGAGCTCAGGATCCATAATGGCCAGCTCAGGACGATTCAGGTCCGTAGAAAGTCCCTTTTTCAGGCACTTCTCATCATTGGTAATAACGCAGGAATCAGATGCCTCGGAGCCAGCCGCCGGAATTGTCAGCACACAGGCAACAGGAGGCTTGCCCTCTGCAATTGGCTGTGCTGCACGGCTGAATAAATCCCAGGTATCGCCCGTATAAGGAACACCAAGCGAAATAGCCTTAGCAGTATCAATAGTAGAACCACCACCAACACCCAGAATAACATCGACCTTCTCGTTGCGGGCAAGCTCCACGCCCTTACGAACAAGCTCTATCTCGGGATTAGGACGTGCTCCGGAAAGTTCAACATAGCTCACGCCAGCCTCATCTAACGAAGCCAGCACGCGCCCCAACGTGCCTGTGCGCACAACAGAACCTTGGCCATATACGACAAGCGCATGACGATGACCCAGCGCTGCTAACTGAGCACCAGTCTGGTCGGTTGTGCCGCGCCCAAATACAAACTTTGTTGGACAATTGAAAGAAAAGTTATTCATAGGTTCCCTTTCTTCATGAAGCTAACGAGTTCTTCGGTGTGTGCTACTCCCCCAGTGCATGGGCAAGATTTTCACGGATAATAGAGCACGAAGAACGCATAGCCTTACGCTCCTCATAAGACAAATCAATTTCAAGAACTGACTCTACGCCATCATCGCCAATAACGCAGGGAACACCAACTGAAATGCCAGACTCGCCGTATTCGCCATCAAGGTGTACCGAAAGCGGAATAACGCGCTTCTCATCATGAAGAACAGCCGTTACAAGCGTGGCAATGACTGAACCAATACCAAACTCAGTGCACCCCTTGCCACTCACAATGGTCGAACCGCTCTCACGCACGCGTTTCATAACTTCGTCGTAGTCCACACGCCCAACAATGTCTGGCCTGAGTGAAAGATATTCACGCAGTGCCATACCTTCCACTGCAATACGCGAGGTCGGCACAAACATGGAGTCACCATGCTCACCCATACAAAATGCCTGAATTTGGCGACTATTCACATCAAGAATCTCGGAGAGCACACGCCTTAAACGAGCAGAATCGAGTGCTGTGCCCGTACCAAAAATTTGACCGCGTGGCAGATTCAGATTGCGATACAAATACTCCGTCACAATGTCTGCGGGGTTTGACACACTAATCAGAATTCCGTGGAAGCCCGATTCACGAATGGGGCCAACAATGTTCTTGAGAACCTTAACGGTGCCATCGAGCATTTGCAGGCGCGTCTCGCCCGGATGACGAGAGCGCCCTGCTGTAAGAATGACGAAATGTGCATCGGCACAATCTGAGTAGTCACCAACGCGAATGCGGAACGAATCGCCCAACGATGATGCCAGGTCATCCAAGTCGAGTGCCTGTGCGTAGGCAGCTTCTTTATTTACATCAAGAAAGACAATCTCATTCACCAAATGTTGAAACATGAGACACAATGCCGCATGAGACCCCACGCGACCCGCGCCAATAATGACGGCTTTTCTTGTTCTCAAATCACCGGTATGCATAAACTGCGCTCCCTTCAATCAACATCCCGTCAGTCATAGTAGGACGTGCGCCGCAAAATGACGTCAAATTGATAGCGCAACGCACAACGAACGCGGCAGACGGTAGACGGAAGCGGGAATTCGGTGGTGGTTTGTAAGTGGAATGAAAAATCACGCCAGTACGTGGCAAAATGAGAAGCAATATGTACGTAACGACGTATGTCCTCACAACGCATCAAGGAGTTTCTATGGCCGAGGCTATTCGCAAAGTTAATGTAATTGGTCATCTGCATCCTGACACCGATAGTATTTGCTCTGCTATCTCATACGCTTATCTCAAAAATCAGATTAGCGAGCCCATTTACGAAGCACGCCGCGCCGGTGCAATCAACCGTGAGACCGCTTTTGTACTCAAGCACTTTGGCTTCGAAGAGCCGCCCCTTATCACCACGGTTACCCCGCAGATTAAAGACATTAAAATCACCCCCCTTCCCGGCATTGATGCTGAGACAAGCTTGTTCACTGCCTGGAATCTTATGCGTGACGAAAAGGCTGGAACGCTTTGTATTGTTGATGACAGGCGCGACCTCAAGGGCCTTATTGCTGTGCGCGATATTGCCAATGCCAACATGGATATTCTCGATACTGAGGTTTTAGCCACCTCACGAACCAGATACGAGAACATCCTTTCTACGCTCGATGCCACCATGGTGCTTGGCGATCCTGAGCAGGTTATTACAAGCGGCAAAATGTGCGTTGGCACCACCCCTGAAATGATGGAGGACATGGTCGAAGAGGGCGATATCGTTCTCTGCACCAACCGCTACGAAACACAGCAGTTTGCCGTGGATTGCGGTGCTCAGTGCCTCATCATTTGCTGCGATGCACACGTCTCTCCGCGTGTCGTTGCTTCCGCCGAGCGCAATGGCTGCGCCATTATCGCAACCCCATACGACACCTATGCAGCGGCTCGCTTAGTTACCATGTCGATTCCGGTACGCGCAAAGATGCTTCCTAGCGATAAAATCTTGCGCTTCTCTGTTAACACCTCTATTGACGACGCACAGAAGTCCATGGCAGCCACGCAGCATCGTGTATTCCCTGTTACCGATGAGAATGGCCTGTACTGTGGTGTTGTAAGCTCGGCAAACATGATTGATGTCAGACGCAAGCACGTCATCCTCGTAGACCACAACGAGCGCAGTCAAGCGGTTGACGGTCTTGAGCAGGCAGAGATCATGGAGATTGTTGACCACCACCGCATTGGTTCCATCGAAACCGATGGACCAGTTGTCTTCCGCAATGAGCCAGTTGGATGCACCTGCACCATCATTTACAGCATTTTCAAAGAGAACGATGTTGAGATTCCCGCTAACATCGCCGGCCTTATGATGTCGGCAATTCTTTCCGACACGCTGTGCTTCCGCTCCCCCACCTGCACGCCACGCGATGTCCGTGCTGGCAAGGCACTTGCTGAGATTTGCGGCGAGGATATTGAGACCTATGCCGACGCCATGTTTGATGCTGGCGCAGATTTGACCGGCCGCACTGCAGAGGAAGTCTTTAACTCCGACTTCAAGGTATTCTCCCGTGGCAATGTTCGATTTGGCGTTGGACAGGGCAGCTTCATGACGGAGAATAGCCGCCGCGCAGCAGAGAAACTCGTTGGCCCCTACCTCAGCGAAGGTGCTGCCGCCAATGAAATTCCGCTCGTCTTCTATCTGTTTACCGATGTTAAGACACAGACCTCCGACCTTCTCTACTGGGGCGATAATGCCGAGGAGGTTATCGAGCATGCCTTTGGCGTACAGCCAGAAAATGGCATTGCCGTGCTCGAGGGCGTTGTAAGCCGTAAGAAGCAGGTAACACCGCCGCTTATGTCTACACTTCAGAGCTTCTCTGAGGAGGAGTAGTTCTTCTCGATCGAAGATTTACAACGCAACACGGATGAAAACGCCCTCTCACAAGCACGTGAGGGGGCGTTTTTCGTAGCAAGATGTATTGAGGTTATTAGTAGAGCGGCAGTTCACCTGTCAGCGGATCTATTTGCTCTGGAAAAAGCGGCTCGAATGCTAAACAGGTATAGGTCGGCTCGCCATGAAACTCAGTCAGACCCGCATCACGAATAAGAGAGTATACAAACCCTTTTTCTCGTCCCTGTTCGGCGAGATCGAGAAGTGCCTCTTCTGAATCAACATACACACAAACCTTAGCCACACCCGCTTCAAACCACGCAGAGAGTGGCGACGGTTCTGCACCTTCATCCTCTAAATACACCCAACCATCTTCAGTTGCACGCACCTGCGTAAGACGGTTTTCGCGAACGAGTGCAGTCAGTGTTGCCTCAACACAGGCGTGACCTGCCTGAGCAGCAATTTTTCCTTTGCGCATCTTGAGATCACGGCGCATAACGATCATCTGTTTTGCCTTATAGGCCACGTCTTAGCTCCCTTTGCCTCATAAAATGTATGTGCTTCTTAATCGCGCGTAAGCTTGCGATGCAGGCGATGCGGACGAGCAGCCTCAGCACCCAAACGTGCAACACGATCGGCCTGGTAGGCTTCGAAATTGCCTTCGAACCAGTGCCAGCGGCCCGGCTCTTCGTCAGTACCTTCCCATGCAAGGATATGGGTGGCTACACGATCGAGGAACCAGCGGTCGTGGCTTACCACCACTGAGCAGCCCGGGAAAGCCTCTAGCGCCTCTTCCAAGCTTTCGAGTGTCTCAACATCTAAATCGTTTGTAGGCTCGTCGAGCAGCAGCAGATTACCGCCCTGTTTGAGCGTCAAAGCCAAGTTGAGTCGATTTCGCTCGCCACCAGAAAGAACACCGGACGGCTTTTGCTGATCAGTTCCTTTAAATCCAAAGCTTGCCACATACGCACGGCTTGGTATTTCTTCATCGCCAACACGAATGTAATCGTTGCCGTCGGAAACAACTTCCCAGACCGTCTTTTTGGGGTCGATACCACCACGCAGCTGATCGACATAAGAGATCTTGACCGTCTCGCCTACTTCAAGCGTGCCTGATGTCAGAGATTCTTGTCCAACAATCGTCTTGAAAAGAGTCGTTTTTCCTACGCCGTTAGGACCAATGACGCCAACAATGCCATTGCGCGGAAGCGTAAAGGAAAGATCGTCGATAAGAACGCGATCGCCGAATGCCTTATGCACATGCTCAGCTACCAGCACTTTGTTTCCAAGTCGAGGACCTGCAGGGATATGAATTTCCGTAAAGTCGGGCTTTGCCGAAGCTTTAGCCTCAGACAACATTTGCTCATAGCGCTCCAAACGCGCACGGTTCTTTGCCTGACGCGCCTTGGGAGAACTTCTCACCCACGCAAGCTCACTCTTCAGTTTCTTCGCGCGCTTAGCATCTTGTTGGCTCTGTGCTTCCAAACGAGCTGCCTTAGTTTCCAGGTAGGTGGAATAGTTGCCCTCATAGGGATAGAGACGACCGCGGTCTACCTCACAAATCCACTCTGCAACATCATCGAGGAAGTATCGGTCATGCGTTACAGCTAACACAGCACCGGGGTAGTCATGAAGGAATTGTTCGAGCCAAAGCACACTCTCGGCATCAAGGTGGTTGGTCGGCTCGTCGAGCAACAGCAAATCAGGAGCTTCAAGCAAAAGACGACACAAAGCAACACGCCTGCGCTCACCACCGGAAAGCACTGAAATCGGCGCATCAGAATCTGGGCATTGCAGCGCATCCATAGCCTGCGAGAGCTTGCTATCAAGATCCCAACCACCGGCAGCATCAATTTCATCCTGAAGAGAGCCCATTTCCGCCATTAATGCGTCAAAGTCCGCATCGGGCTCAGCCATCAGTTCACCAATCTCATTGAAGCGAGCAACTTTGGCAATCACATCGCCAAAGGCCTGTTCAATGTTTTGAAGCACCGTCTTATCTTCATCAAGTTGAGGCTCTTGCTCAAGAATGCCCACGGTATAGCCTGGACTCAGACGCGCTTCGCCATTGGAAATATCTTCAA
>OGQD01001377.1_pt1 | contig 15914 bp, 11 predicted proteins | sample 1553091 | NCBI WGS metagenome assembly OGQD01 (sample SAMEA2580290, study PRJEB22360) | human gut metagenome | biome: human gut; feature: human-associated habitat; material: faeces | place: Denmark | collected 2008/2010
GCGGCCGACGATCTCGATGCTCCCCTCGGATCCGTGCTGCTTGTAGATGCGGCAGTGGTCGCGCACCAGCTGTCCGTAATCCTTGTCGGGGGTCACCATGTAGACGTCATAACCCGCCTCGGTCCCCTTCCTCGAAAGGGTGCCGATCACGTCGTCGGCCTCGTAGCCCTGAACCTCGAGGATCGGAATACGCATCGCCTCCAGCACCCGTTTGACGTGGGGTACCGACAACAGAATGTCCTCGGGGGTCTCCGTGCGGTTGGCCTTGTATTCGGGGAAGATCTCGCGCCGGAAGCTGCCGCCCGGAGGATCGAACGCTACGCCCAGCAGATCGGGATGTTCGCGCTTGAGCATGTCGCGCAGGAACTTCACGAAGCCGAACACCACCGAGGTGTTCATCCCCGCACGGTTGCGCATGGGGCGTCCCAGAAAGGCGTAATAATACTTGAAAATCAACGCATAGGCGTCGACCAGAAAGAGTTTTTTCATCGTCTGCGGACTCTTTATTGTCGAATGTTGTCTTCGGCGAACCACTCGGCAAACGAGGTGGCCGTCTCGTGCAGCCGCAGCGAATGGAGCGTCACACCCTGGGGCAGACGCGCCGCGATGCGTGCGGCAAAGTCCTCGAGCATGTTCTCGCACGTGGGCTGGTAGTCGACGGTGATGATGTTGCCGAAGCGCGCCGACAGAACCCGGTAGAGCTCCTCGCCGGCCTCGGAAGCCTTGAGGACGAGCGAATGGTCGAAGCGCGAAACGATCTCCTCGTTGACGATGCGTTTCAGCACGCCGAAGTCCATCACCATGCCGCATTTGGGGTTCGACGCATCGCAGAGGGGAGTTCCCTTCACCGTGACGAAAAAGCGGTAGGAGTGCCCGTGGATCTCGCGGCACGGGCCGTCGTAACCTTCGAGTGCGTGTGCCGCCTCGAAGGAGAATTCCTTAGTCAATCGAATTACTGCCATATTGCAAAGATAGCGAAAGCCGAAGGAATTCCGCTCCGCCGCGCAAAATTATTCCCGAAAAACCGCAAAAGCGAAATCTCCTGATGCGGGGGCTCAATTACCTCCGTTCAGGACGGTTTTCCAGCTGAACAAGCAATTCCAGACACATACGGCCATTGTGATAAGGACATTTCCACAGTCCAGCCTTGTCGTCCTCCCGATTCACAGCTCCAGTATCGCGAATACTCCAGAACCATTCCCCCGACTGTCTGTCTATCAAATGATCCTTGATATATTGCCAAGTCTTCAACAAAGCGCTCCCGGCCCGATTCTCTCCATGGAAGGCATAGAGATAGTACAAACCGACTACCGTTTCCGCCTGAACCCACCAATGGCGTTCCGAATCCACAACGCCGTCTCCATCTCCTTCGTATGCCATACTCCCATCGGACATCAACCCCTCCAAAGCCGCATGCGCCAGCACCGACGTCGAATGGTGTACCTCCTGCATCAAGGAGACATCTTCCAGAATCTCGGCAGCTTCAAACAAAAGCCACGAGGCCTCGATATCATGCCCGTATGAGCAGATCCCCCGGCTCCGATCGTTCCAGTATTCATCGAAGAACAACCCGAGATGACCTGTTGCCGGCAAAAGCAGCCGATCCAAAAAAAGCCTGACCAAATCTGCCAACTTAGACCTCAACCCCGAATCGGGCCATACACGATAGAGATTCGTATAAGCCTCCAGAATGTGCAGATGGGTGTTCATCGTCTTCCTTTCGTTTGCATCCTTATCACTCAAGCGCATATCCTCCAGAAGATTCCAACACCGATCCGCAGCCTCGAAATAACCTCCATAATGAGGATCGAACGAATGGGTCTCGATCGCCTCATACAGCAATATGGCATACCGTAAGGAGTCCCGATCTCCCGTGGCTCGATAATACTCGCTCAATCCGTAAATAACGAAACTCAATCCATAGAACTGTTTTTTCGTATCAAGCGGAGTGCCATCCGCATGCAAGGACCAATACACCCCTCCGTACTCCGGATCATAAAAATACCTGAGCAAAAAAGAACAGGCCTTTCGGGCCGTCTCAAGATAGGACAAATCTCCAAACAAACGGTATGCCGCAGAGAATGTCCACAAAATCCGGCCGTGCATCACAACGCCTTTCGGAGCTTCGGGATACAAAATGCCATTCCCATCCATGCGTCCATAAAAACCGCCGTATTCCAGATCCATCATCCTCTGCCAAAACGGAAGAATATCGTTTCTCAACTCGCCGGAGAGCTCCGGAACCAATCTTTGCAATAGATCCATAGTTTCTCAATCGCTTTCTTTACGACCTTGTCTCAACGTCCGGGATATGGCCGTTACCCGTCGTTCATTCAACGGATAAAAGCCAATCAGAATAACCGACAGAAAGGCTCCGACAGCTGGCAGATAACTCAACATCATCCGAATTCCGCGAACAGCCTCTTCACTCTGGACCTCGTTGGCCTGAAAACCATAATATCCCAATAACCAGCCTGTCACGGCTCCTCCCAACGTCCAACCCAATTTCTGCGACATGGAAGAGGAAGAGAAGATCAATCCCGTTGCCCGCCGTCCGGTCCGCCACTCGGAATAATCCGCAATATCGGCATACATCGACCACAAAAGCGGGAAAATACAACCGGCACAAATGCTGATCAATGCCTGAAAGACAAATATCAGAAACAACTGATCGGGTGTGAACGTATGGAACACAAGGCTTAATACACATGCTATGGCCATCGCTCCGATATACGTGGTCTTCTTACCGAATCGATTGGACAAAGGCGAAGCCAGAACAACCCCAACCATATTGGAAACCTGTCCCAACATCAAATAAAACGACGAAAGGGTGAACAATCCTCCAAACAAACTCCCGGATGATCGTCCTCCCTGAATATAGTATTTAAAATAGTAGATCGTAGCTCCGTCTCGGATGGAGTTGAACAACAGCGCAGCAACACCCGCTCCCAACAGAATCCACCATGGACGATTGACCAGTAGATCCTTCAGGTCATTGCCTATCGTCGTTTTCTTCGCAGACTGAACTGTAATACGCTCTCGAGTCCACTTGAAACACAAGAAGAACAAAACGGCACAAACCACTCCGATCACAACCATCATATACTGCCATCCCCGCGCCGACGAACGGACTCCGCCACAATCGGAAAAGAAATTGACCAACGGTTCGGCCAGACCTATCGCAATGAAACTTCCCAGATAAGCAAAGAACATCCGATAGGAAGAGAGAATGTTGCGCTCTCCCGGATCAGACGACATAACTCCCAACATGGATGCATACGGAACATTCACCATCGTATAGATCATCATGAGTAACGTATAGGTGACATATGCATAGACCAGTCGCCATCCCGGAGCAAGATCTGGCGTAGTGAAGGCCAGAATCCCGATTGCCGCGAACGGAAACGCTCCCCAAAGCAGATAAGGCCGGAAATGGCCCCAGCGCGTATGGGTCCGATCCGCAATCATCCCCATGATCGGATCGTTGACCGTATCCCAGATCCGCGTCAACAGGAACATCGTCCCTACGGCAACCGGAGACAATCCGAATACATCCGTATAAAAGAACAGCATATACATACCTATGATTTTCCAGAACATGGACGATGACATGTCCCCGAATCCATAGGCTATTTTCTCTCGTAATTTTATCATCTTTCAAATGCTTTCCTCAGCCTCTACCTCGAATAACCGCAGGCCGCATTCAAATCGATCAACTCGTTGACGGCCTTGACCGAAAGACCCGTCCTGAATCCGTCGGCCGGACTATGCAGACAATAGTCCAACAGGCGATCAACACTCGATACGGCTACATGCATACGGGTATCACTCGATGCATAGTAAATGTAAACCGTACCGTCCGGAGCCTCAATCCATCCATTTGAAAACAACACATTTGATACATCTCCGATCCGTTCTTCTCCTTCAGGAGCCATAAAATATCCTGCCGGCTCGGCCGTCAACTCCCAAGGCCGGGCAAGATCGGTCAGATAGAGATAAAGCACATAACGAAGTCCCGACGCGCAACCGCGCACCCCGTGTGCAAGATGCAGCCAACCTTTCGATGTCTTGATGGGTTGAGGTCCTTCCCCGTTTTTCAACTCCTTGATCGTATGATAGTGCCGGTAATTGATGATCCGCTCCTCGCCGATCTCGGCATGAGTGATGTCATCGACCAATGCCCAGCCAATTCCTCCCTGCCCCGTCTCGATGAACCCATTCTGCGGTCTCGTGTACAACGCATATTTTCCATCAACAAATTCGGGATGAAGAACAACATTACGCTGCTGACTCTTGCAACGCAGATCAGGAAGACGCTCCCAATGGATCAAATCGTGTGTTCGGGCAATACCCGCCGAAGCGATCGCCGAGGAGAGATCCCCCGGTTCGGCATCCGGATCCTTGCGTTCGACGCAGAACACACCATATATCCAACCATCTTCATGCGCCGTCAAACGCATGTCGTAAACATTGACTGCCTCCTCCTCCGATTCGTCAAGCAGAACAGGGCGATCCCAAAAACGAAAATTATCGACTCCGTTATCACTCTGAGCCACGGCAAAATATGACTTGCGATCCACACCTTCGACCCGAGCAACCAACGTATAACGACCTTCGAAAAGGATGGCTCCCGAGTTGAGTACGGAATTCACACCGATCCGTTCCTGAAGGAAAGGATTCCGCTGTCGGGAAAAATCATAACGCCAAGTCAACGGAATATGAGCTGCGGTCAACACCGGATTCCGATAACGGCGAAAAATGCCATTATCTTCCCCCCACGGAGTATTGACCGTGCTCAACAACGCCTCGTGTCTGCGATACAGATCCTCTATTTGTTTTTGATAATTGTCCATATCTTTTATTCGTATAGGGTTTGCAAATCTCCGTTAAAAAGAATCAATGGCTCGTTTTTGAACTTGACAAAATCTCCCGCGGATGCATGCCCCGGGTAGGGCGCGTAAAAATGATTCGGAATCCGACTGGAATTCCTCCATACAAGGACATAGACCGGCCGGTACTGTTCGATCAACGGATAAAGAACTCCGGTAAACCAGTTGTCCATGGTGATCGACTCCAATCCAGTCTCCGTAAAGGCATACAGCTTACTACCCTTGCGGCGCGACACTTCCCGAAGAACTTCCAACGAACGTTCTGCGCATTCACGATAGTTCGAAAGCCCAGACTCCCCCTTGAAATGGTAGAGATCAAGCCCCAAAAGATCAACATAATCATCGCCCGGGTAACGTTCAAGATACTCCTCCGGACTTTTGATCCGATCGGGCGAATAGCAATAGATCAAATGCTTCAAACCCTTTTCATTACGCAGATAATCGACAACCAGACGCCACAAGGCAATGTATTCGTCCGACGAACAGAATTTGTGCCCCCACCAGAACCAACTGCCCGTGTGTTCGTGCAAAGGACGGAAAAGAACCGGAACCGGTTCTCCGGCGGGTCCTTTCAACGACGCGAGAAATTCAGCCACACGATCAAGCCACAAAAGAAACTCTGCATGGTGTTCCCCTCCAGGCAACAGGGTTGCCACCACATTGCCTCCTTTCAGATCCCAGGCATCTCCTCCCGTAACAAGATTATCCGCATGCCAACTGATCGTATTGACTCCGCCCCGAACATAAGCCTCGACGATCAAACGTCTCATCAAAGAGAAATCCACCTTGTCCAGATTGCGGGAGTGATTGTGCTCAATACCGCCCAACTCCCATCCATAGACGGCTGGATAGTCGCCACATACCGAACGAACATCACTGCCTCCAGGCTTCTCTTCCCATCCAACCCCGTAAGCCGTATCATCCTGGTGGCCGAACATCGTGTTTTTTCCAAGCATGCGGTTCAGATTTGCATACAATGCCTCAGTCTGCGAAGTACTGCCCGGCGTCACAAGCTTTGCCATCGAAACCGATCTGGGTTTCAGATATGGCGTGATGATTTCGGCCCATGCCCGAAATGCCTTCGCCGTGACATGCAGACTGTCTCCCCGAAACATATCCGGCCGATATCCCCGTTTATCCATCAACGGAGCGGTAATATCCACATAAGTCACATGCTGTTTTCCAGCCGCATACGTTCTCATCAGTTCATTGGTTTTCAGATATTTTTCAAGGAAACGATGTCGCGAAGGCGACGGTTTAACCGACAAAAGCAGAATTTCCGTACCCGGACTATGCAGCTCCACAAGCCGCACGAATGTCTTCACGTCATCCAGAAAACGCTCGGGGGTAAATCCGTCCTTCAGATCGTTGTCGCCTTCATAAAGGACGATCTGACGCGGTTTATAGGGAAAGACAATCCGATCGGCAAAATAGATGATATCCTCAAGATGGCTCCCGCCAACACCTCGTCGGACAATATCATAACCCGGAAAATAGTCTTCAATATTTTTCCAGGTCCGTATCGAGGAGCTCCCGACAAACAGGATCTTTCCCTCTCCCGGAAAGGATATGCTATCCTGCCGGACAAACTGTTCGATCTCGGGCAGCCACATCTTTTCCCGCGGATTTTTACCTCCTGCGGCATTTGCGGCACACATCCATACGACAAATGCCACAACAAATACAAACCGTCTCACGATCTGCCAATTTCTTGTTGTCATGAACTTTCTATTGTTGGTTTGGTATCATCGATTTGATAAAATGCTGTTTCTTGACCCATTGCTCGGGATAATTCCAATGTCCCGTATCCGGATATACGGCCAACTTTTTGGGCGCCTTCACCGCATTATAGGCTGCATACATCGATGTGGGCGGACATACTTCGTCCTTGTAACCCCAGGAAAAGAATCCGGGAACATTGACTTTTCGGGCAAAATTAACCACGTCATAATAGGCACTTACGGCAGCTTTCCGTTCGATGGTTTCACGGTCTTTGTCCTTTTCATACCTGAACATGGCAGGCCAGCCGGCAGCACGTCCGTTCAAATATCCGGTCAGATCGCACAAGGCCGGATAGAACGCAGTGTAACAGCTAACCCGTTTATCCAGAGCAGCCGCAACAATCGACAAGGCTCCCCCCTGACTGCCTCCGCTCACCGCCACGAAACAACCGTCAAACTGAGGCAGCGAATAGATGAAATCGATCGACCGCACCAATCCAAGATAGACCCGGCGATAGTAAAAATCCTCCCGACTGTCCAATCCCTGCACCCAATAATGGTCCAAAGCTCCATTGCTCAACGATTCATAAACCTCCGCATCCAGATTAACCGGAATACCGTGTATGCCAATCGTCAGAGATATAAAACCTTCGTCAGAAAGATATGTATCCCCCTGGTAGGGACGTACTCCAGCACCGGGAACGTTTAGAATGGCCGGATAATGTCCCGGAGCCTTCGGAACGGACAAAATGCCATAGATGCGTGACCCCGGACGATCGTTCTGAAAACTGACATGATAGACATTCGACCGTCCCGTACAACGTTCCGGCATCAGCGTCATCCGGGCATCCAGCGGAACTGCAGCCAATGCAGCGATCTCCCGATCCCAGAACTGATCAAAATCATCGGGCATCTCTGCAACAGCCTCGATTGCCTGTGGATCCACTCCGACCTTGGCAATATCGGAATACTTCTTGCCGTCGAATTCAACCTCCACCCGGCAAGAGACAAAACCGGGGATCTCCGAAGATCCGGCATCTACGGACAATTCACCCCCCTTATAGACAAGACGATCCCGTCGCATAGCTGACATTTTTTCAGGGCCACATTCATATTCAAGGGGCACATCCGACAAATAATGTCCGTCTTTCCAGACCGATACGCTGAACCGGATTCTCTCTCCCCGCGCCACACACCAGTCGGCATGCTCAGGAACAACCCGCACCTCGACCGGTTGCCGTGCCGGCTGCCCTGTTACAATACCGATCCACAAAACAAAAAGTGGAATCAAAATCGATTTTTTCATTCTTTCTTCCATTTATTATCTATCAAACAGGGTTCGATCCTTTCAGCCCACAATCGATAAGCCTCCGGTGTCACATGCAATCCGTCGGCCCGGTACAGTCCGGTCTGAAAACGCCCCTGTGCATCAAACATCAGGGATGCCACATCCACATAGGTCAGATTTTTCCGACTACGACACAATTCTTCCAGCATCCTGTTCGTTTTCCGCTGTCTATCCAGAATGCGACGGCTGAAGGGCGACGGTTTGACCGACAACACGACAATCGGAACCTCCGGAAGAAAAATCTCAGCAAGACGGACAAAACACCGCACATCTTCAACAACGGCTTCCGGTGCAACACCATTGGCCAAATCATTCTCCCCGGCATAAAGGACAATCTGTGCAGGATCGTAGGCGATCACCAGCCGCTGCATGTGGTAAAGCACATCGCTGATCCAGGCCCCGCCAAATCCACGGGGCAGAATTCGATGTTCGGGAAAATAACTCCCGAGATCCTGCCACATGCGGATCGACGAACTCCCCACAAAAAGGATAGATCCTGGTTCGGGAAAATTCCGCTGATCCTCCTCATAATATGCTTCCAACTGTTCGCGCCACTCATTGGCCCGAAAGTAGGTGGAGTCCTGTGCCCGCAAAAAAAGCGGACACAGAAGAATCACCCAAACAACAATTTTTGCAAATCTCATCTTGCTACTCCCAATTTATAGGCTGAAGCCGAACATTGTCAATGCAGAAGTCATATGCATTGTTTGACGGATGGCTTCCCACCCAGATACGCATGTTTTTCGTTCCACCCTTATTCTTCCAGGTATCCATCGGAATGGTAAACGTCTGCCACTTGCCGTCGGTAGAGATCATCTTTGCCGGATCCGTCGTGAACGACGAAGGCCCGAAGGCATACCAGTTCGTACTCTGATTCAAGGCTATGGCCAACCGATAGGCAATCGGTTTGAGCGTGCACAACTCGAACTTCAACTCATAATTGTCGGCATCGGTCGTAAAATAGGATTCAGGAATGACCAGATTGTAATTACCTACCATATTGACCAGACCGGTCTTGCCAACCTCGGTTACAATCCGGGCATACTGATTACCTTCGGTAGGAGCCGGATCAAGCGGAGCCGGATAACTGTCGTTTGGAACAACCCAGTCCGGATAACGAGTCGTACCCGTATTTTCAAGATTCTCTATGATAAAGGTGTCATCCCTGTAACGCACCGGACATCTGACTCCTTCCGAGGCATCATCTGCATAGAACGTGATGATTGTCTTGTTACCAACCCCTTCCGGCACGATTGCCGTCACACTGGTTTCCGAGACGGCGGTCACAAGCGCCGCCTTGTCACCGAACATCAGCTTAGAAACCCCGACCTTGGCATAAAGATCCATACTCTCACCCAACAACTCAATCTCTTGTCCGGGAGGAGTCCATTCATTGAAAATACCCTTGATTTCGAATGGCGGGAATCCGATAGACAAGGAGTATTCCGTTGTTCCGAAATCATTTTCAAGTTTCATGACATAACTATTGCTGCGCGTCAATCGCGGGATGGTAAGATACAACGAATGGGTTAGGCGTGTGGTCGTTCCAATAGCAACCTCAACATCGTTGATCGAGATCTTGTTCACCGAGGAGAAATTATCCCCGACAAACTGTACGGTCTGCCCAACGATCACCTCATCTAGACGGACCATCTCCACCGGATCGATCGCATACTCGACTTTGGGGACACCCTTGTCTCCGTAACCGAAATTTTCATCGGCACATCCTGTTGCCGCCAATAAGACGACAAACATATAATAATAGATCGCTTTCATGAGTTCCGATTTTTTTGTTGTGGTTAGTAACCGCTGTTATTCGGACCAAACAACCGATTGTTGTTGATCTCGTTCAGAGGTACGGCATACAAAATACTCCGTGGCTGGCGAACCTTGGAAATCGACAAACCCGTTCCCTGGATTCGCACCGATTGGGTCGCATTCATAACATCGAGATAGAGCCCCCAACGTAACAAATCAAACTTCCGGTTGAACTCCTGCATGAATTCCATGGCCCGTTCCTGAAGAATGAGACTGCGGATCTCCGTTTTGTCGGAAGTTGTCCCCGACAACAGATCCGCCTTCGCCCGAGCCCGCACGACATCCACATCCGCCAATGCCTTGTCCGGAAAATCGAGTTCATTGTACGCCTCGGCCCGAAGCAGATACAATTCAATGAAACGAATCAGAATCACATCCTGTTCCTTGAGAGCATAGCCCGGATCCGTCGTATTCGGAATCGGATTGTCAACCGTACCATCTCCCGTATACCATTTGGTAATGAAATAGGTGTAGTAATAGTTCGAGACGCTGCGTGCCGGTTTGCCATCGGGGCCCGTCGGATATTTCTCGGGATCATCCGGCATTCGGACATAGTTGGACGTATTGTTCCAGGTCTGTTTTACATAGTGGAAGATTCCGTGCTCGCCCCGCTCGTCATTCCCCGTATAAAGGCCATAGGCATGTTCGGTAATCCCGGCCCAGCCTCGTCCATAATAAGTAGGTGCCGTGTAATAATACCCGAGATGCTCAGTCGTATAGTCGCGCAGAGAATTTCCTGCAACTCCCCACACAAACTCCTTGTTACGGAAATTGGGCGCCCCCCAGATTTTATTGAATGCCGGCATGTAATCGAAATCAATGCCTTTGCGGGCAATCACCTCATCGCATATCTCAACCACTTTTTCATAACACTTCTTCGCGTCAACCCCCTCGAAACCTGCTACCTTCGCCGTGTTGAAATTCTGCAATGAGCCCTTGATATCCACCTTCATCTCGACACTGCCCGCCAAAGCCGCAGATCCCATCGTGGCATATACCCGGGCCAAAAGAATCTTTGCCGCCGTTTTGTTGGCATGACCCCAATCACCCGAAGAGGTTCCCCACTCGCTCATTAACGTACAAGCATCCTCCAGATCATCCGTAATCCGTTTGTAAACCTCCTGCACCGACGAACGCTTCATATCACCGAGTTCATCATATTTAACCCGCAAAGGAACGGGACCGTACATGCGGACCAGATGAAAATAGGCAAATGCCCGCAGAAAATAGGCCTCTCCCAGATACTGATTACGCAAGGTTTCGTCAATAGGCGACACGGCAATCTTTTCAATCACGTAATTAGCCCGGTTGATTAACGAATAAAAGGCGAAAAAAGGATCGGATGACGTATTATAAGACCAGTGTGTCGTCATGTTTCCCTCCCCGGCTCCCGACATCACCCACGAAGGAGCTGCCGAATGATCGTGATCCATATCGATACATTCCATGTAGGATTTCTTCATCAGGGACGAACTCCAAAAGGTGTTGTACATGGCCGTCACGGCCAAAGCCGCCCCCTCTTCGGTCTCCGTCATCGAATCGTTGATGGTATAGGGCTTCTCCTCCATGTCGCAGGATGAGAAGATCAACGTCAATCCCAAAAATATTGGCAATATCTTTTTCATTATTCGTTTCATTTAGAGCGTTAAGTTAATTCCGAACAGATACTCCTTGGACTGGGGATATCCTCCTGCATCCACACCCCGACGGGAGGGATTGGTTCCGAATGCATTGACCTCGGGATCGTAACCCGAATAATCCGTAATGGTCCAAAGATTATTCAACGATACGTACAATCGCAGCGATCCAATGCCTTTGATCGGTTTTTTGAATGTATAGCCCAATGATACGTTACGCAGCTTCAGATACGATCCATCCTCGATATATCTGCGGCTGAAATAGAGATCGCGACTGGTCGTGGTGTAGATCTTCGGGCTATTCCCGCTCCCGCCAGGAACCCATGCATCGTCCAATATGCTCTTCGGAATATTGCGGGTTTGTCCCAAATTGTAGTTGCGCAGACTCGGCATATTGATGATATCGTTTCCGCTGACCCCGTTGAACAACACCGACAGATCGAAATTCTTATACGAAAAATCAACATTGAACGCATAAATGAATTTCGGATTTACGTCGCCTATATAATCCTGATCGGCATCATTGATCTCACCGTCTCCGTTTTTATCGTGAATTCGAACCTCTCCCAACCATTTCTGCTTGATGATCAACTCGGTTCCTTCGTCGTTATCCTCGACCGAATAACCCGGATATTGCGTCTGGAACTGTTTGCTCTGGATCACCTCTTCACGCGTATTCCAGATGCCCTCCTCCACATAACCGTAAAGTTGTCCGATCGGATGGCCCTCCTCCAGAATATAGGGGCGCAAATCATTCCACAGATTGTTGGGGAAAATCCGAAGCCCGTTCAAATCCGTCACTTCATTCCGGTTAAAAGAGATATTGCCTCCAATATTGAGATGGAAGTCGTTCCGGTTCAATACGCGCGCATTCGCCGTGATCTCGACACCCCGGTTGTTCACCTCCCCGATGTTCATCAAAACACTCTTCATTCCGCTGCTCGGACTCAGATCCTTATTCTGGATCAGATCCTTGGTTGTCTTATCGTAGAAGTCAACCTCCAAATCCAAAACATTGAACAAGCTCAATTCAAGACCCAGGTCATGCTGATAGGTCGTCTCCCATTTCAGATCCGGGTTTCCGGGATTGGTCCCTTCGATGGCATAGCCGGACGAAACGCCCGAGCCAAACGGATAGTTCGCACTTCCGAACAAAAGCAAGGATCCATAGGGACCAATACCCGCATTACCCGATGTTCCGTAGCTGTAACGCAATTTCAAATTCGTAACAGCCGAACTTTCCTTGAGAAACTTTTCGCGACTTATCGTCCAGGCTACTCCGATAGAAGGGAAATATGCAGCCTTGTTGTTCTTGGCAAATTTGCTCGATTCGTCACGACGGAAAGTCGCCGTCACATAATATTTATTCGCATACGTATACGCAGCACGTGCAATTACGGAAAACAGCGTCGCATCCTGCTTGACGGATTGAGGGGTTTGAGGAGCCGTTCCCTCGTCCAGAATCCAACCATTGTTGCCATCGTAGCCGAATCCCTGTGTGGTGACCTGTTTACTATAGTAGCTGTAATCCTCCCAACTCACTCCCAAAGTCGCACTGACATTGTGCACGTTCTTGAACGTACGGTTGAACATCAGAAAATTATCCCACAGATATCTCTGACTCTGAATGTCTCCGGCCAACGATTTTCCTCCGACCGAACGTCCTTCGTAAAGATTCTTGGGAAAATATCGGTTATTAAAGTTGATGGAAGCCTTATAGGAGAATACAGTTCTGAAAATCAACCCTTTCATCAACGTTGCATTTGCATAGTTGGAACTATAGATAGTATAATTCCGATTTTTATTCAAGGCTGCCGTATAATCCAGCGGATTCGATACGAGTTGATACTCCTCATATCCGGGTTGCTCTTCGATCTTGTACAAGGGCGGATAATAAAGAGCCGAACGAATCACACCCTCATCTCCATTATTCTGATTACTTGTAGCAGTCTTGATCATGTCCGAATTAGCCATGGAAAAATTGGTCGAAGTTCCGATCTTCAACCACGACTTGATATTCTGATTCAATTTCAGATTCACATTCAGACGGTCATAGCCCGAATTGATCACCGTTCCCGTTTGATCGAGATACGACAATCCAATCGAATAATCGCCGTTATTCGTAGCTCCGGAATAATTCAATGAATAATTCTGGGAAATAGCCGTGCGGAAGATGGCATCCTGCCAGTAATAGGGATCATTCTCATAATCCTTCGGACCTTTCACATAGGTCCCCAGGGGACCCACGTCTCCCAAATGGGGCAGTCCCTGTGGATTGAAACTCCCTGTATTGATATATTGCGTATTGATATAGGCCTGATTGCGATATTCGGCATACTCGGCACCCGTCAGCATCCTGAGTTTGTTGGATACCTGGCTGATACTCAATGTAGCATTAAATGTCAAACGGTTAGAACCCTTTCGCCCGGTTTTCGTAGTGATCATCACCACACCGTTCGATCCCCGCGATCCGTACAAGGCAACAGCTGATGCATCTTTGAGAATTTCGACGGATTCTATATTCTCCGGATCGAGAAACGACAATACATTGCGACTGGCAACCTCGTTTTCGTCAAAAGTCATCGATTCCTCGTCATTGGATGCTGTAAAGGGAACACCATCAATCACGTAGAGTGGTTCCGTACTGCCCATAAAGGAGTTCGATCCCCGAATCTGAACACTGATGCCACCACCCGGTGCTCCATCGTTGCGGACGACATTGACTCCGGCGATCCGACCTTGCAGGCCCTGTTCGAGACTGGCAGGACGACTCTTCATCAGTTCATCCGATGTCACATTCTGAACACTGCCCGTAAGATCACTCTTCTTCATCAGTGAGTAGCCTACAACTACCACTTCATCAATATCTTCCGATGCTGAATCCATCTCGACATTGATTTTTGTGGCATTGCCAACGATCTTCATCATCGGCTTCATTCCGATGAATCGAAAATCCAGCGTATCACCCTTCATGGCCACTAACGAATAGCGTCCCTGATAGTCGGTCGTCGTTCCTTTGTTTGTGTTCCGGATAACCACCGATACTCCAGGAAGGGGATTCCCATCATCTGACCATTTGACCGTTCCAGACACATTGTGCGTCTGAGCCGGCAAATGCAGAACCGACGTAAGGCACAATATCAGCGCCGTCGTCGCAATCCGTTTTAGGTTCATAACAAAGATTTTAGTTTAGGTCTTGCAGTCTTTTCCGCATTGAGTGCGGTTTTGTCTGAATTCAACAGCAAATATAGTGTATCAATAAATTACATACTGATACTTTTATAGCAAAGAATTATACTTATGCGACAAGACCAATCCCTTGTTCCTACATCTGAAAACAGAAAGACACTCAATCCACGACTGGAGTTATTTCTCCTTTTCGCGGAAAACAAGGCTGCTCCAATATCAGATGATCTTCTTGATTCGCTGATAATTATTCCGGAATTCCTTGGGAGAACACCCTTTTTTGCGTTTGAATATGCGATTGAAATTGGATATGTTGTTGAATCCGCACTCAAAACAGATCTCGGAAACGGACTGCGTCGTATTGACCAACATCCGAACAGCATGACCAAGACGAATTTCAATCAGATAATCCGAAAGACTTTTTCCCGTTCGCTGACTGAAAAAACGGCTGAAGGCCGTCGGGCTCATACCTACAAATTCCGCCAACTGATTCAGGCGAATCTCTTTTGCATAATTACGATTGATATATGCATAGATTTTCTGCACTCGCCGGCTGTCAGCCGAATCACTTACACAGGCGAACGAACTGCTGGACAACGAGCGGGATTCACAAAGAGACAACTCGTACAAAATGGATAGAAACTTAAGCACCGCATAGAATCCCTGTTCCGAGGCCAACTTGTCAAGCATCGAATAGACCTTCATGATGGCATTCATGGAAAAGGAACACCCCACACGTGCTTTCTCAAGCATGTGACGAATGGAATTGAATTGATTTTTGGTCAACAAACTTCCAAAAAAAAGATCTGACGAGAACTGAATGGTGATTTCCCGAATCTTTTTCGACGTACATTTATGCTGCTTCCAAGCATGTTTCAACTCCCGGCCGGCTATCAACGTCAGATCATAATCCCCTATCTCTTCGATCGAATCTCCTACAATCCGCTGAATTCCACATCCATTTTCCACAAAATTGAGTTCGTACTCCGCATGAGAATGCAACGGAAACGTACACTCCGATTTATATCGTTCGATGATATAAAAACAGTCCTTCTCCGATAGGGGAGTAATCTCATATATTGCATCCTCGTACTGTTTTTCCATAAGTAAAAAATGATATGTTGTTACAATATACAATACTTTTTTGACATCTTCCTCTTTTTTTTATGTTTAATTTCAAATATTACCCTTTTTTAGGAAAAAAGAGAGGGTGCCCCAAAACGGGACACCCTCTCTGTGGATGGATCCTGTCGGCAGGACGTTACTGCATGTCGACCCGGATGGGGGAGTACATCACCACTCCCTGCTGGCTCAG